>ERZ773260.4945-NODE-4945-length-10476-cov-2.711064_pt1 | contig 10476 bp, 6 predicted proteins | sample MGYA00511387_ERZ773260 | MGnify/ENA primary metagenome ERZ773260 (study PRJEB29015, sample SAMEA2737745) | human gut metagenome | biome: human gut; feature: human-associated habitat; material: faeces | place: China | collected 2012 ... | reverse complement strand
TCTCGCGGGTCGTGGTCTTGTAGGTAAGCACAAAGACCGGGCGGACAGTTCCGCTCGAAGATGTTGTTACGCCGTTGTTGTTCCACTTATATTCCAGTGTGCCGTCGTCGGAGACGCCGACATGGTTATAGCTGGAATGATTGTCCGAAGCGCCCGCCTTGACGCTGACGGTCACGTCGGTGATTCCGGCGGCGGTCAGCTTGGTCTGAAGCATGGTCAGCGCGTTCGTGTCTGTTCCGTATTTGGGATTATACGTGCCGGAAATGGCTGCCTCTGCCGCATTGAGCTTGGCCTCGGCCTCTTTTTCCTCCTCCGACCGCTGCTTCTGCCAGATGGCGTAGAGCTTGACCTCCTCGCCATCTTCGCTGCCTTCTTCCTCCCAGTCTTCGTTACCATCGTCCCATTCACGGTTGATGGTATCCGTATAAGTGGGTTTGGAAGCGCCGGAATAGAGTGCCCAGCCGGCGCACTCGAAACCTTCCTTCACGAAGGTACATTCATTCAGCTTGACATCTGTGTCGAAGTCTGCCCGCTGGTCGGCCATTGTACCCGTGCCGCCATTCGGCTGGAACTTGATGACATACTGCCGGTTGCGCCACTTGGCGATCAGCGTCACCTCAGTCTTGCCCTCGAAATCGGCCGCAGCTGCCTCGCTCAGCGCCTTGCCGAAGTTATCTGGTTTAGTCTCGTCCTTGAGATACCAACCTTCAAATACCTTGGAATACTGATAAGGCTTTGACAGCGTGGCCGCCAACAGTGCCTCTGCGCTGGCAAACGTCTTGTTCGAGACCGTGGAACCGCCGTTTGAGTCAAATTTGACCGTGATTTCGCCTTCGCTGGAATGAACCTGCGGGACGCCCCCTGCGGCGAGCGCCGTCGGCATCAAGCCGAGCAGCAGCACAGCGGCGAGCAGGAACGCGATGATTCGTTTCTTCATGCTTTTTTCCTCTCTATCTTCATAAAATCATATATAAAGCCCCAGATCGGGGGCGGATCTCTCAGCAGGATGATTTGTCGTTGGCGTTCTGCCAACGACAAAATGCCCCGGGGCATTTTCATCGATGATTGGTTGTTTCATTGATTGTTCGCCGGACTTCTGGCGCTTTTTGTCCCCATTTGGGTACAAAAATACCGCCCGGCCGTTGGCCGCGCGGAAACGGGCGCAGAGACTGCGTCGATTTCGGCTGCGGTGACGGCACAGCACAGGACAGCGGCTCGGCGTATCTGACTCATCCCTCTCGGGCATCACAGTGACCGACTCGCGGGGCTTTGCACCCCATTCCGCCTGCGGACTTTTGCGAAGTCCGCACGCCTCTGTCCTTCTCTGTTCAAATTTTATATATATTAGTATATCAAATCGACGAAAAAACGCAAGCTCTTTTTTCGAAATTCTGTGGAAACGGTACTTGCATTTTTCTCTGCTCTGTGCTATATTCTTTTTACACAAGAAAGTTCGAATTCTCGCCGGTTTTTTACAGTTTGAGTTCTTTTACAAAAGTTTAAGTCCTCTATCCGGCGAATTCCGAAGACATGGAGGTATTACTATGAAACATATTGGTCTGTTTGCCGCCGGCGTCCTGTTCGGCACTGCCGGTCTGAAGCTCCTTGGCAGCAAGGACGCGAAGAAGGTCTACGCCCACACCACCGCCGCCGCGATCCGCGCGAAGGATTGCGTCATGAAGGCCGTCACGAACGTCCGCGAGGGCGCGGAGGACATTTACGCCGACGCGAAGGACATCAATGCCAAGCGTGCCGAGGCAGAGGCCGCGGCCGTGATCGAGGACGCACCGGTCGAAGAAGCGTAAGGTATCACACGCAGAGCCGCGCGGCGCGCGCGGCTCTCGTTTTCCATTTGCGAGGTTCATACTATGAAATGTACGATTTTACATGAATCCAGAGGGCGCATCCGCGTCCATCTGGCGTGCCGCGCGATGTCGCTGCGCGAGGCGGATGTGCTGGAATACTATCTGCGCGCCGTGCCCGGTGTGGTGGACGTCAAGGTCTTCGACCGGACGCAGGACGCCGTTGTCTCCTATCAGGATTGCCGTGCCGCTGTGGTGCAGGCGCTGGCGGCCTTTTCGTTCCAGCGGGCCGAGGCAATGGAGCTTGTGCCGGAGCACACATCCCGCGCGCTGAACCGCGAGTTTGAAGACAAGCTGGTCTTCACGGTCTGCCACCGCATGTTCAACCGGCTGTTCCTGCCGGTTCCGGTCGCGACGGCGATCACGCTGTTCCGCTCCGTGAAATATATCAGGGAAGGGCTGAAAGCCCTCTGGCACGGGAAGCTCTCCGTCGCCGTGCTCGACGCGACAGCCGTCACCGTCTCGATGGTGCGCGGCGACTTCGCCACCGCAGGCTCCGTGATGTTCATGCTGCGGCTCGGCGAGATTTTGGAGGAGTGGACGCACAAGAAGTCCGTGGCCGATCTCGCGGGCGCGATGGCGCTGAATGTCGACAAGGTCTGGAAAAAGGCCGGCGAGACCGAGATCCTTGTCCCAATCGGCGAGATCGAGGCAGGCGACGAAGTCGTCGTCCGCACGGGCAACCTCATCCCGCTGGACGGCAAAGTCGTCTCCGGCGAGGCGATGGTCAATCAGGCGTCCATGACCGGCGAATCGATGCCCGTGCCGAAGCGTCCTGGCAGCCCGGTCTACGCCGGGACGGTCGCGGAGGAGGGCGAATGCGTCATCCGCGTGGAAAAGGCAATGGGCAGCGGCCGCTATGACCGCATCGTCCACATGATCGAGGAATCCGAAAAGCTGAAATCCACCGCCGAGGACAAGGCCGCCCGTCTGGCCGACCGGCTCGTGCCCTACACGCTGGGCGGCACGGCGCTGACGTATCTCATCACGCGCAACGTGACGAAGATGCTCGCCGTGCTGATGGTGGACTTCTCCTGCGCGCTGAAGCTGGCGATGCCGATTGCCGTGCTCTCCGCGATGCGCGAGAGCAGCGTGCATCATATCTCCGTCAAGGGCGGACGCTTCCTCGAAGCGGTCGCGAACGCGGACACCATCGTCTTCGACAAGACCGGCACGCTCACCTACGCCACGCCGACCGTCGCGCAGGTCATTCCCTTCGGCGGCTACCGCGAGGAGGAAATGCTCCGTCTGGCGGCCTGTCTGGAAGAGCACTATCCGCACTCGATGGCGAACGCCGTCGTGGAAGAAGCCAGAAAGCGCGGGCTGAACCACGAGGAATATCATTCCGAGGTGCAGTACGTCGTTGCGCACGGCATCTCCAGCAAGGTCAACGACAAAAAGGTCATCATCGGCAGCGCGCACTTCGTCTTTGAGGACGAGGGCTGCGTCGTGCCGGAGGGCGAGGATGAAAAGTTCCAGTCCCTGCCCGCACAATATTCCCATCTCTATCTCTGCATCGCGGGCAAGCTCGCCGCCGTCATCTGCATCTTTGATCCGCTGCGCCGCGAGGCGCGGGACGCCATCCGCGCCCTGCATGACTGCGGCTTTACGAACGTGGTCATGATGACCGGTGACAACCGCAAGACCGCCGAGTCCGTCGCCGCCGAGGTCGGCGTCGACGCGGTCTACGCCGAGGTCCTGCCTGAGGACAAGGCCAACTTTGTCCGCGAGGCCAAGGCCGAGGGGCACACGGTCATCATGGTCGGCGACGGCGTGAACGACTCCCCTGCCCTCTCCGAAGCGGACGTCGGCATCGCCATCTCGACCGGCGCGGCCATCGCGCGCGAGATCGCAGATATCACGATCGCGTCAGAGGATCTGTTCGAGCTGGTCACGCTCCGCCACCTCAGCGAGGCGCTCATGGCGCGCATCCACCGGAATTACCGGACGATCGTTGGCTTCAATCTCGGCCTGATCGTGTTCGGCGTGGCGGGCATCCTCCCGCCGACGACGTCTGCGCTGCTCCATAACGCCTCTACGCTGGCCATCAGCCTCAAGAGCATGACCAATCTTCTCCCGGAGGCGGAGACCGCGCCATAACCGGGCCGGTCTACATTCATCATCTTTGGAGGAAACCTTATGAAGGGTAAAGCAGTTTCATTTGGGCTGCCGTATCTGGCGGCGATTGCCGGGGCTGCGGGCTATTTCTTCCGCGCCGCGCAGCGCGCCGGTGGGAGCGCCGTGCCGGTGATTGCGTTTTCCGTGCTGATGTGCCTGCTGTTTTTGCTGGGCGCGGCGACATTGGAAAAGCGGGAGGCGTATGCCGATGTATACCGGAAACTCCCGTCGGATGCCGCGCTGAGCATTCTGGGCGCACTGGCAGTCGCGGCCGGGTGTGTGCTGGCCTTTTCGGGCGCGGGCAGGTTCAGCATGATGCTGAATGTGCTCGGCATCGTCAGTGCAGCTGGGCTGGCCGCGGCGGCGGTATCCCGCCTCGCCGGGAAGAAGCCGCAGCCGTTTTTCCTGGTGCTGCCGGTGCTGTTCTACGCGGTGAAGCTGTTTTATGATTTCCGGCACTGGACGACCGACCCGCAGATCCTGGATTACGCCTTTTCCCTGTTCGCGCTGATCGGCTTCATGCTCACGACCTATCAGGCGGCGGCATACTGCTATGACCATGGTTCGCGGCGGCAGATGGAGTTTTTCGCGCTGGCGGGCGTGCTCTTCGGGGCGACGGCGATGGCCGGAGCCGCGCGGAGCGAGCTGCTGATCTACGGCGGGAGCGCACTCTGGATGCTGGCCTGCTGCGTGCAGGCGGGCGGACGGCGGAGCGCGCGGGCATGACGGCGCGGCGCATTTTGCGATGGGTGCTGCTGGCGGCGCTGCTCTGCGTGCTGCTGGCTTCGGCGGCGCTGGCTGCGGAGACGCCAACTGTGGATTCGATCGAGGATGCGCAGGCCAATCTGGAAAAGACCATTGAGAAACAGGAAGATTCGTTTGTCGTGTCGCTGCCGTCCATGGACGATCTTTCCCTCTATACCAACGCACTGCAAAACCACATTCTGGGGCATGAGGACTGGGTTGATGTTTCGCCGCGCATCACCGCCAATTTTGGCGTTTCAGAAGGCTCCGCGATCACCGTCCGGCTGCGGTATGCAGAAAATCACGGCGAATACAAAGATGCGCTGGATGCTGCGGCTGCCGCGTGTGTCCGGAGCGGCATGACCGATGTGGAAAAGGCCGCAAGCATTTACAGCTGGCTGGCGGACACGATCGTCTACACGGAGCAGTGTGACACGGCGTATGAGGCGCTGGTGGACAAGCGGGCCGACTGCTTCGGCTTTGCCGCCGCGTTTCGCGCGATCGCGCGGGAAGCCGGGCTGGAGTGCACGCTGGTGCGCGGGAAGTACAGCAGCAGCGAGCACGCATGGAACGCCGTCAAAATCGGCAAAAGCGACGATGGGACAGGCGGCGTGTGGTATTATGTCGATGCGTCGCGCGTGGATGGCAGATGGATTCCCGGGCGCGTGGATTATCAGTATCTGCTGTTCGGGACAAGCAAGAGCGGCTATTCCGCCGATGTGACAAATATTAGTGCAGCGGCATATAATTTTGGCCTTGATTTCCCACGGAATGGCGTCTGCACGCCGCTCGATGTGCGTGAAGATGGGTTCTGGTTCATTCTTGGAAAAAAACTCAAGTTCACGCCGTATGGAACAGCTTTCAAAGATATGAGCAGTACGATGCTTGGAACGCTCGTCAGCGATTCAGATGCACCAACCGTAGTTTATGCCGCCGTGATGGTCGACGATGTGGTCTATTATTCGGTCAACTCGTATGGCGATACCGCGCTTTATTCCTACACGCCGGGGATGCCGGAGGCGGAGGCGCGGGAGACGGGGCTGAGCGACAAATTCGGGCTGCGGCTCGACGGGCGGACGCTCCGGCTGGTGCAGAACGGGCAGACCGTGCAGTCCGCGAAGCTGCGGAAGTACTCCGGCTTTGCGGGGACGGCCTGGTTCGGGTATGACGCGGACGCGGCGCTCCCGGCGCTGGCGGAGGCAAATATTCGGCTGCTGGGACAGGCGGACGGTGCGACGGTCTTCGCCGGGTTTTACGACGCGGCGGGACGGATGCTCTCCGCACAGGTTTTAGGCAGTGCAGGCACGATCTCGCCCAAGGCTGCGCCCGGCGGGTGTACGCAGGTGCGGTTCTTTGCGGCGGACGCGGGGCTGCGGCCCATTGCGGAGCCGTTGACAATCTCCGGTTCATAAACATAAGGGGACAGGCCTTTGGCCTGTCCCTCTTTTGATTTCCTATGTACTCCTCTCAGACGCCGCGCACCAGCTCCCCCTCCGAAGGGAGCCTACGGGCGACCAGTGGTCGCCCCTACGTTCATCACGGAAGTGCAATCGAAGATTTAGGGGCGGACAATGACTGCCCGCCCCGTCTGCATTTATCCTTTTTTGCCGACGACCTGCACGATGCGCGCAATCGCCACGCTGAGCACCGCGTTCACGCCGAACTCCACGAGGAAGTTCACGCCCGTCAGCACCACGAACACATAATAGACCAGATCCGTCCCGCCGGCCCACGCCTCCAGCGAGGGGCGCAGCACCGTCGTCATTGCGAGCAGGAACAGACCCGTATTCACGACCGGCGCGCTGATGGCCGCGGCCACGCAGCCAAGCGTCTGATGCTTCCGCAGCGCCCGGTAGACCAGCCCGGCCACCCAACCGGCGGCCGTCGCCTTGACGATGCAGGTCGCCAGCGTCCAGAACGCGTTCGCCTGGATCAGCGCCTGTGTCCCGCCATCCGCGCCGGTCAGACCGGCGATCGCCGTGACCAGCCCGAAGATCGCGCCGAGTCCCGCGCCCGCGCCCGGCCCATAGAGCACCGCGCCGATCACGATTGGCACCAGCGTCAGCGTGATCGGGATTGGCCCGACTTTGATCCCGCTCGCCACGGTCTGCAAGACCACGACCAGCGCCGCCAGCAGCGTCAGCGCAACCATCTTTTTGACATTTTCGTGTTTCATTTGTTTTACCTCCAGCTTTCGCTCCGAACCAACTCGGATGCAATACCAGGGAGCGTGCGTCAAGATCCTCCGCCCGCTCCATGTATGTACCTGAGCGCACCGTGTTGTGCGCTCAGGGGATCTCCTCTTCGACCGGCGGGTTCAGGGGCTGGCCGTTTTTCATGGACTCCCACTGTTCCTTCGTGATCAGCAGCTGCCGGGGCTTCGAACCCTCAAAGCCGCCGACGATGCCGCGCTCTTCCATCTCGTCCATGATGCGTGCCGCGCGGGCATAGCCCAGCTTCAGCCGCCGTTGGAGCATCGAGACGGATGCCTGTCCGGTCTCCAGAATGACGTCGACCGCCGCGGGCAGCATCTCGTCGCCCTCGGTCTCGTCGCTTGCCGGTGTTGCTGCGGCAGACGCGCCTGCGCCGCCGCCCTTGCCGCTCTCGGCGGCCTTTTTCTCGATCTCGGCCATGACCTCGTCGGAATAATCCGCAGTGTTCGTCTGCTTGACGAATGCCGCGACCTCCTGCACCTCGTCGTCTGTGATGAAGCAGCCCTGCACGCGCTTCGGCTTGCCCTGGCCGAGCGGAGCATAGAGCATATCGCCCTTGCCGACGAGCTTTTCCGCGCCGGATGTATCGAGGATGATACGCGACTCCATCGCGGACGCCACCGCAAACGCGATGCGCGACGGGATGTTCGCCTTCATCAGACCCGTGATGACGTCGGACGAAGGACGCTGCGTCGCGATGACCAGATGGATGCCCGCGGCGCGGCCCATCTGGGCCACGCGGCAGATCGACTCTTCGACTTCCTTGGCCGCCACGAGCATGAGGTCGGCCAGCTCGTCGATGACGACGACGATCTGCGGCATCTTCTCAAATTCGCCGCTGGACACTGCGACGTGGTTGAACGATTCGAGGTCGCGCGTCCCTGCGTCGGCCATCAGCCGGTAGCGGCGCATCATCTCCGTCACCGCCCATTGCAGCGCGCCAGCCGCCTTCTTCGGGTCGGTCACGACGGGGATGAGCAGGTGCGGAATGCCGTTGTAAATGCCAAGCTCCACCATCTTCGGGTCGACCATGATGAGCTTGACCTCATCCGGCTTTGCCTTGTAGAGCAGCGAGATAATCAGCGAATTCATGCAGACCGACTTGCCGGAGCCGGTTGTGCCCGCGATGAGCATATGCGGCAGCTTGGCGATGTCGCCGATGATGCGGCTGCCGCCGATGTCCTTGCCGACAGCGAACGAAATTTTGGACTTGCTCTTGCGGAATTCGTCCGAGTCGATCACGTCCCGCGCCAACACCGTCGTCACCAGCTTGTTCGGCACTTCGATGCCGACGACCGAAATTTTATCCGGGATGGCCGCGATGCGCACGCCGGATGCGCCGAGCGCCAGCGCAATATCGTCCGCCAGATTTGTCACCTTGGACAGCTTCGTCCCGCGGCTCAGCTCCAGCTCATACCGTGTGACCGACGGCCCGCGCGTCACATTGACGATGTTCGCCTCAATGTTGAAGCTTTGCAGCGTATCGGCCAGGCGCTCGGCGTTCTGCCGCATCTCCTGTGTGCCGTCCGCCGCCGCGCCGGTCGAACGGCGCAGCAGATCGACCGGCGGATAGCGGTATTCCGGCGGCGCCGGGGCCGTCTGGATCTCGGCGGCAATCTGCGCGGCCTCCTGCCGGACGTCCTCGCGCTTGATCTTGTCGTCCTCCGGCTGCACCAGCGGCGGCAATTCCTCCACCGGCTCCGCCTTTGGTGTTTCTGCCGGGGCTTCCTTCGGCTTCGAGGGAACGACCAGCGGCTGGAATTCTTCCACCGGAGCCTCCTGGATCTGCTTCGGTTCCTCGGGCAGCGTCGGGAGCTTCTCCGGCTCCGCGTCCAGCACGAGTGGCGGCAGCTGATGCGGCAGCGCCTTCTGCTCCGAGATCAGCGCGTCAAACTGCGCTTTGTAATCTTTCTTCGCCGCAGGCTCCGGTTCCTGTTTCGGTTCCGGTTTCGGCGCGGCGGGCTTGGCGTGGCCGGTCAGCTCGCCGGGCAGATCGTCTGTCAGGTCGACGGGCTTCTCCCGGCGCGCATTCTTCCGGTCCTGTTCCACAAACTCGTCGGGCCGGACGATCTCGCGGCCCTTCTTCTTCGGCTCCGCCACGGGCAGCGGCGGCTCGTCGATCGGCAGATCGAAGTCCGACGCCTTCGCGCGCCGCCGCTCCACCTGCTCGATGTGCCGCTCCGCCACATGGTTCACAAGCTTTTCCGCCGGGTCGGCATGTTCGCGCCTCGGCGGATCATACTCGAGCTTCGGCCGGTTTTTGATTGCGAGAATGATGCCCTTCACGGTCATGTTCAGGCTCGTGATCAGCGCCAGAAGAAAGCCCGCGATGCAGAGGATCACCGCGCCGACCTTGCTCACCACCAGCTCCAGCACCAGCGCCAGCCCTCCGGCGACCACGCCGCCGGACGTTCCGGCGATGCCGCCGTCCCAGAGGTTCTCGAGCACATTCTGGCTCCATTCCACGCCGCCTCCGCCGACGAGCTGCACCAGCGACCCGATCAGCACCGCCACGAGGAACGTACACGTCACCCGCAGCGCCACGGGCCGCCCGTCATGCAGCAGCAGGATCAGGAAGCCCATCAGAAACGCGAACGGTAAAATGTAAAAACCCGCGCCGATCAGGCCACGGCAGAGCGTCGCCAGCGCGTCGAGAAATGCGGCGTGGATCTGAAAGCAGGCCAGCACCGTGAACACCGCGAGCAGCAGGCACACGCCCGCGCCGACCTCGCGGCGGATGGGCTTCTGCTGTGCCTTCTTCGGGGCCGCCTTTTTGCGGCCCTTTGCGGCTGTTGTTTTTTTTGTTTGCTTTTGCGCCATTGGTTCCTTCTCCTCAAACCGTCAGCGACAGGATCAGCGTCACCAATCCCGCGCCCCAGCAATAGTACGCAAATCCGCCGAATTTTCCGCGCTGCACGATCATGCGCAGCAGATAAATGGCAAAATAGCCCGACACGAACGCGACAAGCACGCCCACGAGATACTTTGGCGCCATCGACCAGTCCACGCCCGCCGCGAACGCCTTCACCAGCGAGACCAGATTCGCGCCGAGCACCGCCGGGATCGAGAGCAAAAACGAGAATTTCACCGCGAAATTCCGGCCGAATCCGCGCAGCAGCCCCGCCGAGATCGTCGTCCCGCTGCGGGACAAGCCCGGCACGACCGCGATCATCTGTGCCAGACCCACCACGACCGCGTCACCCAGCGTGGCCCCGCGCTCATTTTTGTTGCCGTGGCCCATGCGGTCGGCCGCGAAGAGCAGCACGCCCGTCATCAAAAAGGCAAAGCCGATGAAAAACGTGTTCTGATACAGGCTCTCGACGTATTTGTTCAGCACCGCGGCCAGCGCCAGCGGCAGCGTCGCCGCGATCAAAAACCAGATCATCCGCCGCTTCACGCTGTCCGGCTCCTCGCCGCGCCGCGTCTTTTTCAGGTGCAGCATCCGCAGCCCCTCGTTCCACAGCGGCGAGATCTCGCCCCGCAAGGCCAGAAACACGGCGGCCAGCGTCCCAAGGTGGAGCAGCACGTCGAACAGCAGA
>ERZ773260.4937-NODE-4937-length-10491-cov-3.184458_pt1 | contig 10491 bp, 8 predicted proteins | sample MGYA00511387_ERZ773260 | MGnify/ENA primary metagenome ERZ773260 (study PRJEB29015, sample SAMEA2737745) | human gut metagenome | biome: human gut; feature: human-associated habitat; material: faeces | place: China | collected 2012 ... | reverse complement strand
TTCGGGTGAATATCTTTTTTCATGGGAGAACCTCAGTTAAGGCCGCGTCGCTCTTCCAGCCCTAACGCCAGACACCACGCGATATTAGTAATTTCCCGTCGCCTTCTACGCTGCTGACAGCGTGAAGCACGCGGTAATGGTCAATCTTCAATGCGATATAAAGCGCATCAAAGGCGGCGAATCATACAGAATTTGACCAGCATATGCAAACTGATCCGCGCCGCCTTATCGTAATGTGTATACTATCCCGCCAGATTTCAAGTCAGGAAGATGACATGTCCGTCGCCCACGTTGCCCTACCCGTTCCGCTACCGCGCACTTTTGACTACCTGCTGCCTGAAGGCATGGCGGTCAAAGCGGGCTGTCGGGTGCGGGTGCCGTTCGGCAAACAGGAGCGGATCGGCATTGTCGCGGCGGTGAGCGAGCGCAGCGAACTGCCGCTGGATGAGCTAAAACCGGTCGCCGAAGCGCTGGACGACGAGCCGGTCTTCTCCACGACTGTCTGGCGACTGCTGATGTGGGCGGCTGAGTATTACCATCACCCGATCGGCGATGTGCTGTTCCATGCATTACCCGTTATGCTGCGCCAGGGCAAACCCGCCAGCGCCACGCCGCTGTGGTACTGGTTCGCCACCGAGCAGGGGCAGGTTGTCGACCTTAACGGCCTGAAACGCTCCCGGAAGCAGCAGCAGGCGCTGGCGGCGCTGCGCCAGGGTAAAATCTGGCGTCATCAGGTTGGCGAACTGGAATTCAATGAAGCGGCGCTGCAGGCGCTGCGCGGCAAAGGGCTGGCGGAGCTGGCCTGCGAAGCGCCCGCCCTCACCGACTGGCGCAGCGCGTATTCGGTTGCCGGCGAACGCCTGCGCCTGAATACCGAGCAGGCCACCGCCGTCGGGGCGATCCACAGCGCCGCCGATCGTTTCTCCGCCTGGCTGCTGGCGGGTATTACCGGCTCCGGGAAAACGGAAGTCTATTTGAGCGTGCTGGAGAATGTGCTGGCGCAGGGGCGCCAGGCGCTGGTGATGGTGCCGGAGATCGGCCTGACGCCGCAAACCATCGCCCGATTTCGCCAGCGCTTTAACGCGCCGGTGGAAGTGCTGCACTCCGGGCTCAATGACAGCGAACGTCTCTCGGCCTGGCTGAAGGCGAAAAATGGCGAAGCGGCCATTGTGATCGGCACCCGCTCCTCGCTGTTTACCCCATTTAAAGATCTCGGCGTCATCGTCATCGACGAAGAGCATGACAGCTCCTACAAGCAGCAGGAAGGCTGGCGCTACCATGCCCGCGACCTGGCGGTATGGCGCGCCCACAGCGAGCAGATCCCGATAATTCTCGGCTCGGCGACGCCGGCGCTGGAGACTCTGCATAACGTCCGCCAGGGTAAATACCGCCAGTTAACCTTAAGCAAACGCGCGGGCAATGCGCGCCCGGCCCAGCAGCACGTGCTCGATCTCAAAGGGCAACCGCTGCAGGCGGGCCTGTCTCCCGCGCTGATTAGCCGTATGCGCCAGCACCTGCAAGCGGATAACCAGGTGATCCTGTTTCTTAACCGCCGCGGCTTTGCGCCAGCGCTGCTGTGCCACGATTGCGGCTGGATAGCGGAATGCCCGCGCTGCGACAGTTACTATACGTTGCACCAGGCGCAGCACCATCTGCGCTGCCACCATTGCGACAGCCAGCGCCCGATCCCGCGCCAGTGTCCTTCCTGCGGCTCCACGCATCTGGTGCCGGTAGGGATCGGCACCGAGCAGCTGGAGCAGGCCCTGGCGCCGCTGTTCCCTGAGGTGCCTATCTCGCGTATCGACCGCGATACCACCAGCCGCAAAGGAGCGCTGGAGGAGCATCTCGCCGCCGTCCATCGCGGCGGGGCGCGTATTCTGATTGGCACCCAAATGCTGGCCAAAGGGCACCACTTCCCGGACGTCACCCTCGTCTCCCTGCTGGATGTCGACGGGGCGCTGTTTTCCGCTGATTTCCGCTCCGCAGAGCGTTTCGCTCAGCTTTATACCCAGGTCTCCGGACGAGCGGGCCGGGCAGGAAAACAGGGCGAGGTCATTCTTCAAACCCACCATCCGGAACACCCTCTACTGCAGACCCTGCTGTATAAAGGCTACGACGCCTTTGCCGAACAGGCGCTGGCAGAGCGGCAGACGATGCAGCTGCCGCCGTGGACCAGCCATGTGCTGATTCGTGCGGAAGACCATAACAACCAGCAGGCGCCGCTGTTTTTACAACAGCTGCGCAATCTGCTGCAGGCCAGCCCGCTGGCCGACGAAAAGCTATGGGTGCTCGGTCCGGTTCCGGCGCTGGCGCCAAAGCGCGGCGGCCGCTGGCGCTGGCAAATATTGCTGCAGCATCCTTCGCGGGTGCGTCTGCAACATATCGTTAGCGGTACGCTGGCGCTGATCAATACGCTTCCGGAGGCGAGAAAAGTGAAGTGGGTGCTGGATGTCGATCCGATTGAAGGATAAGCCTTCTCTTGCGAGCCGGATCGAAAAATTTAACAAGCATCACGTTTTTCATGAAAATTCTGTAACTCACTGCCGCGACTATCTGATAAAAATGATGCAGCAGTTAGCGCCCAAGGGAAATGCCAGCGCCATTCAGCGAGGAGAAACCAGGTGAAGCCCAAAAAACAAGTGGTTGCCGCCACCATGAAAGACGTCGCCCTCAAGGCAAACGTTTCCACGGCAACCGTGTCCCGAGCGTTGATGAACCCTGATAAGGTGTCGCAAGCCACCCGTAACCGGGTCGAGCAGGCGGCGCTGGAAGTCGGCTATTTACCGCAGTCGCTCGGACGCAATATGAAGCGCAACGAATCGCGGACGATCCTCGTGATCGTCCCGGATATCTGCGATCCCTTCTTTAGTGAAGTGATCCGCGGTATTGAAGTCACTGCCGCCGAGCACGGCTATCTGGTGTTAATCGGCGATTGCGCCCACCAGAATCAGAAAGAAAAAACCTTTATCGACCTTATCATCACCAAGCAGATCGACGGCATGGTGCTGCTCAGCTCGCGCTTGCCGTTTGACGCCAGCGTGGAAGAGCAGCGCAATTTGCCGCCAATGGTCATGTCGAATGAGTTTGCGCCGGAGCTGGAGCTGCCCACCGTCCATATCGATAACCTGACGGCGGCCTTTAACGCGGTAAATTATCTCCACGAGCTGGGACATCAGCGTATCGGCTGTATCGCCGGCCCGGAAGATATGCCGTTGTGCCATTATCGCCTGCAGGGTTATGTGCAGGCGCTGCGCCGCAGCGGTATCACCGTCGATCCGCACTATATTGCTCGCGGCAACTTTACCTTCGAAGCCGGCGCCAATGCGCTGGAGCAGCTGCTGGCGCAGCCGGTGCCGCCCACGGCGGTCTTTTGCCATAGCGATGTGATGGCGCTGGGCGCCTTATCGCTGGCAAAACGTCGCGGTCTGAAAGTGCCGGACGACCTGTCAATTGTCGGCTTCGATAACATCGCGTTGTCTGAATTTTGCGATCCGCCGTTGACCACGGTTTCACAGCCACGGTTTGATATCGGCCGTGAAGGAATGCTGCTATTACTGGAGCAAATGCAGGGGCATAACGTGAACAGCGGCTCGCGTCTGCTCGATTGCGAACTGATTGTTCGCGGCAGTACGCAAAAAATCAGACGATAACCATCAGGCTTTCGGGCCTGCTCTTCTGGTCAAAGGCCCGCCGCTTAAGTAACATGGCGGGCTGACGAACGAATATAAGACAGCGAAACGATAGTGGCACAACGAGATTATGTACGCCGCAGCCAACCGGCTTCTTCGCGGCGCAAAAAGAGCACGACCCGAAGCTCAAGGAATAAGCAAAGCAGCCTTCCGGCGATTTCACCGGCGATGGTGGCGATCGCGGCGGCTGTGCTGGTGGCCTTTATCGGTGGCCTCTATTTCATTACGCATCATAAGAAAGAAGAAGCGGAAGCGATGCAAAATCGCCAGGCCGCCGGCAACGGCTTGCCGCCCAAACCGGAAGAGCGCTGGCGCTATATTAAAGAGCTGGAAAGCCGCCAGCCTGGCGTCCGCGCGCCGACCGAACCGACCGCCGGTGGCGAAGTCATGAAACCGGAACAGCTGACCGACGAGCAGCGCCAGCTGCTCGCCCAGATGCAGGCCGATATGCGCCAGCAGCCGACCCAGCTGACCGAAGTGCCGTGGAACGAACAAACGCCGGCGCAGCGCCAGCAGACGCTTCAGCGTCAGCGTTTAGCGCAGCAACAGCAGCAGGCGCAGCAGCAACAGTGGGCGCAGACTCAGGCGCAGACCGTCCAACAGAAGCCGGTTCAGCAGCAACAGCCGAAGCAGACCGCGTCAAACCAGCAGCCGTACCAGGATCTGCTGCAGACGCCAGCGCATACCAATACCACGCAGCCGCGTACCCAGGCCGCGGCGCCGGTAACTCGGGTGGAAGAAGCGCCGAAAACCACCGCCGAGAAGAAAGACGATCGTAGCTGGATGATCCAGTGCGGCTCTTTTAAAGGCGCCGAGCAGGCCGAAACCGTCCGCGCTCAGCTGGCTTTCGAAGGGTTTGCTTCGCACATTACCACTAACAACGGCTGGAACCGCGTGGTTATTGGCCCGTTGAAAGGCAAAGAAAGCGCCAACGAGATGATCACCCGCCTGAAGATGGCTGGACACGCGAACTGCATTCGTCTCGCCGCCAGGGGTTGAAACCCTCAAAATCCCCCCCATCTATAATTGCATTCGGCCCCGCGGACAGCGCGGGGCCCCTGTTCCGCTTTTGCAACCAAGGGGTCTGCTCGTGACTACAATTGTAAGTGTTCGCCGTAACGGCCATGTTGTTATTGCCGGTGATGGCCAGGCCACGCTGGGCAACACCGTGATGAAGGGCAATGTGAAGAAAGTGCGTCGTCTGTACAACGACAAAGTGATTGCCGGTTTCGCTGGCGGCACCGCCGACGCCTTCACGCTGTTCGAACTGTTTGAACGTAAACTGGAAATGCACCAGGGCCATCTGGTGAAGGCCGCCGTTGAGCTGGCCAAAGACTGGCGAACTGACCGGATGTTGCGCAAACTGGAAGCGCTGCTGGCCGTCGCGGACGAAAACGCGTCGCTTATCATCACCGGTAACGGTGACGTGGTACAGCCGGAAAACGATTTGATTGCTATCGGCTCCGGCGGTCCTTACGCCCAGGCCGCGGCCCGCGCGCTGTTGGAAAATACCGATATGGGCGCGCGCGACATCGCCGAGAAAGCGTTGGATATTGCAGGTGATATCTGCATCTATACCAACCATTTCCACACCATCGAAGAATTACCTTCTAAAGCGTAAGGATCTCCCATGTCTGAAATGACCCCACGCGAAATTGTCAGCGAACTGGACAAACACATTATCGGTCAGGACGCCGCCAAGCGTTCTGTTGCTATCGCCCTGCGTAACCGCTGGCGTCGGATGCAGCTTAACGAAGAGCTGCGTCATGAAGTCACGCCGAAAAACATTCTGATGATCGGCCCAACCGGCGTCGGTAAAACCGAAATCGCCCGTCGTCTGGCCAAGCTCGCCAACGCGCCGTTCATCAAAGTTGAAGCCACCAAGTTCACCGAAGTGGGCTATGTCGGTAAAGAAGTGGACTCCATCATCCGCGATTTGACCGATGCGGCGATCAAAATGGTTCGCATGCAGTCCATCGATAAGAACCGTTACCGCGCGGAAGAGCTGGCGGAAGAGCGCGTGCTTGACGTGCTGATCCCACCGGCGAAGAACAACTGGGGCCAGACTGAGCCGTCGCAGGAACCGTCTGCAGCGCGCCAGGCGTTCCGTAAAAAACTGCGTGAAGGCCAGCTGGATGATAAAGAGATTGAAATCGATCTCGCTGCGGCGCCGATGGGCGTTGAAATCATGTCCCCTCCGGGCATGGAAGAGATGACCAGCCAGCTGCAGTCTATGTTCCAGAACCTCGGCGGCCAGAAGCAGAAACCGCGTAAGCTGAAAATCAAAGACGCGATGAAGCTGCTGATTGAAGAAGAAGCGGCCAAACTGGTCAATCCGGAAGAGCTGAAGCAGGAAGCCATCGACGCTGTAGAGCAGCACGGTATCGTCTTTATCGACGAAATCGACAAAATCTGTAAGCGCGGCGGCAACACCTCCGGCCCGGACGTCTCCCGCGAAGGCGTACAGCGCGACCTGCTGCCGCTGGTGGAAGGCTGCACCGTCTCCACCAAACATGGGATGGTCAAGACCGACCACATCCTGTTTATCGCCTCCGGCGCATTCCAGGTGGCCAGCCCATCCGATCTGATCCCGGAACTGCAGGGGCGTCTGCCGATCCGCGTTGAGCTGAAGGCGCTGACCACCCACGACTTCGAGCGCATCCTGACCGAGCCGAATGCCTCCATCACCGTGCAGTACAAGGCGCTGATGGCGACCGAAGGGGTGAACATCGAATTCACCGAAGACGGCATCAAGCGCATCGCCCAGGCCGCATGGCAGGTAAACGAAACCACCGAGAACATCGGTGCGCGTCGCCTGCACACCGTGCTGGAGCGCCTGGTGGAAGATATCTCCTATGATGCCAGCGAGATGAACGGCCAGACCGTCACTATTGATGCCGAATATGTGAGTAAACACCTGGATGTTCTGGTGGCAGATGAAGATCTGAGCCGTTTTATCCTATAATCCGGTGCAATGCATTTTCATCACTGTTGATGGGGGCTATCGCCCCCATTTTTATTGGCTAAAATAACTATGACTGATATCAGCCGTTCACAGGCGTGGCTGGAAAGCCTGCGTCCTAAAACGTTACCGCTGGCATTTGCCGCGATTATTGTTGGCACCGTCCTTGCCTGGGAGCAGGGCCATTTTGATCCCTGGGTTGCCCTGCTGGCGCTGATCACCGCCGGCTTGCTGCAAATTCTTTCCAACCTCGCCAATGACTACGGCGACGCGGTTAAGGGGAGCGATAAACCGGATCGCATCGGGCCGCTGCGCGGGATGCAGAAAGGGGTGATTACCCCCCAGCAGATGAAGCGCGCCCTGATCGTCACCGTCGTGCTGATCTGTCTGTTTGGTTTGGCGCTGCTGTGCGCCGCCTGGCAGAGCGTCGGCGATTTCATCGGCTTCCTCGCCCTGGGAGGCCTGTCTATCGTGGCCGCCATCACCTACACGGTGGGCACCCGTCCGTATGGATATATTGGTCTGGGTGATATCTCAGTACTCGTTTTCTTCGGCTGGCTGAGCGTCCTCGGCAGCTGGTATCTGCAAGCCCATAATGTGGAAGCGGCCATTTTTCTGCCGGCGACAGCCTGCGGTCTGCTGGCGACCGCCGTGCTGAACATCAATAATCTGCGCGATATCGACAGCGACCGGCAGAACGGGAAGAACACCCTCGCCGTGCGCCTGGGCCCGGTCAATGCCCGCCGCTATCATGCCTGCCTGCTGCTCGGCGCCCTGCTGTGTCTGGCGCTGTTTAACCTGCTGGCGCTGCATTCAGCCTGGGGCTGGCTGTTTATTCTCGCCACGCCGCTGCTGGTGAAACAGGCGCGCTACGTCCTGCGCGAATCCGATCCGCTGGCGATGCGGCCAATGCTCGAAAAGACGGTCAAAGGGGCCTTACTGACCAACCTGCTGTTTGTTATCGGAATTATTGCCAGTAAGCTGATGGCTTAACTGACAAATATCAATTAACAATTGATGATTTTGCCAACAATGCGATTCGCGGGATATACTAAAAACTCTCGCAGCAACTGAACGTTAAGCCTATGAAATACGATACTTCCGAGCTTTGTGACATCTACCAGGAAGATGTCAACGTCGTGGAACCGCTGTTCTCTAACTTTGGAGGACGGTCGTCGTTTGGTGGACAGATCATTACGGTTAAATGTTTCGAGGATAACGGGTTGCTCTACGATCTGCTCGAGCAGAATGGCCGTGGTCATATTCTCCTGATCGACGGCGGCGGCTCAGTACGACGCGCGTTAATTGACGCAGACCTGGCGCGTCTGGCCGTCCAGAATGAATGGGAAGGGTTGGTGGTCTATGGCGCGGTGCGCCAGGTTGACGACCTTGAGGAACTGGACATTGGTATTCAGGCGCTGGCGGCTATTCCGGTCGGCGCGGCTGGCGAAGGCATCGGCGAAAGCGACGTGCGCGTCAATTTCGGCGGGGTGACTTTCTTCTCCGGCGACCATCTGTATGCCGATAACACCGGGATGATCCTGTCGGAAGACCCGCTGGATATCGAATAAACCTTCCGCCATAAAAAAGGCCTTCTCCATGAGAAGGCCTTTTGTTTATCCGGCGCGTAACTTAGTACAGTTTCTTCGCGCAATCCAGCCAGTCGTTCTTGAACGGACGCTTCATGTTCTCGATGGCATCGATGATGTCGTGGTGCACCAGCTTCTCGTTCTGGATGCCGACGCAACGGCCGCCATGGCCCTGCAGCAGCAGCTCAATCGCATAGGCGCCCATGCGGGAAGCCAGGATGCGGTCGTAAGGAACCGGGGAACCGCCGCGCTGAATGTGGCCGAGGACGGTGGCGCGAGTTTCACGGCCAGTCTCTTTCTCGATGTAGCTTGCCAGCTCGTCAACGTCGCACATGTGCTCGGTGATGGCCACGATAGCGTGTTTTTTCCCTTTCGCGATACCGGCTTTGATTTCTGCCACCAGATCGTCACGGGTATATTCCACTTCAGGCACCATGATGAACTCACAGCCGCCGGCAATCGCCGCCGCCAGGGTCAGGTCGCCACAGTAACGGCCCATCACTTCCACCACGGAGATACGCTGGTGCGAAGAGGAGGTGTCGCGCAAACGGTCAATCGCTTCCACCACGGTGCTCAGGGCAGTAAAGAAGCCGATGGTGTAGTCAGTGCCTTTGATATCGTTGTCGATGGTGCCCGGCAGGCCGATGCATGGGAAGCCCATCTCGGTCAGGCGCATCGCCCCCATATAGGAACCGTCACCGCCGATAACCACCAGCGCGTCCAGGCCGCGCTTCTTCATGTTTTCGATAGCCACAGCGCGGATGTGTTCTTCGCGGAATTCCGGGAAGCGAGCGGAGCCCAGGAAGGTACCGCCGCGGTTGATCATGTCGGAAACGCTGTAACGGTCGAGCTGAACCATACGGTCTTCATACAATCCGAGGTAACCGTCATAGATTCCAAAAACTTCCAGACCTTCCGTTAATGCCGCGCGCACAACGCCACGAATTGCTGCGTTCATGCCCGGCGCATCACCGCCACTTGTCAACACACCGATTTTCTTAATCATGACTACCTCTGAACTTAGGAAGCAAAAAATAATTCTGTTGCCTGAAGCGCTCCCTCACCAGGAGTGCACGACGCTAATGACAATAGTATATCAAACGCCTCAAGCTGAATTGATTCAGGTCAGACCAAACGGCGGTAATTTATACAAAAAATGCCGATCTGCCCCACATTTTTACATCGAGTTTACAGACTATAACCTAACGCTCAAAAAAGCCCTGCTGCGCCGCTGGCACCACAGAGCTGGGATCCTGATGGATAATGACATCGGACCCCGGGAAACGGCGCAGAATCGCCTGCTCCACCTGGTCTGCAATCACGTGGGCTTGCACCAGCGGGAGGTTATCTTCCATTTCCAAATGAATCTGAATAAAGCGGGTCGGCCCTGACTGCCGCGTTCGTAGATCGTGCGCCCCGCGGATGCCGGGCCATGCGGTCACGATGGTGATAATGTCCTGACGCTCCTCGTCAGGCAAGGCGCGGTCGAGTAGTGACTGAACCGCCTCATAGCCCATCCGCAGCGCGCTATATAAAATATAGATGCCAATCCCCAGGGCAAACAACGCGTCGGCGCGATGCCAGCCGTACCAGGAGAGGCCCAGCGCCACCAGAATGGCGCCGTTCATCATAACATCAGACTGATAATGAAGCATATCCGCCCGCACCGCCTGGCTCTGGGTTTTTCGCACCACCCAGCGCTGGAAAGTCACCAGCGCCAGCGTACTAACGAGGGCGATCAATGTGACGACGACCCCGACGCCGGCGGCCTGCAGCGGCTCCGGACGCACCAGGTGCTGAATGCCGGTGAGAAACAGGAACAGCGCCGAGCCGGAGATAAACATGCTTTGCGCCAGCGCCGCCAGCGACTCCGCTTTGCCATGACCAAAGGTATGTTCTTCATCAGCAGGCTGTAGCGAATAGCGAACCACCAGCAGGTTGGTCAGCGAGGCGGCAATGTCCACCAGCGAATCCACCAGCGCAGCCAGAATACTGACAGAACCGGTATACCACCACGCAAAAATTTTGATCAAAAGTAACGCGGAGGCCATAGCCGTCGCGGCGATAGCGGCGCGACTGACCAACCGGCCATAAGATTGATTCATATAGGCTCCTTCTCCTGCAATGCGCTTAGTATAACCCGAACTTGTGACGCTCACGGGATAGGCGAAGGAGTTGATTTACCGTAAAAAGGGCAAAAAAAACCCCCACATCATGTGGGGGAAGACAGGGATGGTGTCTATGGCAAGGA
>ERZ773260.4931-NODE-4931-length-10501-cov-3.914704_pt1 | contig 10501 bp, 18 predicted proteins | sample MGYA00511387_ERZ773260 | MGnify/ENA primary metagenome ERZ773260 (study PRJEB29015, sample SAMEA2737745) | human gut metagenome | biome: human gut; feature: human-associated habitat; material: faeces | place: China | collected 2012 ... | reverse complement strand
AATCTTTCAGCTGCGCATTTACCGTTTTCCTCAACTGTTCCTTAATCCACAACGCATTTCCTCCTTCCATCTTTTTCTGATGTCCGCCTTTTCAAAAACAGCGCCCGGGCTTTCACGTCCGGACGCTGTCTAATAAGTTGGAGCGGCCTCAGGTCTTCTGCCTTTTGGCCTATTTTTATTCTACTACGATGTACCCGATATAGATGATGTATTTAAACGATTTTGTATTTTTTCAAATATTTGTCCCGGACGTAAAGCCTCGGGTAGTCCGGGCTGCCGGCATACCCGGTTTTCAGCGCAATCTTCGGCCAGCTCATCCCATCCACATAAAACATCTTAAAAATACATCGGGCTTGTCCGTCGTCAATATCCTGAATCCATTTCTCCACCGCCTGAACCTGGTCTTTCTTCTGTTCCAATATCCTTTGGCGGCACTCGTATAACGGCCAATCAAATCCCACAATCCGCTGCGGCCTGCCATAGCCCGTGCGGTAATCGAGAATTGTGCTGCTCCCCAGCCCGGAATCGGTAGTCCGCATTTCCTCCAGTTCCATCTCCAAAATCGGTATTTCACGCTTTAACTTCTTATAATTATCCAAAAGTTTTTTCGTCATTTTCACATGCTCCATTCAAAGTACCTCCCGCCATTGCTGCAGCTGCGATTATCCTCTGCATTTTCGCAGCCTGTCCACACCGACCGCCCTCAGACGGTCCTTCTTTTGTAACCTGCAACTGCCATAATCCTGTCCTGGATCTGTATGACAATTTCCTGCTTCTTATTCTCCGGGAGATCCTCAAACCGGAAAACCTCGCCGGATACCTCAATCGTATTTACTATTTCAGGTAATTTGATAAAACCATCCCCTCTCCGTAAATCTTATGTAACGGGGATTGTACATATTGCCTATATTGCCGCACTCTCCTTTTTACAGGTTGACACCTCCTCATTATAGTGGTATAGTTATTGTATTCGAACATATGTTCTTTTATTAAGTTTTTGACACTTTATGTGTCGTTTTTATATAAAATATACCCTGTTACTTATTTTGTTTTCGGTCAAGCCTCATTATATGTCACGTTTCGTGTCTATCCTTGTTATAGCACGCTTTACCTTCACTGTCAACTGTATTTTCACGTTTCGTGTCATCATTGCATTTACAAGATTCACAAAATGTGATACGATACAGTTATGGAGGTAGACATCATGGGGAATTTTAAGAGTGTTTTCAAATCGCTGCGAACTGAGAATGGTTACACCCAGGATGGGCTTGCAGATATGCTGGGAATATCCCGCAGCGCCGTCAGTATGTACGAAAATGGCAACCGGGAACCCGATCTCAAGACTCTGGAAGCCATAGCGGATCTGTTTAAAGTTGATATGGATTATCTCCTGGGGCGAAGTGCAGCAGCCGTGACAGCTTCCCCCGAACGCTACACCGCCCCAAACTGTGATGATCTGATCACCGTGTACACCAGAAGCAGAAAAAACCTCTCCCAGGAAGAAAAAATGAGACTTGCCCGTATCATATTATCAGATGATGACGAGGAGTAATAAAATGGATTTTGAGCAGTTGTATGAAATCATTTTCAGAATCTACACAGACTGCAATGTGACGGAATTCCCCATTGATTGTTTTGAAGTGGTCCGCAGATGCGGCTATCGAATCAAACGTTATTCCGAACTCACCCCCAAGAAAAAAGAGGCGTGTATGCGCCTGAGCCCCGATGCCTGCATCGTGAAAGACACCCTGTATTATCAGGATCAAAACATCCCGGAACGGACACGTTTTTCAGTCATGCACGAATTGGGACACGTTTTTCTCCAGACACCCGTTGAAGAAACAGCGGATACCTTCTCCAGCCATATCCTGGCGCCCCGGATCATGATCCACAAGAACGGCTGTCAAAACGCGGAACAGATCCATGAGACCTTTGGCCTGTCCTACACCGCGTCAAACCGCGCCCTGTCGGATTACCGCCAATGGTTCACCGGAATCAGCCGCCGTTCCCCCAGAACGCCGCTGGCCGTCGAGCAGAAACTGGAGTCCATGTTCCGCCCGCTGCCAGAAGAACCGGCGTCCCGTCCATCCCGGCGCAGACCGGCGAAAAAGCGTCTGACCAAACGCCAGCGCGAGATGGACGAGCGGGCGGCATTTTTCCAGGAACAGAGGTTGATCTATGGGGAGGACTATGTGTTCCACATGCTGGAAGAGCAGTGGTTATGCGGAAATGCACCGTGATAAAGCCCGTAGTTGTTTTAAGGCGGATTCCCCCATCAAACCTCTCAATTAATTGATCATTTAAAACGTCCTTTATTAACCCATCCATACAATATAAAATGTGAGGTAATTTTAATGAAAAAGGCAAGGTTATTCATCGCAACCGCAATCGCTGCAACCGCTATCAGCTTCACCGCCTTCGCCGGCGAATGGAAGCAGGACACCACCGGCTGGTGGTATGAGAATGACGACGGAAGCTATACCACAAGCGCGTGGCAGGTCATTGACGGCAAATCCTATCTGTTCGACGCCGACGGATATATGCGTACCGGATGGATACAGACCACCGGCGGAAATTGGTACTACCTCAATCCGTCAGGAGAAATCCGCTATGAGGATCTGGACGAAAACGGTGTGACCTATCATTTTGACTCCAAGGGAATCTGCACCAATCCCAGCGAAAATGGGAGCGAGGACGGGAGCGGACTTAATTTCAACAGCGATTACCAGTCCATCCTCGACATGGAGCGCCTGAAAGCCGAAAAAAGACTTATGGATCAGAACAATAACAGCCAGAATTATGAGGAATCCATTGTCTATGAGCATGACGTTGCCCCCACCACTCCGACAAACCGGTACGGGCTGTCCGATATGCAGTTTTAAAGAGCGCGGCTGTCTGCCAGGGACAGCAACCGCTATCTGATTTGTATGGGCTGCCGGCTTAGCCGGCGGCCCGGATACATTTATCCCGGATATCTTCTCTAACTTTCCCGTATTCCTTTTGGAGTTTCCTTCCGCTTATAAATTCCGCCTTGAAATCGCCCGCTCCCTCATCCTCCATTATTGTTTTGCAATTTATTAAATATGAGATCATCCCTCTTTTGCTTTTGTCAGAGCGCATTTTTCACGCTCATCTCCCGTACAATGCATCAGGAGATGATCACATGCCCCAAGTAACCATCGGCGCCGCCTACATCCGCGTCAGCACCGACGACCAGACAGAGCTGTCCCCGGACGCCCAATTACGCGTAATCTTAGAACGCTCCAAATCCGACGGCGTCACCATCCCGCCGGAATTCATATTCATCGAGAAAAAAGGCATCAGCGGCCGCAAAGCGGAGAACCGCCCGGAATTTCAGCGCATGATCGCCATTGCCAAAAGCCAGAAACCCTCCCCTTTCCGCCGTCTCTATCTGTGGAAATTCTCCCGTTTCGCCCGCAACCAGGAGGAGAGCGCGTTTTACAAAGGAATCCTGCGCAAGAAATGCAGCGTGGAGGTCGTCAGCGTATCCGAGCCCATCATGGAGGGCATGTTTGGCCGCCTGATCGAGATGATCATCGAATGGTTCGACGAATACTACTCCGTAAACCTCTCCGGCGAGGTCCTGCGCGGTATGAAGGAAAAGGCCCTGCGCCAGGGCTACCAGCTGCGTCCCTGTCTGGGCTACGACGCGGCCGGCGGCGGGAAGCCCTACACCATCAACGAATCCGAGTACGCCGTGGCAGAGCGTATTTTCCGGGAGTATTACAACGGCCTGGATCTCACCGGCGTGGCCCGCAGGATGAACGCCCTTGGCTTTCGTACCAAGACCGGAAAGCGTTTCGACCGCCGTTCCGTGGAACGCATACTGAAAAACCGCTTCTACCTGGGGGAGGTCATTTGGAACGGAATCACGTTTACCGGCGCCCATGAGGCGCGCCCGTCCATCACGTCCATTTTCGAGCCCGTACAGAACCGGCTGGAATCCGAGTACCGCCCTCTCGGCCGGCGGGAAGTCTCGGCCAACGCCCACTGGCTGTCCGGGCTCCTGCGCTGCAGCGTGTGCGGCGGCAACCTGGGCTACAACCGCTCCAACAATCCCAAGCGGCGGCCGGATTTCTTCCAGTGCTGGAAATACGCCAAAGGCGTCCACCCGGAGTCCTGCGCCATCACCGCCCGCCGGGCCGAGGCCGCGGTGATCGAGTCCCTGCGCCAGGTGATCTCCACCGGTAAGGTGGAATACGAATACATTCCCCGCCGGGAAGAACGCGGCCACAGCGGCCAATCCCCCCATGACGAGGAATCCGGCCTGCGCGATGCTCTGGCCCGCCTGTCTATGAAGGAAACCCGCGTGCGGGACGCCTACGAAAATGGCATTGACACCCTGGAGGAATACCGGGAGAACCGGCGCCGTCTGAGCGCCGAGCGGGATGAGCTCACTCAGGCCCTGGACCTGCTCCATAAGGCCGCCGCGCCCCCGGAAAATATCCCGGACAGCCGGGAAGTCATCCGCCGGATCCAGACCGTCTACGACCTCTTAATCAGCCCGGACGTGGACTTCGCCATCAAGGGAAACGCCCTGCGCAGCGTGGTGAAATACATCGAGTTTGACCGCAAAAACGACCGTATTTCCATGCGATACTACATATCATGAGTTATTGCTATACGGGGGACCGGACGGCGAAATGGGCGCTTCCATGCGTTACCTCTCCCAGCGCTACACCATGCCCTACAAGGAGTGCAAAGGCGCTCTCACCGATATCGGAACGGAGGAATAGGTACACAAACTCTATACATACTACAAAAAGGCGGCCCGAACATTGGGCCGCCCTATTAGTCCTCAACATATTCTATCAGATCCCCCACGCCACATTGGAAATATTCGCACAGCTTACAGACAAGACGCGCGTCAATCCGCTGGAACTCATCCCGACAATACCGGTTAAAATTCGCTCGTGGAATATCCAGATCTTTGCATATTGCATTCTTACTTATCCTATGTATTTCCAATAATTTATTGATGTTCATGTGCAAATGCGCCATTACAATTCGAAAAGTTGGAAAATCCATCCTTTTAATTCAGGATGATCTTCTTCGTATTTTTGAACAAATGCGTCCATGTCATACGGCTCATCAACCGGGACAATTTCCTCATGATATCCATTTAAAGCTCTAAGCCCATCGTCATCGTATACCTGCATCATATCTGGGTTTATAGTCTTGTCCCTAGCAATAACCTTAATTTTTTTCATGCGCTACCTCCATAATTGATATTTTGTAAATTATACCATTTTCTAACACAAAAAGCAAATGTGTGTTCGAAAAATCAACCATGAAAATAGTGATTTAGGCGATAAATATGGTCCCGCACGATTGCTCACATCAGCCGATGATCTTGATGCTATTACAGACAACGGGACATACTGGTACCTCACGGAGTCTGTGCCAGCACATGCCCCCTACAGCAATGCAGCCGTGGTGGAAGTGAGCGGATCATCTAGTAATGCAACCCAAAAGTTGCAGCGCGTGACACGCTATGGAGTTTCGGGTCAATCAGCCTTTCGGCCATTAATTTCCAGTAATGGCTGGCTGGATTGGGCTTATCATCTCACAAATGCCGATATACAAAAAGGACGAGTGGCTGCTTTATCGTGTCCAGCCAATACAATTACAGAGCATAAATTAGTTTTCCCAAAAGCTTTTATGGTCGCTCCCAGAGTAATGTTGACGCTTAATTCATCAACAGAATCACCAAAATATGGTAGTGCACTTCCATTTACTACGAATATTACATCAACCGGTTGTACTATACGAGTTGCTAATAACTCGGACACTACGTTTAGCCCCAATATTGAATGGTTTGCAATAGCACTATGATCATTAAGTCATGTTGACTGTTTTGATAGAATTTCCCAATCTATACTTCAGTGATCCATCTGTATCTAAATAAAGTTCTGCTGCTGCGATACCATAGCAATTAAAGCGCAAAGTTGGCCTGGAGTATTGGTTTTGGTCTACCCTAGCAGTTAGACTTAGTTGGGGTGTGTCTAAGCTAAAATGAGCACCCTCTATATTTTGCATTTGTGAAAATAAGTTTTCCTGATCCTTTTTTGGTGTCTCTAAAATTTCCTGAGTTAAATCACTAATTTTCACGGTTGATTTTTCGAACATACGTTTGTATAATAGAATTGAGGTGATACAAACATGACGAAACGGGTATACGTTATCGCGTCCTTCAACCCCGACGGGAAGGTCCTGCCGCTGTGGCTGCGGCTCTCCCTAGACAAGGGCGCACCAGCCTACAAAATCATTGACAGCAAATGCGTATCCATGCCGAATCGGTACGCAAATTATGCAGATTTCCGCTGTGTCGCCACCGCGGGGCAGCATACCCACGAGGTAACGCTGCGGTTCTACGGCCTGGAATGCAGATGGTACCTGACTGTCAACAATTCCTCTCCGCTGGCGGCGGAGTAAAAAAATAGGGCGCTCCATGCGCCTATTTCTATGCTCGGAATTTTGAGCAGTCATATCATAGATACTCACTCTCCATTAATTCTCTCATTCTAACCCCCAGCCCCTTCGCCAGTTGTTCCACCGTGTCGATCCGCGGGCGTGATCCGCGCCTAATTTCATGTACCAGGGACCGGGGAAGGCCGGTAAGATCGCTCACCTGCCGTTCTGATATATTCCGTAGTGCCATAATCTCATCAAGCAGTATTCTCATACTCCCATTATACTGCCATTCCCCAGCGGGATGGCCTGGCAATTCCTGGCAGTTTCAGGGCGAAAAAAAAAGCCCGCCGGGCAGGGGCGGGCAGACAGCGGGAACAATGCCATCATTGCCCGTGTCTGGGATTAGTATACTGCTTGTACCAGCATATCGCTACTGGGAAATTATGCCATTAAAATATTGCTGGATTGACCTTGAAAATGTGTACGTCCTCGATGTCTGTCTTATGGCGCTTAATGATCATTGGATTTTTCTGATCACCAAATGTTATCGTAACCCCACCGTTTTCGTCGCAAACCCAACTAATGATATTATCCACAGTCTCCGCATGAGTACGAAAATTTGACGTGTAATATATTTTCGCTGAATACACCCTATCACCCCTCTCTGATTCCATAGTATCATAAAATCGAAGCAGAGACAACGAAAAAAGCGCCAGGATTATTCCAAGCGCCTTTTCCTGTAGCTAAACATTAAAAAACAAATTTCAATCCACAGGGAAAACCCCTGAACAGGCAATATGCCTGATAGCATGTGCTATAGCAATATAATATCAAGTACGGCTGGAATTGTCAAGATTTTCAGTCCGGCGAAAATGCCATCAGCCAGCAACGAAAAAAGCGCCGGAATTACTCCAAGCGCTTTTTCCTGTAGCATAAATGCTAAACTACATGTTTCAATCCACAGGGGAAAACCCCTGAACGGGCGTATGCCCGATAGCAAATGCTATGACTATATAATACCAACCGGGTGCTGCGCTGTCAAGCCTTTTCCCGCTTCTCCGCCCACCGATCCCGGGCCGTCCCACCCGCCTCTCAGGACTCATATCGGATCGGGTCAACCTGTTCTTCAAGATCAATCTTTTCATCCAGGTATGCGTACCCTTCATAGGATATAACACCACAGCAACGGGCATATTCGCATACCGCCTTAAATTTTTCTCTGGCGATACTATCGGTACGTTTTTTGTTATACTCGATAACTTCATACAACAGAGCTTCGCGGCACCTCGAGTAATTGAATTTGATGTTTTCCATTCTGTTCTCCTTTTCTCCCGGCATTGCCCAGCCGGGGCGGGGATAGTGATATTTTAAAACATAGAATTGATCACCTTTTCATTTCCATATATTCTCTGTTCAGCCCTGGTAATCATATATCTTTCATATCCTTTAACCTCTAATTTCCACTGATTAAAAGCCTCACAGGCTTCTATGCTATTATTTGCGTCATAAAAATCATACATTGCAAGATATAGCTTTGATTCATTCCGTTTTTTCAACGCGCTTATAACTTCCTCTGTCATTTTCATTTTTCTCCTCGCTTTCTCCGGCGGGACCGCCGCCGGTCGGTATTCCTTATGCCAAAATCTCAACCACGACCGGGTCCTCGATGATCAGTTCGCCCATGTCCTCGCCGCCCATTGCGCAATCCCCGCAGATGATAGCCGCATAGTCTCCGTAGTAGTCGCCTGCGTATTGCAGATCTTTTACATTGATTCCGCAAATTCCCGCCAGCTCCTCATCGGTTTCGTTTCCGTCTACCCATACGTGGGAAATGTGATCGATCTCACCCAGTCCGAACGGAACATCCTGAATGCGAACAGCTACAAAATTCCAATCGCCATCGCCGGACCAGTGATATTTATTGTAGATTTCCTCGGCGTTGATCATTTTGTTTACCTTTAACATTTCGCTTTCCTCCGTTCCTTTGATGATTTAATTATAGTATATAGCATGTTATATATCAATAGGCAAATCTCACAAATATATAGCATGCTATATGTTCACATTGTATATAGCATGCTATATTCTTCTTATGGTATACTTATAATGGGAGGTGATATATTTGGGAAGCACATATACAGACGCCCAGGCAAGGGCTACGAAAGAGTATCTAAAAAAACTTTCTTCAATCTCGATCAGATTGAAAGAAGAGGAAAAAGAAAAATACGAGAAGGCTGCCAAAGAATCCGGCATGTCGCTGCGTGCATTCATTATGAAAAGCATGGATGAAAAAATTGATCGGGATATGTTGTAATATGCATTCTGCATATATAACACGCTATATATTTGTATATTATGTCTATTGATATATAGCATGTTATATAGTATAATAAAGATAGTTAAGAGAGGCAAGGCCTTAACGAGTACAAGGAGGAAGGAAATTGAGTGAGGACATGAGCGTATTTAAAAGCTACCTTAGAAGATTATTGCAGGATTTAAAGGACTTGAAAGAAGCACTGAAAAACAAGGAGTACGAAAAAGCCGAAACAATGGTTGACAAACTCATTGACGATACCCAAAAAGGTATCGAGGACAACTAAAAAAGCCCCTCTCACGAGGGACGGGAAACGAACAAGGGAGGGCGGGCTTGCCACCGCTCCCCCATTCATAAATAGTATAGCAAAAACTGCGGGAGGGCGCAAGATGAAAAGAATATACGCGGAAGATATCAATGGAGAAGCCGCAATACTTTTTGTGGATGATAACGGGAAAGCGGTATATGTATCAGACACTGCTTTCGACGAACCGCTCACTTACGAGGTTGCGGTGCGAGGCGATTACAGCAACTTTTTAGATTTCGATACCGCCGAAGAGGCCAGTGCCAATTACTCCGATGGTTCTCATTTAATCGATTACCACGAGGAGGGCTGGGCGGTCATCCGGGAATTTTAATGGAGGGAATATATGAATCACGGAATCAAGCTGGCAAAAGCCAGGAAATTATATAAAGGTTTCAAGGGATATTCTACCCTTGCAGCCGTTGAGAATCAAATCCCCGAGGAGTTGATCCCGCAGCTTACAGCCCGGCAGTTGGCCCTTGTGATGGACGCAATCAACGCGTCATACCAGCGTGGCCGTGCCAGTACCGGCGCGGAAATGGTGGATACGAATTGCGTATGGATTAACGGGATTAACCGCATGATAGAGTGGGAAGAGGTAGGCGCGGAGTATGAGCGTGTCACCGAGCAGGACGGGGGCTGCAAGGTGACAAAGAATGTGAAGGTAAAAGACGGTGAGCTGGTGTGCCGGTTCTGCTAAGGAGGGCTACCTTGGGAACAAAACATAGAAAAATAGAAATAGGTCAGACTTACGGGCGCCTTACCGTCCGAGAATACCTTGGTCTTATCCCATACAATGGAACTAATCGCAATCGGCATATGTACCGTTGCGAATGCTCTTGTGGAAATTTCATTGACCTTCCCGGTACTTACATTGGGAGGGCCTGGAAAAGCTGCGGTTGTCTGCAAAAAGAGAGCCGCGAAAAGCCAATACCGACCGGTACACGTTTTGGCCGTCTGACCGTAATAGAGCCGCATGATCTTATACCGGGCAGGGGATACCGGTATAAGTGCCAATGTGATTGCGGGAATATAATCATTTCCCGCGGGGATATGTTGAGAAGAGGAGAAGTCCAGAGCTGCGGCTGCCTCCATGATGAATTATTCAGAGAAAATTCGAAAATAGCGTACAAAAATAGTTTTGTTGATGGCACAAATGTGCCGCGTATCGCCTCAACCCAAACCGTTCAGCGCAACAATACCTCCGGGGTAACGGGGGTAACATGGCACAAAGGCACTGGAAAATGGAGAGCAAGTATTTCGTTCAAAGGTAAGTCGTATAGCCTGGGATACTATACAGAAATACCGCTCGCGGCGAAAGCCAGAAAAACGGCGGAAGATGAATTATTTGGAGATTTTTTGAAATGGTACGCGGAAGAATACCCTGAAAATTGGAAGCGTATCCAAAAAAGGCAACAAAAAAAGCACCCTTAATGAGTGCTTTTTTG
>ERZ773260.4916-NODE-4916-length-10521-cov-2.504682_pt1 | contig 10521 bp, 6 predicted proteins | sample MGYA00511387_ERZ773260 | MGnify/ENA primary metagenome ERZ773260 (study PRJEB29015, sample SAMEA2737745) | human gut metagenome | biome: human gut; feature: human-associated habitat; material: faeces | place: China | collected 2012 ... | reverse complement strand
GAGGAGCGATATGAGCCCGTGGGGGCTCGGCATCGTGTGATGCAAAAGAATGTCCTGCACCTGGCGAGCCTGCTTGAGCGGGTTCGCCTGGGTGGAGGCGCGCACGAGGGCGGGTCGATGGTCGACCGCGCCCTTTCTTGCGTTTCGGCTCCGGTGCGCCTGGTGGGGATGTTCGTTTGCGTTCTGTGCGTGTGCCTGACACAGAGCCCGCTTTACCTCATGTTGATGGCGGCTATCGCGCTGGTGCTCGTTGCCGTGCGCCCCGTACGCGGGCTGCGGGCAACCTTTGTGCCGGCACTTGGCGCTGCGGGGCTCGCGGTGGTTTTGGCACTGCCCGCCCTGCTGCTGGGCGCGTCTGCCACGGGCGCCATGCTCAAGATTGCGCTCAAGACGTTCATTAATGTGTCGCTTGTGCTGGGCGTTTCATGGACGCTTACCTGGAGCCGCATGTCGGCGGCGCTCAAGACGCTGCATCTGCCCGACGAGGTCATCTTTACCTTTGATATGGCACTCAAGCATATCGAGGTGCTGGGACGCACAGCGCACGATCTGTGCGAATCGGTCATGCTGCGCAGCGTTGGCCGTACGCCTGAGGGATTTTCGCGTACCGATTCGATCGCGGGTATCATGGGCATGACCTTTATCAAGGCGATGGAATGCAGCCACGCGATGGACGAGGCTATGCTTTGCCGCGGCTTTGCCGGTGCGTATCCGGCGCCCGCACGGAGCGGACTGAGCTGGCGCGATGCGGTTTATGCGGTCGCCGTGGCGCTGTTTGCGGTGCTGTGCGCTGTGCTGTAGTGCGGACGGCGGGCTGTTGATGTGAATAGGGAAGGGCGACGTTTTGACGATTGATATGAATAATGCGGCGGGCACGAACGGTGCGGGCGCCGAGGTCGCGCCGCTCATCGAGCTACGCGACGTGGTGTTTTCCTATGCGGGGCATACGGTTGTCGATGGTGTGTCGCTGCAGGTCGATCGTGGCGAGCTCGTTGCCCTGCTTGGCCCGAATGGCTGCGGCAAGACGACGATCATGCGCCTTATTAACGGTCTTGAACTCGCGGACGCAGGGGCATACCTGTTTGACGGGCACGTGATCGATGCAACATTTCTAAAGGATTCCGTGGCTTCCCAGCGCTTTCACCAGCGCGTAGGCTTCGTGTTTCAAAATGCCGATGCCCAGCTGTTTTGCGCCACGGTAGGCGAGGAGGTCGCGTTTGGTCCGGCTCAAATGGGGCTGTCGACAGACGAGCTCAAGTGCCGCGTTCGCGATGCCATGGAGCTGTTCCAGGTTGCCGACCTGGCCGATGCCTCTCCCTATCAGCTATCGGGCGGGCAAAAAAAGCGTGTGGCGCTGGCGGCCGTCGTGTCGATGAACCCCGATATCCTGGTGCTCGACGAGCCTACCAACGGACTCGATGAGGATTCGTGCGACATCGTGGTCAGCTTTTTGCTGGCTTATGTTGCTGCCGGCAAGACGGTCTTAATGAGCACACACCATCAGGATTTGGTACGACGCCTGGGTGCCCGCGCCATCTATATCGACCGATATCATCACGTGGTCGAGGCGTCCGTGCCATCGTATGGAACCGAGAGCGCCGCCGCGGAATAGTTGCTGCGTAGGGTATGTATGGCCGCCTGTGCGACTCTGCCGTGATGGTATAGTTAACCAGGTTTTATGGGGGTGGCTATGCCAAGCTGGAACATTCATATCGCTCAAACGGAGCGCTTGCTGGCACGTGCTAGCGTGCTTGCCGATAGCGTGCGCGACCGCAATGCCTTTTTGTTTGGCTGCGTGATTCCGGATATCTTCGTGGGCTATATGGTCCCTGGCATCGCCGATCCCATTCCGTATCGCATTACGCACTTTGCAAAGCCCGAGCCTATCCCTAAGCCGCGCGAGCACGAGTTCTGGGATACCTATGTGGCGCCGCTGCTTAAAGGCGCACCCGCGGGCGAACCTGCTGAGGCTACCTCGATTGTCGAGGAGCGCGAGCGACTGAACCGCGTGCACTATCCTCAGCGCTACAGGGATGCCGAGCCGGTTGTCGGTCCCGGCGCCTGTGAGTTCTCGCTTGCGTCCGAAGATGTGGCGCAGTCGCTGCTCGATTTAACGCTGGGCGTCTGGTCGCATCTGGTGGCCGACACGGTATGGAACACGCGTGTGAACCAGTATCTGGAAGCACACGGCGGCAAGCCGTGCGAGGAATTCCGCATTAAAAAGCAGGGCGATTTTGACTGGTTTGGCAAGACGCTGGGCATCGTTTCCATTCCGCGTGCGACCGATCGCCTCTATACCGCTGCGACGCGTTTTGGGCAGTATCCCATCCATAAAGAATATGTGCTCAAGACTATCGGCGTCATGCACGAGATTGTACGCGAAAACCCCGGCGAGCCCGATCATCCGCCGTATCGCCTGCTAACCGAGGAGTTTTTCGATGCAACGTTTACCGAGGTCATCGAGCTGACCGAGGCACAGTATCAGCACTATGCCGCTCACTTGGGCGAAGAAGCTCCATTTATCACGGCGAATCGGGCTCTGATGTTCATTCCAATTGACCAACGGCTCCCGTCGCAGGGCGTCTTCGGTGGTGCGCTCGGCATCGGAGAGGCTTGCGACTGAACACAAATCGATGATGCGGCATACGAAGAAGGTCTAAAAAGGGCCCGGAAGGCAAAGCCTTCCGGGCCCTTTTGCAATGCAAGCGTGCTTGCAAGTGCGATTTAGCGCACCTGAGCGACGTAAGCGACGTTGGTCGAGGAGACCTTGTCCTCGAGCTGAACACTCATGCGGGGATCGCCGGCGGTAGCGACGGTCAGATCGCCGGCCTCGACGTAGCCGAGCTCCTTAGCGGTCTCGATCGCCTTGACGATCGTGCCGTTGACGGTGCCCTGGGTAATCTCGGCCTGGTGCGGGATAACGCCCCAGTACATGATCATCTGCTGGACGGCCCACTCGTGGCGGGAGAACGCGCAGATCGGCATGTTGGGACGGAAGTGCGAGATCAGGCGTGCGGTACGACCGGTGGTCGTCGGCACGGTGATGCACTTGGCGCCAACGGTGGTGGCCATGTTCACAGCGGACATACCCACAACGTTGTTGACGACGCGGGTGCCGTGAGCGTCGGCCGGAACCTCGAGCGGAGCGTGGGCCGGGAGGTACTTTTCGGTCTCGAGAGCGATGCTGGCCTGCATCTTGACGGCCTCGACCGGGTACTTACCGGCAGCGGACTCGCCAGAGAGCATAACGGCGTCGGTGCCGTCGTAGATGGCGTTAGCAACGTCGGCAACCTCGGCGCGCGTCGGGCGCGGGTTCTGCTGCATGGAGTCGAGCATCTGCGTAGCAGTGATGACGGGCTTGTAGGCCGCGTTGCACTTGGCGATGATCTCCTTCTGGATGTGGGGAACGAGCTCGGGCTTGATCTCGATGCCCAGGTCGCCACGGGCGACCATGATGCCGTCGGAAGCCTCGAGGATCTCGTCGAAGTTCTCGACGCCCAGGGCGCACTCGATCTTCGGGAAGATCGTCACGTGCTCGCCGCCGTTCTCGCGGCAAAGCTTGCGGATGCCACGGACGGACTCGCCGTCACGGATGAAGGAAGCGGCGATGTAGTCGATGTTCTCGGTCAGGCCAAAGAGGATGTCCTGACGATCGCGCTCGGTGATGGCGGGCAGCGAGATGTTGACGTTGGGCATGTTGACGCCCTTGCGCTCGCCGATCAGGCCGTCATTCTTGACGACGCAGGTCATGTCCTGGCCGTCGACGGACTCGACCTCGAGGGCAACCAGGCCGTCATCGATCAGGATGAGGGAGCCCTTCTCGACCTCGGAGGGCAGAGCCAGGTAGTCGAGGGAGATGTGCTCAGCGGTGCCGTGGAAATCCTCGGACGTAGGCTGAGCGGTGACGACGATCTTATCGCCGGTCTTGACGGCAACCTTCTTGCCGTCGACCAGAAGGCCGGTGCGGACCTCGGGGCCCTTGGTGTCGAGCAGGATGCCGACAGGCAGACCGAGCTCCTTGGAAATACGGCGGACGCGCTCGATGCGACCGTGGTGCTCGTCGTAGGAGCCGTGCGAGAAGTTAAAACGGGCGACGTTCATGCCCGCCTTGATCATCTCGCGGATGGTCTCGTCGCTATCGCAGGCGGGACCCATGGTGCATACAATCTTAGTGCGCTTGTACATTCAGACCTCCATCTGACATCGTCTTGCGCTGATAGATAAACCATAAGAAATAAAACCGAGATGATTATAACGAAATGCCGACCGAATACCCCAAAAAATCGACCGTATGCCGAAATGGAAGTTCATTTTTTGCGGGAAAAACGGTATATGAAAAATCTTTACCAACCACTCCAACCGCTGCTATCTGGGCGATATGTCAGTTTGGCGATGTGCCGAAGAAAAAACGTTTTACCAATGTTGAGCATCACACGGTCTGCACCGTTGCGTGCGGACCATATTTCCAAACCGATTGTTTTGGCTAGACGCGTCGCTTTGGGGTACCATAGCTCCACTATCAACTGCCGCTCAGCACGGCAGCCTTGATGAGCCCTTGCCCTTCTCCTGGGAATTATGATCGGGCATCAATCTGCTGAGTGGCCCGAATCCCAGGAGGGGACTCTATATGCAAAAGGAATACCTGTCCGCCGCGGCGGAGGTGCTCAGCGACCAAGGTGTCGATGAGAACCTCGGCCTGAGCAACGACGAGGCGTCGTCGCGCCTCGCCAAGACAGGCCCTAACAAGCTCGAGGAAGCTGAGAAGACGCCGCTGTGGAAGCGTTTCTTTGAACAGATGGCTGACCCTATGGTCATCATGCTGATCGTTGCCGCCGTCATCAGTGCGCTCACGGGCATGGTCAAGGGCGAGCCCGACTTTGCCGATGTTGCCATCATCATGTTCGTCGTTATCGTCAACTCGGTGCTGGGCGTGGTCCAGGAAGCCAAGAGCGAGGAGGCCCTCGAGGCCCTGCAGGAGATGAGTGCGGCGCAGTCCAAGGTGCTACGCGACGGCAAGCTCGTGCACCTGCCGAGCGCCGAGCTCGTGCCCGGCGACGTGATCATGCTCGAGGCGGGCGACTCCGTTCCGGCCGACTGCCGCGTGCTCGAGAGCGCCACGATGAAGATCGAAGAGGCCGCGCTCACCGGCGAGTCCGTGCCCGTCGAGAAGCATGCCAACGTGATCGAGCTCGCCGCCGGCACCGACGACGTGCCGCTCGGCGACCGTAAGAACATGTGCTATATGGGCTCCACCGTCGTGTACGGCCGTGGTCGCGCCGTCGTGGTCGGCACCGGCATGAACACCGAGATGGGCAAGATCGCCGGCGCCCTGGCCGAGGCCAAGGAAGAGCTCACGCCGCTGCAGGTGAAGCTCGCCGAGCTCAGCCGCATCCTCACCATCATGGTGATCGTCATCTGCGTCGTCATCTTTGGCGTTGACATCCTCCGCCACGGCGTGGGCAACGTCCTTACCGATCCGACTGCCCTGCTCGACACCTTTATGGTTGCCGTCTCGCTCGCCGTCGCCGCCATCCCCGAGGGCCTTGTTGCCGTCGTGACCATCGTCCTTTCGCTTGGCGTGACCAAGATGGCCAAGCGCCAGGCGATTATCCGCAAGCTCTCTGCTGTCGAGACCCTTGGCTGCACACAGACCATCTGCTCCGACAAGACCGGCACCCTTACCCAGAATAAGATGACCGTCGTCAAGCACGAGCTCGCTGCGCCCAAGGAGAAGTTCCTGGCAGGTATGGCGCTGTGCTCCGATGCTCAGTGGGACGAGGAGCTGGGCGAGGCCGTGGGCGAGCCGACTGAGTGCGCGCTCGTCAACGATGCCGGCAAAGCTGGTCTCACTGGCCTGACTGCCGAGCATCCGCGCGTGGGCGAGGCCCCGTTTGACTCGGGCCGTAAGATGATGTCCGTGGTCGTCGAGACCCTGGACGGCGAGTATGAGCAGTACACCAAGGGCGCGCCCGACGTGGTGATCGGCCTGTGCACCCACATCTACGAGGGCGATAAGGTCGTCCCGCTGACCGAGGAGCGTCGTTCCGAGCTCGTGGCCGCCAACAAGGCCATGGCCGACGAGGCCCTGCGCGTGCTGGCGCTGGCAAGCCGCACTTACACCGAGGTCCCGAGCGACTGCAGTCCCGCTGCGCTCGAGCATGACCTGGTCTTCTGCGGCCTGTCCGGCATGATCGACCCTGTCCGCCCCGAGGTCGCCGACGCCATCCGCGAGGCCCACGATGCCGGTATTCGCACTGTCATGATTACGGGCGACCACATTGACACCGCCGTGGCCATCGCCAAGCAGCTGGGCATCGTCGCCGATCGCAGCCAGGCCATTACCGGTGCCGACCTCGACCGCATGAGCGACGAGGAGCTCGACGCGCACATCGAGGACTACGGCGTGTACGCCCGCGTCCAGCCCGAGCATAAGACCCGCATCGTCGAGGCTTGGAAGTCGCGCGACCAGATTGTGGCCATGACGGGCGACGGCGTCAACGACGCCCCGTCCATTAAGCGCGCCGACATCGGCGTTGGCATGGGCATCACCGGCACTGATGTCACCAAGAACGTCGCCGACATGGTGCTCGCCGACGACAACTTCGCCACCATCATCGGCGCCTGCGAAGAGGGCCGTCGCATCTACGACAACATCCGCAAGGTCATCCAGTTCCTGCTCTCGGCCAACCTTGCCGAGGTGTTCTCGGTGTTTATCGCCACGCTCATCGGCTTTACCATCTTCCAGCCGGTGCAGCTGCTGTGGGTGAACCTGGTTACCGACTGCTTCCCCGCGCTTGCGCTGGGCATGGAGGATGCCGAGGGCGACATCATGAAGCGCAAGCCGCGCAACGCCAAGGACGGTGTCTTTGCCGGACATATGGGTCTGGACTGCGTGGTCCAGGGCCTAATCATCACCGCGCTGGTGCTGGCGAGCTTCTTTGTGGGCGTGTACTTTGACATGGGCTACATCCACATCGCCGATATGATCGCCGGCAATGCCGACGAGGAAGGCGTGATGATGGCGTTCATCACGCTCAACATGGTCGAGATCTTCCACTGCTTTAACATGCGCAGCCGTCGCACGTCGCTGTTTAAGATGAAGAAGCAGAACAAGTGGCTGTGGGCTTCCGCCGCGCTGGCACTGGTGCTGACGGTGATCGTGACCGTGCAGCCGACGCTTGCCGAGATGTTCTTTGGCCCCGTGACGCTTGAGCTCAAGGGCGTTGTCGCTGCCCTGGGCCTGGCCTTCCTGATCATCCCGCTGATGGAGATCTACAAGGCGATCATGCGCGCGGTCGAGAAGGAGTAAGTTAACCTGTCCGGGCCCGCCCCTGCGTGTTTTCTTCTTCGCTGGTCCTCGCGCTTCGCGCTGCGGGATCGCTCAGAAGAAAACACTCCCAGGGTGGGCCCTACGGTATCCTTACTGGCTTTTCTCCCGCGCGGATGAAAAAGGGCTGAGGGAAAGAAGGTGAGCGGCCGAGCAATTGCTCGGCCGCTCGTTTTGAATAAAGGATGTGCCCTTTGGAAACCCCTCTCGGCGGGCGGGCCCTGCGGTTGCTGACTTTTCTCCCGTGTGGATGATAAAGGCTGAGGGAAAGTGTGTGAGTCGGTCGAGCATTTGCTCGACCGACTCTTTTTTGTGGGAAAATACCTGCTCAGTTGTGATTTTTGGTGCTGGGAGGCGTTTGTGGCTAAGGCTAAGGCTAAGGCGAAGAAAAAGACGACGGGGGCGCGGGCTAAGCGTGATCGTCGTCGGAAGCTCGCGACCGAACCCCCTGCATCTGCTGAGGAGTTGCTGGCGAGTGTACCGGGGCTTGACGCGCTGCAGGATGTTCCGGCGTTTGATGACCTGCCGGTCGATGAAGCTCAGCAGGCTGCCTTTGATGATTTCTGCGCACATGCCGAGGAGCCCGAGCAGATGCAGCTTGGCGCCGTGGTGCGCCTGGACCGCGGGTTTCCGCTGGTGGCGACTGCCGATGACACGTTTCGTGCCGAGCATGCCGTGGGGTTTGCCAAGTCGCGCGGCGAGGATGAGGTCCTGCTGCCTGCCGTGGGCGACCGTGTGGCGGTGCGCCGCGCTCCCGGGCACGATATGGGCGTGATTGAGTGCGTGCTGCCGCGCCGTACGAGTTTTGAGCGCTGGCGCGGACGCGCTCGCGGTGAGCGTCAGGTGCTCTGCTCCAACGTGGATAGCGTGCTGATCGTGCAGGCGCTCGGTGCCGGCGAGGTGCTGCTCGACCGCGTGGCGCGCTCGCTGGTGTTGGCGCTCGACTGCGATGCCGAACCGGTGGTGGTACTCACCAAAGCTGACCGCTGCGATGCCGGGGAGCTCGAGCGCGATCTAGACCGCGTGCGCCGCCTGGTGGGTCCGGACGTGCGCGTGATCGTGACGTCCTCTGCCGAGGGCCGCGGCCTGGACGAGGTCCGTGCCTGCGTGCCTGCCGGGAGCTGCGCCATGATTCTGGGCGAGTCGGGTGCCGGCAAGTCGACGCTGCTCAATGCGCTGCTGGGCCACGATACGTTGGCGACCGGCGGTGTGCGCGAACGCGACGACCAGGGCCGTCACACTACCGTCGCGCGCGTGATGGTAGCGCTGCCGGGCGACGCCGGCGTGATCGCCGATGCCCCGGGCCTGCGCAGCTTACCGCTCGTGGGTCACGAGCGGGGTCTGGCGCGCGCCTTCCCCGAGATTGTCGAGGCATCGCGCGCGTGCCGGTTTGGCGATTGCACGCATACCCATGAGCCGGGTTGCGCCGTTCGCGAGGCCGAGGACGCCGGGCAGATCGACAGTCTGCGTTTGGAAACGTTCCAAAACCTGGCGTCATCCATGCGCGTGAGTGCTCAAATGCTCGATCCCGATGTCCATCTGTAATTGATTTTTCCTATGACTGCCGTCTCCCAACTGTTCGGGAGACGGCTTTTTTGCTGCGGAAAAGCCTCGAAACATGCAGTTTGCTGACGTGCTGACCAAAACCTTGCCACGAGCTTGACGGGCTGGTCAGCTTTTGGTCAGCGATTGGTTTGACATCGAAAACCAAGATTGCGATTGCGCCGCTTGTATTTATGGTCGTATTATTTTTACTTGTACCGTCTGCATATTTTACGGTACAACCTGTACCGCCATTTTCTTCTGTCGGTGTATTAGTTGAAAGCCATTGTTCTTTAAGGTCTGTGCCGTCCCAAGTATATGCCGCCGCATACACATATGTATAATATCCCCTCGTCATAACAACGCTTGGATGTACACCGTCAAGATATGCCACCGCTGCAAGGTATCTTTCACTTCTGTTTGCATAGCTGTCGCCCCATTCGGAAGATGTCAAAATACTTCTCGGCGGGTCAAAATCAACAGTCTGCATTGCTGCGCCTGTTTCACCGTTAAATACAGTTAAATACTCCGGTCCGCCATCCTCGCCCATAAGCAAACCGGATGAATTTCTGTAATCTTTTTTATCGTCACCCTTGGTTATATTTTTTCCTGCTTTTGAGACATAATTACCCTCACCGTCTTTTGAGCCCGGTGCTGTTTTTAATATGACTTCCGACTTACCGTCACCGTCAAAATCATAGACCATATATTGAGTATAGTGCGCACCCGCGCGGATATTAACTCCCAAATCTATTCTCCAAAGAAGAGTGCCGTCAAGCTCATATGCGTCCAAGTACACATTGCCCGTATAACCCTTAACGGAATTATCCTTTGAATTAGACGGGTCCCATTTTACGATGTATTCATATTCTCCGTCACCGTCAAGGTCGCCCACACTCATATCGTTTGCGGTATATGTATATTCTTCATCTGTCGGCGTCTTTCCTCCGTCAGGAACTTTAAACGCAATGTCTTTATATGCCACAGAACGACCTTTATATGTTGTGTTTGTTGTCCAAACATCAACCGCCTCTGTTTTGTCTATTGCCTCACCTTTCGGCACTACTGTATACTTGTTATCCGCCGTGCCTTTTGAATCGGTATAGCAAGTTGCATCGTGTTCGCCTGTTGTGTATATTTTTTCACTGTCACGGTATATATCAAATGCTTGATTTGTAAGACTTTCCGTACCCAAAAGTCGCCACGACAAATACACACCGCCATTTGTTTTAACGGCAACAGTGCCTCAATCAAGTTTTTCCATTACTCGTTTTTCAGTAGTTGAATTTGTGTCGGCATATGACGTCAACACCGTTATTGACGCAACTGATGTAACCATTACAGCTGCCGTCAAAAATGCGGTTAATTTTTTTAACATAGTTTTTTCTCCCTTACTCCAAATGGCTCCAATATCTCTCTTGAGCCTCTTTTTTTATTATAAACTTTAATGAATAAAAATTCAAGAAGAGAATGAAAAATTTGCTGATTTTTATACTAAAAAAGCTGAATTTGAATATATCCAAATTCAGCTTTTATGCTAATTTCCGCATTCAATACTTATTTCGTTAAACACTGTCAAATAGTCATTTATTGTCTTATTATCTTTTTCCGCACCCGAAACATCCATAATAGCCTCGCCGTTATGCATCATA
>ERZ773260.4908-NODE-4908-length-10547-cov-3.746759_pt1 | contig 10547 bp, 6 predicted proteins | sample MGYA00511387_ERZ773260 | MGnify/ENA primary metagenome ERZ773260 (study PRJEB29015, sample SAMEA2737745) | human gut metagenome | biome: human gut; feature: human-associated habitat; material: faeces | place: China | collected 2012 ... | reverse complement strand
GTAGGAGGTTCTGTGAATTCGGCGTATTCTGTGGGAGAATATCCCATAGCAGGTGGCGTGGGTATGGCAAGATGCCATACCCTCCTAAGGAGAAATTCGTGGGAGGAGTCTCAGCAGGAGGTTCTGTGAATTCGGCGTATTCTGTGGGAGAATATCCCATAGCAGGCGGCGTCGGTATGGCAAGATGCCATACCCTCCTAAGGAGGAATCTGCGGGAGGACATCTAATAAAACTTTGAAGAGAATATGATAATATTAGTAATTTCGATAATTGTGCTCGGCATCATCGCCGCACTGATCGCCAAGCTGAGCAAGCACGACGGCGAGAAGAAGATAACCGTGGTGGAGACATGCGCCACATGCAACGGCACTAACGACAAGTGCGAGCAGGACTGCATGATGGAAGCCGCCACGAAGGACATCGTCTACTACGACGACGAGGAGCTCGACGCGTTCAGCGGACGCCCGTCAGACAGCTACACCGACGAGGAGGTGGAGCAGTTCAGCGAGGTGCTCTACACCATGCGCCACGAGGAGATAGCCGACTGGTGCCGCAGTCTGACACTGCGCGGTATCAACCTGCCCGACCAGATAAAGGACGAAACATTCATGCTCAGGGAGGGTTAAGGCAATAAAACGCCACAAACAGAGTTATTTATACGTGAAACTATTTAAGACAAGACATATTGTACCCATCCTTCTCGCAGCCGTATTGGCAGTTGCGACAGGATGCTCTACGCAGAAAAACACCGCGCGCACACGCTGGTGGCACTCGTTCAAGGCGCGTTATAACACTTATTATAACGGCTCGTTGGCGTATATCGATGCCTCATTAGAGAAGGAGGAAGGCAACAAGGACAACTTCACCGAGCTTATTCCGCTCTACACCGTGAGCAACAAGAACAGCCGGGAGATAGGCAAGTCGAACTACGACCGCGCCATCGAGAAGTGTCAGAAGACCATCAAGCTGCACAGCATAAAGCGCCGACCGCAGTGGACGAAGCAGCGCAAGAAGACGGCGAAGGACTTGGAGTGGCTCTCGCGCCGCGAGTACAACCCGTTCCTTTGGAAGGCGTGGTTGCTCATGGGACGCTCGCAGTTCTACAAGGGAGCGTTCGACGAGGCAGCAGCTACGTTCAACTACATGAGTCGACTGTACCAGACGCAGCCAGCCATCTACGCCAAGTCGAGGGCGTGGCTCGCCAAGTGCTACATCGAGGAGGGTTGGCTCTACGATGCCGAGGACGTGATACGCAACATGCAGCGCGACTCCATCCACTGGTCGGCACGCAAGGAGTGGGACTACACCTACGCCGACTACTACATACACACGGGCGAATACGAGAAAGCCATTCCGCACCTGCGCAACGTGATAAAGCACGAGATGCGACGCAAGCAGCGCGCACGCGAGTGGTTCCTCATGGGACAGATGCAGGCAGCGTTGGGCAACAACGTGGAGGCGATGAAGGCGTTCAAGCACGTGACGAAGCTCAACCCACCCTACGAGCTGGAGTTCAACGCACGCATCTGCATGACGGAGGTGATGTCCGTAGGACAATCGAAGAAGATGATTGGCAGGCTGAAGCGTATGGCACGCTCGGACAAGAACAAGGAATACCTCGACCAGGTGTACTACGCCATCGGCAACATATACCTCGCACAGAGCGACACCGCACAAGCCATCAACGCCTACGAGCGCGGAGCGGCTAAAGCCACGCGCTCGGGCATAGAGAAGGGCGTGCTGCTGCTGAAGCTCGGCGACATCTACTGGGACAAGGAGCGCTACAACGACGCACAACGCTGCTACGGTCAAGCCATCGGTATGCTCGACAAGGAGCGCAAGGACTACGAGGAGTTGTCGAACCGCTCGAAGATTCTGGACGACCTCGTGCCATACACCGACGCCATACACCTGCAGGACTCACTGCAGTCGCTCGCCAAGATGAGCGAGAGCGACCGCAACGCTGCCATCGACCGCACCATCGAGGCTCTGAAGAAGAAGGAGAAGGAGGAACGCCGACTGCAGGCAGAGCAGGACGCACAGAACCAGATGAACGGCGGCAACGACATGGCGCAGAACAACCAGTTCGGCAACAACACGACTATGCAGAACCAACAGAACCAGCGCAACGCGCAGTGGTACTTCTACAACCAGATGGCGGTGAGCCAGGGTAAGGCGGCGTTCCAGAAGCAATGGGGCAAGCGCGAGAATGTGGACGACTGGCAGCGCGTGAACAAGACAGTGGTGGCGTTCCAGACCGACGAGCCGGAACTCACCGAGGAGCAGCAGGACTCCATAGCGCAGGCGGAAGCAATAGCCGACTCGCTCGCACTCATAGCTGACAGCGCACAGAACGACCCGCACAAACGCGAGTACTACATGGCGCAGATACCGTTCACAGAGGAGCAGATAGCGGTGAGTAACGGCATCATCGCCGAAGGACTCTACAACTCGGGCGTTATCTTCAAGGACAAGCTCGACAACCTACCGCGAAGCGAGAAGCAGTTCATGCGACTCATCGGCGGCGACTATCCCAACTTTGAGAAGAAGGCGGAGGCTTACTATCACCTCTACCTATTATATATGCGCAAGGGCGACCGACAGACCGCCGACTCGTACGTGGCACGACTCAAGCAGGAGTACCCCGAGAGCGAGTGGACAACACTGCTCACCGACCCCAACTTCGTGGAGAACGCGCGTCTCGGCGTGCACCTCGAAGACTCGCTGTACGCCGCTACATACGATGCGTTCAAGGCGGCGCGCTACAAGGAGGTGCGCGGCAATGTCAGCGTGTCCGAACAGCGGTTCCCGTTGGGTGCCAACCGCGACAAGTTCCTCTTCATCGGTGGTCTGGGCAAGCTGAACGACGGTGACTACGAGGGCTGCATCGACGACCTGAACACGGTGGTGAAGAAGTATCCGCAAAGCCCTATAGCCGTAATGGCAGGCATGATAGTGAAGGGCGTGAACGAGGGACGACAGCTGCAAGGCGGCAAGTTCGACCTCGAGAACATCTGGGAGCGACGCTCGCAGGTGCTCAACGAAAGCGACTCGACGGCGGTGCGCGAGTTCTCTAACGACCGCAACGCAGCGTTCATATACATGATTGCGTACCAACCCGACTCGATAGACGCCAACCGTATGCTCTTCGAGCTGGCTCGCTACAACTTCACATCGTTCATGGTGCGCAACTTCGACATAGAGGTGGAGCAGGTGGACGGACTGAACCGTATGCTCGTGAAGGGTTTCCGCAACTACGACGAGGCGCTGCAGTACGCACGCCAGCTACAGAAACAGAAGCAACTGATGAAGCTCGTGGGCAAGAGTCGACAGATAGTAATCAGCGACGTGAACCTGCCGCTGCTCGGCAAGCAGTTCAGCTACGCCGACTACGCCGAGTTCTACGAGAAGAACTTCGCCCCGCTTAAGATAGCAACGGAGGATCTGCTCGACATTCCGGAAGAACCAGTCGTTGAGCCAGACGAACAGAAGACGACAAAGCAGCGCGACGACTTCGAGGAGGAGCCTGCGAACAATCAGAACACTACGAACACATTCTTCGACGAAGAGCCTCAACCTGCGGAAGAGCCGTCGACTGAGGGTGGCGTGGTGAACATCGAGGAGGAACAACCTCAGGAGCCTACTACCGAAACTGTGGTTGAGGAGGAACCGAAGCCAGAGGTCAAGGAGGAGTCTGCAACGACTGTCGTTGAGGAACCGAAGCCAGAGGTCAAGGAAGAGTCTGCAACGACTGTAGTAGAGGAACCAAAGCCAGAGGTCAAGGAAGAGTCTGCAACGACTGTTGTAGAGGAACCGAAGCCGGAGGTTAAGGAAGAGCCCAAGCCGATAGTAAAGGAAGAGCCCAAGCAGTTGGAGGACGACTTCTACTTCGGCGAGGACCCGCAGCCTCAGCAGAGCACATCGAAGAAGCAGGGCAGCAAGACCCAGAAAGACAACTTCGACGACGATGAGTATTACGACCTCGACGGTTTTTAACAAAAAAAGAAAGAGCATTATGAGCAACGGATATTTACTGTGGGTAGACGACGAGATTGAACTCTTGCGCGCCCACATCATCTTCCTTCAGAGCAAAGGATACGAGGTGGTGACCGTGAGCAACGGAACAGATGCCATCGAAGAGTGCAAGCAGCACAAGTTCGACCTGGTGCTGCTCGACGAGATGATGCCCGGCATCAGCGGACTCGAAACGCTGCAGCAGATAAAGGAGCTGTCGCCTGCCACACCCGTAGTGATGGTGACGAAGAGCGAGGAGGAGAACATCATGGATCAGGCTATCGGCTCGAAGATAGCCGACTATCTGATAAAGCCTGTGAACCCCAACCAGATTCTGCTCACGCTGAAGAAGAACATACACCGCAAGCAGATTGTGTCGGAGGTGACGCAGACGGGCTATCAGCAGAACTTCCAGGACATATCGATGCAGATAATGAACTGCAACACGATAGACGACTGGAAGGATGCGTACCGCCGACTGGTGCACTGGGAACTGGAGCTTAGCTCTACGGACAGCAACATGACCGAGATGCTGCAGATGCAGAAGGAGGAAGCAAACAACGGCTTCGCCAAGTTCATAAAGAAGCACTACTTGTCGTGGGTGGCACCTGGCGTAACCAAACGCCCGCTGATGAGCCCGGACATCTTCAAGCGCAAGGTATTCCCTGCGATAAACGAGGGCGAGAAGGTGTTCCTCATCGTCATCGACAACTTCCGCTACGACCAGTGGCGCGTGCTGTCGAAGGAGATAGGCAACATGTTCGACATAGAGGAGGACATGTACACCAGCATTCTGCCGACGGCTACGCAGTACGCACGCAATGCCATCTTCTCGGGCTTGATGCCCGAGCAGATTGAGAAGATGTTCCCCGAGCTGTGGGTGGACGAGGACGAAGACGAGGGCAAGAACCTCAACGAGGAACCGCTCATTCGCACGCAGATAGAACGCTACCGCCGCCACGACTCGTTCTCGTATCACAAAGTGAACGACTCGACGGGTGCCGACAAACTGCTTGCACGCCTCAACGAGCTGACGAAGAACGACCTCAACGTCATCGTGGTCAACTTCATCGATATGCTCTCGCACGCAAGAACGGAGTCGAAAATGGTGCGCGAGCTTGCCAACAACGAGTCGGCTTACCGTTCGATAACGCTCTCGTGGTTCCGCCATTCGGTTATGGCAGACCTGCTTGCTGCACTATCACAGATTGACTGCCGCATCATCATCACCACCGACCACGGCAGTATACGTGCGTCGAAGCCGGTGAAGATAATCGGCGACCGCAACACGAACACCAACCTGCGCTACAAGCTGGGCAAGAACCTCAACTGCCAATCGAAGGAAGTGTTCGTCATCAAGAACCCACAGGAGGCGCAGCTGCCCGCACCAAACATCAGTACGTCGTACATGTTCGCCACCGGCAGCACATTCTTCGCCTACCCCAACAACTACAACTACTACGTGTCGTACTACAAGGACACGTTCCAGCACGGCGGCATCTCGCTCGAAGAGATGCTCATACCGCTGATAACACTAAAGGGAAGGAAATAAAAAAAGCTGCAAGCAGCTTACTGTTATAATAGAAAAACGAAAAAACTATGGAAATAAAAATCAACTCTCTGGCAGACATCAACGAGGCTGCCAAAACATTTGTAGAGAATATGGGCGACGGCAAGGTGTTCGCATTCTACGGCAAGATGGGCGCAGGCAAGACTACTTTCGTGAAGGCTGTCTGCGAGTATTTGGGCGTAGACGACGTAATCACATCGCCCACGTTCGCCATCGTGAACGAATACACTTCCGCCACAACCGGCGACGCGATATACCACTTCGACTTCTACCGCATAAAGAAGCTCGAAGAGGTGTACGACATGGGCTACGAGGACTACTTCTACAGCGGTTCGCTGTGCTTCCTCGAGTGGCCTGAGCTGATAGAGGACCTGCTGCCCGAGGATGCTACGAAGGTTACTATCGAAGAGACTGCAGACGGTTCGCGCGTGGTGAAGTTCTAAACTATTTGAACGCGACGCGGTAGGTGCAGCCGTTCTTCCAGTTGCTGCAGCCGTAAGCCGTCTTACCTTTTATGATTGTACCCTTGCCGCAAACGGGGCAAGTGGTGCCGATTATGCTGTCGTCTGCCGACGGCTCGCTTGTTGCGGGTTGCGGTGAGGCGGCAGCATTTTTTGTTGATGCAGTCGACGACGTTGCAGCAGACTTTGCTGCGGCTTTCTTCGGCGCAGCAGTCTTTTTCTTTTTCACCTTCTTCAGGTCCTCGTCGGTGGTGATGGTGACACGGCGGTTGCTGTTGTCGCGCAGCACGTCGTACACAATCTCCGTCACCTGTTGCTTCAGTTCGTTGATGAAGTCGGCAGCCTCGTACTTCTTGTGCTCTATATCGCGGAGCTTCTTCTCCCAGATGCCGGTCAGCTCGCAACTCTTGAGCAGTTCCTCGTGGATGATATCAATCAGTTCGATACCCGTAGCCGTGGCGATGAGGTTCTTGCGCTCGCGACGTATGTAGTGGCGCTTGAAGAGCGTCTCGATGATGCCGGCACGCGAAGACGGACGGCCGATGCCGTTCTCCTTCAGCGCAGCGCGCAGCGTCTCGTCGTCGACGAACTTGCCAGCGGTCTCCATGGCACGCAGCAGCGTAGCCTCGGTGTAGTACTTCGGCGGTGTGGTCCACTTCTCGGTGAGCGTAGGCGTGTGCGGTCCGCTCTCGCCCTTTACGAATGTGGGCAGAGTGCGCTCCTCGTCCTGCTTGTCGTCGTCTTCGGACGAAGATGGTTGTGAGTTGAGGGGTTGAGGGGTTGAGGGGTTGTTGGGGTGAGATGGTTGCTGGGCGTATATTGTGCGCCATCCTGGCTCCAATATCTCCTTTCCGCTCACCTTGAACTCCACATCCTCCACCTTGCCGAGCACGGTGGTGGTAGCGAACTTGCAGTCGGGATAGAACACAGCGATGAAGCGGCGTGCAATGAGGTCGTAGACGTTGCGCTCCATGTCGCTGAGTGCAGACGCAGGAACGCCGGTCGGGATGATGGCGTGGTGGTCGGTCACCTTAGATGTATCGAAGACACGCTTCGACTTGGGCAACTTCTTGCCGGCAAGCGGCTGTATGTACTGCTCGTAGCCACGCATACCGGTGAGTATACCGGCACACTTCGGGTAGATGTCGTCGCTCAGGAACTGCGTGTCGACACGCGGATAGGTGGTGAGCTTGCGCTCATAGAGCGACTGTATGAGATTGAGCGTTGTCTCGGCACTGTATGAGAACTTGCGGTTGCACTCCACCTGCAGCGAGGTGAGGTCGAAAAGGCGTGGAGGCGCCTCGTTGCCGTTCTTCTTCGACACGCCCGTCACCTCGAACGGCTTGTCAGCGATGGTGGCGAACGCCTGCTCGCCCTCCTCCTTCGTCGTGAACTTGCCCTTTGTGGCTGTGAAGAGTGTGTCGCGATAGATAGTAGAAAGCACCCAATAGGGTTCGGGAACGAACGAGTCGATCTCCTTCTGGCGGTTGACGATGAGCGCGAGCGTAGGCGTCTGCACGCGTCCGATGCTGAGCACCTGTCGGTTCTGTCCGTACTTGAGCGTGTAGAGGCGCGTAGCATTCATGCCCAGGAGCCAGTCGCCGATGGCGCGGCTCAGTCCGGCTACGTACAGCGGCTGGTACTCGCTTTGGTCCTTCAGCGAGTTGAAACCCTCGCGGATAGCCTCGTCGGTCATCGACGATATCCAAAGACGCTTCACCGGGCACTTCGCCTGTGCCTTCTGCATCACCCAACGCTGTATCAGCTCACCCTCCTGTCCGGCGTCACCGCAGTTGACGATGCAGTCGGCAGCCTGCATGAGACGTTCGATAACGCTGAACTGGCGCTTGATGCCGTCGTCGTCGATGAGCTTGATACCGAAGCGCGGCGGAATCATCGGCAACGCCGAGAGACTCCAGTGTTTCCAATGCTCGGTGTAGTCGTTGGGCTCTTTCAGCGTGCAGAGGTGACCGAAGGTCCACGTCACTTGGAAGCCATTGCCCTCCATGTATCCGTTGTGTGAGGTTGTGGCACCCAATATGCGGGCTATATCCTTGGCTACGCTTGGTTTCTCGGCTATGCAGACTATCATTTGTTTCTGTTTTTTAAATTAAATACGAAGTGCAAAGTTACTTAAAATTATTGAGTTTCGCACGCCAAGTTCCATATATCTTGCGCAATTACGCAGCGGATACAATCCGCCATTTTTCCTTCGGAAGCACGCCCGAGGCGTTGCTTCCGAAAGAAATTTTGGTCTTTTAGTGTTTTTTTTTACACTAATTAACACTTTTGTGTCCATTTGTATCAATAATCTAAACTATTTAGACTAACTTTGCAACGTTTGCGTTATGCATACACACAAACAACAAAGATACATCAAACGCATACTTACAACAACGATAATATTTAGAGAGTGAGAGAGTAATTATAAATTAGTATTCATATAACCCCAAAATGAAGAATAATGAGTAACACAATACATAGCCCACACGAGAACAAACTATTGAAGATGTCAGTATTGCTTGGTGATATCATCATCATCAATCTTTTGTACTGGCTGTTTTGTTGCGTTTTAAAATATGACACCAACATCGACGCAATGCGCCAAACGATGGTGGTAGGCTCTATCGTATATTTAGCTTGCACAATGGAGAATGGTGTCGTGCTGCATCATCGCAAGGTGAGCAACCACCAGATTATCATGCGTGTGATGCAGAACTTCTTCGTAGGTGCAATCGGTTGCATTCTCATGTTCGCCATCGGCGACTTCCAACACATGTCGTTATTCAGAATGATAGAGTTTTGGCTGACTGCATTCGTCGGTGTTTCTATCTTCCGCATCATAACACGTCATGTTGTTGCAGCCTGGCGACGTATGCCGAAGCACGCCCATAACGTGGTGTTCGTAGGAAGCAACAGCAACGCGCGTAACATGTTTCGCCAGATGACCACACCAAACGACTTAGGTTTCAACGTGCTGGGCTACTTCGACCACCAACCCAACGAGAAATTCTCCGAGCTATGCACATATCTCGGCACACCGCAGGATATGCCAGAGGTGCTGAAGGAGCACAGCAACGTACACGAATTGTACTGCTGTCTGCCCTCACGCTTCAGCGAGGAAATCCTTGAAGTGATACGCTACTGCGAGCATCACTTCATCCACTTCTATTCGATGCCCAACGTCAGCAACTATCTACACCATCGTATGCACCTCAAAGTGCTGGGCGACGTACCTTACTTGAGTCTCTACAACGAGCCGCTGAGCCTCATCGAGAACCGCTTGATAAAGCGCACGTTCGACTTCGTGGTGTCGCTGACATTCCTCTGCACGCTCTTCCCCATCATACTCGCCGTTGTGGCTATCGTTACGAAGACAACAATGCCAGGACCGTTGTTCTTCCGACAGAAGCGCACCGGACTTAACGGCAAGGAGTTCTACTGCCTGAAGTTCCGCAGCATGAAGGTGAACAAAGACTCCGACACGCTGCAGGCCACAAAGAACGACCCACGAAAGACGAAGTGGGGCAACATAATGCGCAAGACAAACATCGACGAGCTGCCACAGTTTATCAACGTACTGTTAGGACAGATGAGTATCGTGGGTCCACGTCCACACATGGTGAAGCACACCGACGACTACTCGAAACTCATCGACAACTACATGGTGCGCCACTACATCAAGCCAGGCATCACCGGTTGGAGCCAGGTGAACGGCTTCAGAGGCGAGACAAAATACCTCTCGCAGATGGAGGGACGTGTGGCTGGCGACATATGGTACTTGGAGCATTGGAGCGTATGGCTCGACATATATATAATGTATAAGACCGTGGCTAACGTCATCGTTGGCGACAAGCAGGCGTTTTAAGATATGAAAGTCACACCAAGCGGTGTGCCTTTTTTGTTGGCGTAACGAAATTGTAACAGTTTGGTAGTACGTGTGAATACAATTATATATAACTTTGCAAGCAGAACAAAGATATAGCAGTTATGAAACAAAACCAGAAAATCCTCGTTGTTGACGACGAGCAGGACTTGCTCGAAATCCTCAAGTTCAATCTCGAAACAGAAGGCTACGAGGTGCAGACCGCCACATCAGCCGAAGAGGCACAGACGCTCGACATAGCATCGTTCGACCTGCTGCTGCTCGACGTGATGATGGGCGGCATGTCGGGGTTCGCCCTCGCCCGACTGCTGAAGGACGACCCACAGACAGCCCGCGTGCCTATCATCTTCCTCACCGCCCGCGACACAGAGAACGACACTGTGACTGGATTTAACCTCGGTGCCGACGACTATATATCGAAGCCGTTTTCGCTGCGAGAGGTGATGGTGCGCGTGCGTGCCGTGCTGCGCCGCACAGCCACTGAGAACGAGGAGGAAGAGGCGCACCTCATCACCTACCAGGGCATCGTGATGAACCTCGACAAGAAGACCGTAGCCATCGACGGCGAGGAGATAGCGTTCACAAAGACCGAGTTCGAACTGCTCCACCTGCTGCT
>ERZ773260.4907-NODE-4907-length-10552-cov-3.052396_pt1 | contig 10552 bp, 10 predicted proteins | sample MGYA00511387_ERZ773260 | MGnify/ENA primary metagenome ERZ773260 (study PRJEB29015, sample SAMEA2737745) | human gut metagenome | biome: human gut; feature: human-associated habitat; material: faeces | place: China | collected 2012 ... | reverse complement strand
TATTTCTCGTAATACTTAATCAGTGCCTGTGTTCCTAAGTCTCCAAGTCCTTCCGTTTCCAGATCCCGGTACATGTCCAGCACATAGTCCAGCACGCCCAGCTTTGCTCCGGCGGCCTCGGCCTCCTCGGAAGCCAGCTTCATAGCTTTGATGAAATGCTTGATGAAGAATCCGGGGTCGTAATCGTCCTTGAGAATTCTGGATGCAACGTTGCTCAGCTGGGTGCTGCCCGCCGCTCCGGTGCTGATGGAGTCCAGCATCACCTGGGGATCCAGACCCACGGCCTTGGCGTAGGCGATGGCTTCGCAGGCGCCGCTGAGCGCACCGGCGATGGCGATCTGGTTGCACATCTTGGTGTGCTGCCCGTTGCCCGCCTTACCTTCGTAGCGGATATTTTTACCCATGGCTTCAAACACCGGCAGACAGGTCTCAAATGCCTCCTGGTCGCCTCCCACCAGAATGGTCAGGGTGCCCGCTTTGGCTCCGGTATCCCCGCCGGTTACCGGGGCGTCCAGCGCCTTTAAGCCCTTTTTGCGGGCGTTCTCGTAGATACGGACCGCCAGCTTGGGGCTGGTGGTGGTCATGTCGATGACGCAGGTTCCCGGGTCCGCGTGGGCAATGACGCCGCCCTCACCGAAATAGACCTCCTCCACGTCCTTGGGATATCCCACGATGGAAATCACCACGTCCCGTCCGGCCGCGCACTGAGCCACGGTGTCGCACCACAGCGCGCCCTCCGCCACAACATCCTCCGCCTTGGACTTGGTACGGTTGTAAACCGCCACCTCATATCCCGCTTTCATCAGGTTTCTGACCATGGATTTCCCCATAATGCCGATGCCGATAAATCCAATCTTTTTCATGTATGCCTTCCCCTCTTTCTTAATATTTTTAAGGAGCCGCCGCATCGGCGGCTCCTGGATCGCCTCCCCGCCTGGCCGGCGGTTCCCGCGCGGTCTTCCCCGCTCATATAAACGGTTTCCGCACGATCAGCGCTTTTCAATCTCCATCACCATATCCACGCGGCGCTGATGGCGTCCGCCCTCGAACGCGGCGTCCAGCCAGGCCTCGGTGATCATCTTGGCAAGCTCGCTGCCCACCACGCGGGAGCCGAAGGCAAGAACGTTGGAATTGTTGTGCTGCCTGGAAAGCTTGGCGGTGTAGGGCTCGCTGCAAACGCAGGCGCGGATGCCCTTTACCTTGTTGCAGGCCAGGGAAATTCCCACTCCGGTTCCGCAGATGGCGATGCCCAGATCCGCTTCCCCGTCCGCCACGGCCCGGCCCACCTTCTCACCGTAAACCGGATAATCGCAGCTCTCCGGCGCGTTGGTTCCCAGGTCAATCACCTCGTAACCCTTGCCTTCCACAAACTCTTTGATGATATTTTTCAGTTCAATTCCTGTGTGATCATTGCCCATCGCAATCTTCATGACACAATCTCCCTTTATCCTTATATTATAGTCTGCCGCGGCCCCGCACGGCCTGTCACGGCTGTCACGTGCGCGGTATGTCCGTGTTTATTATAAAGCATGGGGCGTTTTGAAACAAGCCCTTCTTATTCTCCAAACGCCAAAAGCCGCAGATTCGCCGCATTCCGCGGCAGCTCTGCGGCTGTTTTCACAGTTCAGCTTATTCCAGCTTCGTTACACTCCATATTCCCCGAATACTACTCGGTCATTTCCTTAATCTGACGGTACACCTGTCCCTCGCTCAGTCCGTACTCTTCCAGCAGGTCGGCGGGCTTGCCGGACTGGCCGAAGCGGTCCTGGACGCCGATCTTACGGAATTTCACCGGACAGCCGTTTTCCAGAAGCACGCTGCCCACGGCGTCGCCCAGCCCGCCGATCACGCTGTGCTCCTCCACGGTCACGATCTTCCCGCACTTGGCCGCGTATTTTAAAATGCAGTCGCGGTCAATGGGCTTGATGGTGTGCATGTTGATCACGGCAACGGAAATACCCTCGGCCTCCAGCTTTTTCGCGCACTCCAGCGCCGTGTTCACCATGATTCCGCAGGCGAACACCGCCACGCCGCTTCCATCCCGCAGCACGTTGGCCTTTCCAATCTCAAAGGGCATCTCCTCCTCGAACACCGGGGAGGGCAGGCGGGCCAGGCGCAGGTAAGCGGGTCCCTGCATATCGGCCAGAGCCATCACGGCCCGGCGGGTCTCGCTGGCGTCACAGGGCACCACCACGGTCATACCCGGGATCACACGCATGAGCGCCAGATCCTCGATGGCCTGGTGGCTTCCTCCGTCCTCGCCCAGGGTGACGCCCGCGTGGGTCATGCCGAATTTCACGTTGAAATTCGGGTACGCACAGCCGTTTCTCACCTGATCGTAAGCCCGGCCCGCGCCGAACACCGCAAAGGTGCTGGCAAAGGGAACGTATCCCATGGTGGACAGGCCGGCCGCCATGTCCACCATGTTGGCCTCCGCGATACCCGCGTTGAAGAAACGCTCCGGGAATTTGTCTGCAAATGTCGCTGTCATGGTAGCGTGGGCCAGATCCGCGTCCAGCACCACCACCTTCTGATTCTTCTCTCCCAGTTCCGCCAGCGCCTCACCGTAGGCGACGCGGATTGCTTTCAGTTCGCTCATGACTCTTCCTCCAATTCCTTTAATGCCTGACGGCGCTCCTCCTCGCTGGGAGCTTTGCCGTGCCATCCCACCTGATTCTCCATAAAGGACACGCCCTTGCCCTTTACCGTGTGGGCGATGATGCATTTGGGCTTGCCATCCTCCGCCGCCGCGTCAAGGGCTTCCGACACCTGGCCCAGATCATTTCCATCGATTTCCAGAACCTGGAAACCGAATGCCGTGAACTTGGCCTTTAAGTCGCCCAGGCTCATAACCTGGTTGTTGGCGCCATCGATCTGCAGCCCGTTGTTGTCGATAATCACGGTCAGATTATCCAGGCCGTAGTGGGCCGCCGCCATGGAGGCCTCCCAAACCTGGCCCTCCTGGAGCTCGCCGTCTCCCAGAAGCGTGTATACCTTCACATCGCTGTGATCCAGTTTTTTCGCGCCAAGAGCCATCCCCACTGCAATGGAGATGCCCTGTCCCAGGGAGCCGGTGGAGGCGTCCACGCCCGGGCATTTCTTAGCGTCCGGGTGGCCCTGGAGAAAGCTGTGAAGCTGGCGGAAGTTCTTAAATTCCGCCTTGTCGAAAAATCCCCGCTCGCCTAACACCGCATAGTAGCAGGGCGCTGCGTGGCCTTTGGACAGCACGAAACGGTCCCGGTCCGCCTTCTTCGGATTCTGCGGATCAATGTTCATTTTGTCGAAAAACAATGTTGTGATAATCTCCACGGCGGACAGTGAGCCGCCCGGATGGCCGGATGCCGCGTCGGCGGTCATATTGATAATATCACGGCGCACGGTGCGGCAGACTTTTTCCAGACTTGCAATTTCCATCATGATTCCTCCATTATGGTCAGCTAAGATTTTGTGTTTCCATTGTCATCATACAATAATACAATCTGATCACAGGATAGCAGAGCATTGTGCAAATGTCAATGATCAATCCCCATAAAAAGAAAACTTTATTGCAGGTTGACAAAAATCCGCTTTGGTATTAGGATAAAAAACATGATTGGTATGACAAATTGCGAGTATGTATAAAGGGGGATTCCCATGGAGTCAGTAAAGCGGATGCCCATCGTCCAACAGGTTGTGGACAAGTTAAAGGAATATCTGTTTTCCGGCGAAATCGCAGTGGGCGACAAACTGCCGGTGGAAAAAGAGCTCTGTGAACAGTTGGGTGTGGGAAGAGGCACCGTGCGGGAGGCGTTCCGCATATTGGAAGCCACCGGTTATGTGGAGCTGAGACCGGGCAAGGGCGCGTTTGCCGCCAGAACGTCCGAGATCGAGTTGGGCGACGTCATGCAGTGGTTCACCGAGCACGAGGTGGAGACCAAGGACTTTCTGGAGGTCCGCATGGCCATTGAACCGCTGTCCGTTCGCCTGGCCATCGAGCGCTGTTCCGACGAGGACGTGGCGCAGCTGGAACACATCCACAGAAAATTTACCGCCGCGGTCAACAGCCACGACGTTCCGGCTATCAGCATCAACGACGAGAAGTTCCACTCCGCCATCGTGGAGTTCAGCCGCAACCAGCTGCTGATCAGCATCAGCAAACAGGTGGAAAAGCATGTAAAGAACTTCCGAAGCAAGACCTTCTACATCCCGCAGAACGCGGCCAACGCCATCGAGCCTCACCAGAATATCCTGGACGCCTTCAAGCGGCGGGATGCGGCGGCAGGCGAGCGCAGCATGGAAGAACATTTAAATCTCGTGGTAAAGGATCTGGAAAAATCCACAATAAGGTAACAAAAATCCCGTACATTATTTGTCAAAAAGTAATGTACGGGATATTTTTTGCCTTAAAATTTTAGCGTTTTCTTAATACCTCACAAATTATAGGCGTAGTTTTTGTGCATACTGCCCAAAATTTTTATAATTTTCGTGCATGGACATTCAAGGTCAAAATGTTATAATACCTGTAACGCATTAAGACATCATACAATCATACAATATGGCAATCGCTGCACATATGATGAAACAGGAGGAGAAAGAAAATGAAAAAAATGTTATCGATGGTACTGTCCGCCTCTATGGTATTGTCCCTGGCGGCCTGCGGCGGCTCAGGGAAAACGGAGACAACCGCTGCAGCTCCCACCACACCGGCTGCAACTGCCGCAGCCCAGGATGAGAGCGCCGGTGAGACCGGTTCCCAGACAGCTGTCTCCGGTTTGGACGCCCTGGACCCGGTCACACTGACCATCTATTCGCCGGGCAACGAGAATTCCGTGCCCACCAAGACGATTCTGGAGTACAAAAAGCTGGTTGAGGAAGCTTCCGGCGGCAAGATCACCCTGGATGCCCACCATTCCGGAGAACTGGGCAACGATGCCGAGGCCCTTCAGTCTGCGCGTATGGGAACCATCGACATTATCTTTGCAGGGACCTCCGGTTTTACGGAGTTTTACGATAAGGCGAAAATTTTGGATCTGCCCTTCCTGTTTGACAGCGCCGAGCAGGCTTACGAGGTAGTAAACGGCGAGATCGGCGAAAAGATCTTCGCGGATCTGCCCTCCTCCGGACTGATCTATCTCTCCGAGGGCGACAACGGTATGCGCCAAATTTCCACCACCAACCGCGCCGTTCATACGGCCGCCGATGTGGAGGGGTTAAAGCTGCGCGTACCCACCAGCCAGATGTATCTGGACTGCTGGGAAGCCCTGGGCGCCAACCCGGTCGCCCTGGCCCTGAACGAACTGGCCATCGCACTGTCCAACGGCACCGCAGAAGGGCAGGATAACGCCACCTACCATCTGGTTGCCAACGCCACCTACGACGACATCAAATACTTTAGCTTTATCAACTACATGTGGATGGGCTGCACCATGGCCGCCAATGCAGAATCCTGGGAGAAGCTTCCCGCCGAGTATCAGGCGATCCTGAAAGACCAGGCAAAAATTGCCGCCAAATATTCCTTCGACACCATCGCCGAGGACAACCAGGCGGCTACCGAGACGCTGAAGGCCGCGGGTGTGGAATTTGATGAGAACCCGGATATCCAGAGTTTTAAGGACAAGCTGGGCGGAAACGATTATTACCTGCGCTACGAAAATGAACCGTGGTACAGCCAGGAAATTCTGGACGAAATCTTAGCAAAATAAGAAACCATCGTATCTGTGAGGGTATTGAACGGATACAAACCATCAGCCAAAGAGGGCTGCATTCCCGCCGGGATTGCAGCCCCCTAAAGAATAGGGGGAGAATACAGTGAAAATCTACAAACAAATCACAGATATTTTTGTGAAGATTGTGTCTGTCATCCTAATGTGCCTTATCGCGAGCCTTGTAGGCGTCATGCTCTATGAACTGAGCCTGCGCAACTTTTTAAACAAATCCTTCCGCGCCTCTACGGAACTGTGCGGCTTTCTGTTTATGTGGATGGCGTTTTTGGGCGTGATCGTGCTGTACGATCAGGACCGTCTGATCACTCTGGACATGCTGTACGTGCGCGCTACCCCAAAGGTTCAGACCACATTTTGGATGATCAACAAAATTTTCAGCCTGGGATTGGGAATCATTATGATCGTCGCCTATCAGGGTATGTACAAAATCAACAGCACCAGCTACTTTTCAACCATGCAGTTTGTGTCCAAAGCCTGGCATTTCCTGCCCATGGCCATCGCGGGCGGCTTTATCGTCGTTAAGACCGTCTACCAGCTTATGGATCGGATTGTAGTCCCACACGGAACCAACACAAACTAAGGGAGGAACTGTACAATGGCAATCTTTTTCATCACTTTTGTGATTCTTCTGCTGGTCGGCGTCCCGATCAGTATTTCCATCGGCGCCAGCGCCGTGCTGGGCTGCCTGGTTTTGGACTACCCCATGATGGTCATCGGCCAGAAAATGGTTACCGGAATCGACTCCTATCTACTGATCGCCATCCCGCTGTTCATCCTGGCCGGCAACCTGATGAACGCAGGCAAGATCACGGACAAAATCTTCAGCTTTGCCAAGGAGCTGGTGGGCTGGATTCCCGGCGGTCTGGGACACGCCAACATCGTAGCCAGCATCATTTTCGCGGGCATGTCCGGCAGCGCGGCGGCGGATGCCGGCGGCCTTGGCACCATCGAGATGGAGGCCATGACCAAAAACGGCTATGACGACGACTTTTCCGGCGCTGTGACGGCGGCCTCCTCGGTGATCGGCCCCATTTTCCCGCCCAGCATTCCCCTGATCATTTACGGCGCCACGGCCAGCGTCAGCGTGGCCAAGCTGTTCATGGGCGGCGTGCTGCCCGGACTGTTAATGGGCGTGGCCCTGATGGTTCTGGTATTTCTCTTTGCCATCAAATACAAGTTCGAGCGCCATCCCTTCCACGTGGCGGCCCTGATCCGTCAGTTTTTCGGCTCCATTCTGTCCCTGATCACGCCGCTCATCATTCTGGCCGGCTTTACAACCGGCTGGTTCACCCCCACAGAGGCCTCCAGCATCGCAGTGGCCTACTCCCTGATCATCGCGCTGATCGTTTACCGCACCATGGACTGGAAAACCTTCAAGCACTGCCTGCTGGAATCCGCCATCACCTCGGCCAACACTCTGTTTATCATCGGCACCTCCACGCTGTTTACATACGTGCTGGTGAAAGAAGGGGCCTCTGCCGAAATTGCCAGCTTTATTCTGGGAATCAGCCAGAATCCGGCTGTAATCCTGCTGATCATAAACGTAGTGCTGCTGATTCTGGGCATGTTCATGGAACCCGGCGCGATCCTGACCCTGATGCTGCCGGTTCTCCTGCCCATTGTCAAGGACTTAAACATCGACCTGGTGCACTTCGGCGTGGTCATGGTCTTAAACCTGATGATCGGCCAGGTGACCCCTCCCTTCGGCGTCTGCCTGTTTATCATCTCCGACGTGGCCAAAATCAAGCTGGACCGACTGTACAAATCCATCCTGCCGTTTTTGATTCCTCTGGTCGTGGTGCTGCTCATGTGCACCTACATTCCCGGTATTGTCACATGGCTGCCCAACATGCTGGTAAAATGATATTTTGATCTTAAACTTTAAGGAGCGTAATCGTATGAAAATCGCATTAATCAATGAAAACAGCCAGGCCGCCAAGAACGAAATGATCTGCGGCAACTTAAAAAAGGTCGTGGAGCCCATGGGCCACACGGTTTACAACTACGGCATGTACACCGCCGAGGACGCGACTCAGCTGACTTACGTGATGAACGGCCTGCTGGCCGCCATCCTGCTCAACTCCAAGGCCGCGGACTACGTGGTTACCGGCTGCGGCACCGGCGAGGGCGCAATGCTGGCCTGCAACGTGTTCCCGGGCGTGCTCTGCGGACACATCGTGGACAGCGAGGACGCCTACATGTTCGCGCAGATCAACGACGGCAACGCCATCGCCCTGCCCTTTGCCAAGGGCTTCGGCTGGGGCGCGGAGCTGCGGCTTCAGTACATTTTTGAGAAGCTTTTCGGCTGCGAGAGCGGCGGGGGCTATCCCAAGGAGCGGGTGGTGCCGGAGCAGCGCAACAAGAAGATTCTGGACGGCGTGAAGGAAATCACCCACAAGGACATCATGACCATCTTAAAAACCATTGACCAGGACTTCTTAAAGACCGCCATCAGCGGCGAGAAGTTCCAGGAGTATTTCTTCCCCAACTGCCAGGTGCCGGAGATCGCGGAGTATTTAAAGAGTCTTCTGGCGTAGGTAAAAACATTCCAAAAGCGGACAGCCATCCACGGCGTCCGCTTTTTTTCAGACCTTTATCCCCAACTCCATCCCCTTTATGTTCCTCCGCAGCCGCAGCTGCGTCCTATGCCAATTCAAAAAATTCGACAACCCGATATGCGATACTTCCTGCAATTATTATTCAAAACGTTGTAATCAGGATTTTTTTTCCACCTTTCTCCCCCATTCTTCTCCCATCTTCCACAAATAACCTCCAGCCTTTTTATGCAATCTTCACAAAATCTTCACAACTTTTTTATACCATTCGTGCATAGACATTGCGGCTCAAAATGTTATAATTGTGTTAACGCAAGACGTCATACAATCATACAATATCGCAAATGTAACGTCACTCAGGAGGGTAAAAAATGAAAAAAATGTTATCACTGGCACTGTCCGCTTCCATGGTACTGTCCCTGGCAGCCTGCGGCGGATCCGGCAAAACAGAAACTACCGCAGCTCCCGCGGCTACCGAGGCCGCCAGCGAAGCCGCTTCCGAAGCTGGCTCTGAGGCCGCTTCCGAGGCCGGCACCGAGGCCGCCGCTTCCGCACTGGACGCGCTGGACCCCGTAACGCTGACCATCTACTCCCCGGGCAACGAGAATTCCGTTCCCACCAAGACCATTCTGGAATACAAGAAGCTGGTTGAGGAGGCTTCCGGCGGCAAGATCACTCTGGACGCCCACCACTCCGGCGAGCTTGGAAACGACGCCGAGGCGCTTCAGTCCGCCCGTATGGGAACCATCGACATCATCTTTGCCGGAACCTCCGGTTTCACAGAGTTCTACGACAAGGCGAAGATCCTGGACCTGCCGTTCCTGTTCGACAGCGCTGAGCAGGCTTACGAGGTTGTAAACGGCGAGATCGGCGAGAAGATCTTTGCAGACCTGCCCTCCACCGGGCTGATCTATCTGGCGGAAGGCGACAACGGCATGCGCCACATCTCCACCACCAACCGTCCCGTACATACGGCGGCCGACGTGGAAGGCTTAAAGCTGCGCGTTCCCACCAGCCAGATGTACCTGGACTGCTGGGAGGCCCTGGGCGCCAACCCCGTAGCCCTGGCGCTGAACGAGCTGGCAATCGCCCTGTCCAACGGCACCGCTGAGGGCCAGGACAACACCACTTACCACCTGGTAGCCAACGCCACCTACGACGATATCAAGTATTTCAGCTTTATCAACTACATGTGGATGGGCTGCACCATGGCCGCCAACTCCGATTCCTGGGACAAGCTTCCGGCTGAGTATCAGGAGATCTTAAAAGAGCAGGCCAAGGCTGCCGCGAAGTATTCCTTCGACACCATCGCCGAGGACAACCAGGCCGCTACCGAGACCCTGAAGGCCGCAGGCGTTGAGTTCGACGAGAACCCGGACATCCAGAGCTTCATCGACAAGCTGGGCGGAAACGACTACTACTTACGCTACAAAGACGAGCCTTGGTACAACCAGGAGATCCTGGACGAAATCTTAGCAAAATAAAGAGACTCTTCAAGCAGGGGGCTGCATTCCCGCCGGGATTGCAGCCCCTCTAAACGATAAGGGAGTGATACCGTGAAAGTTTATAAGCAAATCACCGACATCTTTGTAAAAATCGTATCCGCCGCCCTGATGGTCCTGGTGGCCGGTATTGTGGGCATCATGCTCTACGAGCTGTGCCTGCGCAATTTCTTCAACAAGTCCTTCCGCTCCTCCACCGAGTTGTGCGGCTTCCTGTTCATGTGGATGGCGTTTCTGGGCGTCGTGGTGCTCTACGACAAGGACCGGCTGATCACCCTGGACATGCTGTACGTGCGGGCCAATCCCAAGGTGCAGACCACCTTCTGGTTCATCAACAAGCTGTTCAGCTTCGGCCTGGGCATCATCATGATCGTCGCTTACAAAGGCATGTACAAGATCAACAGCACCAGCTACTTCTCCACCATGCAGTTTCTGTCCAAAGCCTGGCATTTCCTTCCCATGGCTATCGCGGGCGGGTTCATTGTCGTAAAGACCGTCTACCAGGTCCTTGACCGGATTCAGACGCAGCGCGGCAAGGCAGTACATTAAAGGAGGACCCCAAGTATGGCAATATTTTTTATCACCTTCGTTATATTGCTGCTGATCGGCGTTCCGATCAGTATCTCCATCGGCGCCAGCGCGGTTCTGGGCTGCCTGGTTTTAGACTACCCCATGATGGTCATCGGCCAGAAAATGGTCACCGGCATCGACTCCTACCTGCTCATCGCCATCCCGCTGTTCATCCTGGCCGGCAACCTGATGAACGCAGGCAAGATTACGGACAAGATCTTCA
>ERZ773260.4903-NODE-4903-length-10558-cov-3.037704_pt1 | contig 10558 bp, 9 predicted proteins | sample MGYA00511387_ERZ773260 | MGnify/ENA primary metagenome ERZ773260 (study PRJEB29015, sample SAMEA2737745) | human gut metagenome | biome: human gut; feature: human-associated habitat; material: faeces | place: China | collected 2012 ... | reverse complement strand
TATGTTCCAAACCATGCAGGAAACCATGAAAGACCATCAGCAGGAACCGCTTTCTATGGACGATGTAGCTGCTATGATTGCCGGACAGATTGGGCAGCTTCTTCCTATGGACGAGGAAACCACCAAGCAGTTTCAAGCACTGGCAAAAAAGATGATAGAACAAGCAGGCGATGCTCAAAAAGAGGAAGAACCATGAGTGATGTAATGACCCCGGAGCAGCGGAGCCGAGCTATGAGCCATATTAAGGGAAAAGATACCAGTATTGAGGTTATACTACGGAAAGCACTCTGGCACAAAGGCATCCGGTATCGGAAAAATTATAAAAAGCTGCCGGGTACGCCCGATATAGCTATAACAAAATACAGGATTGCTATCTTTTGCGACAGCGAGTTCTTCCACGGCTATAATTGGGAGATCAAGAAACAAAAGCTTGGTCATAACCGGGAATATTGGATCAAAAAAATCGAACGCAATATGGCCCGTGACCGGGAAAATGATTTCAAGCTAATTGCTATGGATTGGATTCCCATGCATTTTTGGGGGCAAGAGATACAAAAACACACAGGAGAATGTGTACAAGCCGTCGAAGATTTGATTTTTGAATTGCAGATGAGCCAATTTGATGTTATGATAAACGGAACAAGGGACTATATTGAAGATATAAAACTATAATTTTATATTTTCAATTGTTATATTGATAAAATAAAAGGAGTACCCTTATGACAATATCAGAACAGATTAAGGTGCTTTGTGTACGCTGCAATATCAGTGTTGCGGAACTGGCAAGGCGTATGGGGACTACCCCTCAGAATTTCAATTCAAAAATGAAACGGGAAAGCTTTACAATATCTGATTTAGAATATCTGGCAGAAACATTGGGGTGTTCTTTTGAACGCTATTTTGTCCTTCCAGACGGAGAATACACCACTGGAAAAATACAGACAACTGCTTCCTTCCAGATGGAGAAAAGATTTAATGGGAGGATATACATGAATTTATTGCACTTTAAAGATAATGCCTCAAATCGGGATGTAATTTCCCTGTTTTCAGGGGCAATGGGGTTGGATATTGGCCTTTCAAAAGCTGGCCTCAACATCGTAATTGGACAAGACTTTGACCCTGCTTGTGTCGCAACCATGCGTGCAAATGGACATAAGGTTCTGGGCGGTGATATCCGTGAAATCAATGAAGCAGCTTTGTTGGAACAGACTGGATTAGCACAGGGAGAACCTTTCCTGATTTGTGGTGGCCCGCCCTGTCAGCCGTTTTCTACTGCCGGTAAGAGGCTGGGGATTAACGATCCACGAGGCAGTTTATTTATGGATTTTATCCGTATGATTGACTATATCCGTCCCCGTTTTTTTATTATGGAAAATGTAAAGGGGATTATGTCTGCCCCATTAAAGCATATGCCCCTTGCGGAGCGTGACAAAAATGACCCTGAGCAACATTTAGGAACTGTATTAGATGTTATCCTCTCTGAATTTGATAAATTAGGATATAAAACGGTGTATGGGATTTTGGATGCTGTCAATTATGGCGTACCTCAATTCCGGGAACGGTTTGTGTTGATTGGAAGCCGGGACAATGAAAATATTTTCTTACCATTCCCAACACACTTCCAGATGCACCAAGACTCGCAATATCGCTGGCGTACCTTGAACGATACTATACGGGATTTGGAAAATAATTGTGGGGAATGTGCTGCCTTTAGTAAAGACCGTCTTGCATATCTCCGCCTTGTCCCAGAGGGTGGAAATTGGCGTGATCTACCGGAAGATATTCGGAAAGAAGCTATGGGTGGTGCCTATGGCTCTGGCGGTGGAAAAGTTGGATTTTATCGGAGATTATCTTATAGCCAACCTTCACCAACTTTAGTGACTTCCCCGGTACAAAAAGCAACTATGATGTGCCATCCGACCCAAGATCGACCTTTAAGTATCAGGGAATATGCCCGTATTCAGCAGTTTCCTGATGATTGGCATTTCATGGGGACAAGTGTTGCAAAATATAGGCAGATTGGCAACGCTGTACCGGTTGGGTTGGCATTAGCATTGGGAAATGCCGTACTCTCTGTTGCGGATCAATCTGCTGAAATCCGCACAAAACGATTCAGAGGGACAGACATCCATCAAAAGCTGAAACAAGCTATCGAAATAGGAGGAAGCTGTTATGCCAATAAATAGTAATTACAATGAAGAAGCTATTGTAGAAGCAATTGCGACTGCATTGGATAATTTTTACACTAACTTAATCAGCAATATTGACAAGCTCAACATCAAAAAGGTTATGAAGCGCAAGAACCCGTACCTGTTTCGGGCGAAGGCTATGAATGGGGCCGCACAGATTATTGATGCAATCCTTGCTGCCTTTGTATCCTCGTCCGAGGAAACAATATTTGGAAATGTTTTCTTTGAACCTATTGCTACTGCTGCTGCACAAGGACAAAAGGCATTGGCAGAAGGCGTTGACATTATGGTAGAGCGGGACAACACTATCTATGCTATTGCTGTAAAATCTGGCACAAGCGTTTTCAATGCGGACAGCCGCAAGAAACAGGAGCAGAACTTTATGGCAGCAAGTAAGCTGGCACAGCAGGCAAAGAAACGCTTTGTCCCGATTGTAGGCTATGGCTACGGAAAGAAGAAAACTTCCAGCCGTGGGCTTCCAAAATTCTACATGGAATTGGCAGGTAAGGATTTCTGGACGGAGTTGACCGGAGATGAAGAATTCTACATAAAGCTAATCCGTTTCATGGATAAGCTTCCAGAGAAATATGTAGAAGAATTCGATGCTTCCTATCAAAAAGCTTCAAATCGGCTTGTTCGTGAGTTTACCCAAGAGTTCTGCTTTGAGGATGGTAGTATTGATTGGGAGAAACTTGTGGAATTTAATTCAGGAAATTAATTTGAATATGTAAAGTATTCAGATACGATTTTACATTAGTTAGGCAACCAAATCCTAAAAAATAGCGATGGATACAATGGAGGTGTAAAATGAAAAAAACTCTTTTTTCAGAATATTTTAATCTAAACAAGCAACAAGCTGAATTAGATTTTGTCGATGTTTTTATTGACGATGATAAGTCTCTTTACATCGACCCATATGTATTCAAGATTCGTAATGATGCATGGTCTGTAGAATGCAATAATCTAATTGTTGATTTTTTTAATACAGTTGTTATTGCCATTAAAAATAAAGAAATCACATATGCCAAAAGGCTCTTAGACCAGTTAGCGGAACCGAAAGAAACGCATTTAGGCGTTAGCCGACTTTCCGTTTCGGGTAAAGGCGTAAGCGGAAAGCAAGCAAGTGATTTGTATGAGAAATTGAAAACGAGCAAAGCTGTAAAAACAGGCCATTTAAAAGACTTATCCGACTGCGAGCTAATGATTCCAGGTATAGGGTTTGATAAGATCTCTGATATTACTACGAACATAATTCGAAGACAACTTATTGAATATACACAAGCACAATGTAATCTTCATAATATTCCTATGCAAAATGTCCCGAGTGGAAAACTATGGAATCCCACCGAAAAAAGATGGTGGAATGGTAGCTATACAAATTTACCAGTTGCCAATGGCAAAAAAATTATACTTGTTCCAAAATACGCCGTGGTTTTTAAGCCCTCCTTATCATCTCAAGAATTATATAATCATGAAATTCTTGAATATATCCAAGCTGAACATATAGCAGCAATGTCATCTCTCGTTGAAGTTCTAAAAAACGGAAAAAGGCGTGTAACAAAAAAGTCATTAAAAGAGTCAAACGAATATAAAATGTCAAAAGAATTTATATATGATTTTTGCAATAAACACCCTGATGTTATTAGTAATTACAAAAGCAGAAAGGGCAAGGAAGCTCTTAAAATTACAGACATTAATGAGATTGATGAAGCGTTTATAGCGCAAAGACTAATTGAACAATTGCAAACTATTAAACCAGGAGGGGAGTTGGCTTCTACTTTCCATAGTCTTTCCATCGGAATCCTTGAATTCCTATTTTTCCCACACTTGATGTATCCTCAAAAAGAACATGAAATTCATGATGGAAGAAAAAGGATTGATATTACATTTCATAACGCTGCAACAGAAGGATTTTGGCATATACTACGAACATCCCCAACAATAGCGGCATCAACAATTATGATTGAATGTAAAAACTATTCAAATGACATTAAAAATCCAGAGTTGGATCAGATGGCAGGAAGATTTTCAAATTTGCGGGGGTGGTTTGGAGTAATACTCTCTCGTCAATTCTCTCAAAAAGATTTGTTTTATGAACGCTGTAAGGATACTGCAAAAGATGGTCGTGGAGTTATTCTGTGCCTTGATGATGCAGATGTTATATATATGTTAACACTGGCAAAAGACGGAAAACGAAATCAAATTGATAAGTTTCTTACCCGAAAATATCAACTTATCACTTCGTGATTATCTAACAAAGCAATCCTCATATCCCTACTGTCCCTCTCGAAACCGTCCAGTGTTTTGCTCATTCCCATTCTCAAAAACCTGTCCGTTTTCCTGCCGGGCAAAGTGAGCGTTTCCATCTGGCGAAACCCTCACTTTACCCATCAGCCGTGACAGCAGGTATAACACACTACACTTTGCAAGCAAAGTCGTGTGCCAAAGGGGTACCCTTTGGAAACCCTATTTTGTCGGAGTGTGTGGTCACACTTCCTTCAAAATGCAAAATAAGCAGCATAGGCCAGCCCGTTCCCGGTACTGATCTATGCCGCCTATTTGCCTACATGGGCTTCTTACTCTATCGCCCATATTAACCGTTCTAATTTATCACTTCCGTATGAACCGTCGATTTGGAGACGGAAAAATGCTTGGCTGCGTCGCGGATGGTTGTGCGGCGCTCGATGAGGTACACAGCAAGCTCCCTTGCTCGCCTTTCCAGATCATCTCTCATGTAGGGCACCTCCAAGGCTGTGTATGTGCATCTGCTACTGGGAGTATATGACGTGATTTTTAAAAGTAGCACAGGGGGCGCAGGATATGCAGAAAACCTGGCCAAGCGGGCATGCTATTTTATGACTTCCGATGATTGCAAAGGGCGGGAAAATCTGATACACTGGAAAAAAGTATATGGGAGGGCGCGCTATGGCGATTCATGTGACCAGCGAGATCGGGCAGTTGAAACGGGTGCTTCTCAAGCGCCCGGGCCGGGAGCTTGAGCACCTGAGCCCGGAGACGATGGAGCAGCTTCTGTTTGATGACATTCCGTATCTGCATCGCGCGCAGGCCGAGCACGACCGGTTCGCGGAACTTCTGCGCGAAAGTGGCGCGGAGGTTTCGTATTTAGATAGCCTCATAGCTGAGGTCCTTGAAAAGGAGCCTGCGCTCCGTGAGCCGTTTGTTTCTGATGTGATCGAGAAAGCGGGCGGCAGCGCGCGGGGGTACCGAGAGGCGCTGACGGAGTATCTTCTGTCCATCGAAGACGCGGAAAAGCTTGTGCGCAAGACGATGGCGGGCATTACCTATGAGGAGGTCTTCCGGGACCATGCGGCGGGGCTCTCGGGGCTGGTGCGCGAGAAGACCAGATTTCTCATGCCGCCCATTCCGAACCTCTATTTTACGCGCGACCCGTTTGCCTGCATCGGCCGCGGCGTGAGCCTCAACCACATGTACTCCGCGACCCGGAACCGCGAGACGATCTACGGCGGCTATATTTTAAGGTACCACCCGGACTTCGCCGGGCAAATCCCACTTTACTATACGCCGCAGGAGCACTTTTCGATTGAGGGCGGCGACATTCTGAACCTGAGCGAATGCGTCCTTGCCGTCGGCATGTCCCAGCGGACGCAGCCCGAGGCCATCGAGCAGCTGGCAAAGAACATTTTTGCCGATGAAGAGAGCCACATCACAACGGTTCTCGCCTTCGAAATTCCAAGAACGCGTGCGTTCATGCACCTGGACACGGTGTTTACGCAGGTGGATCACGATAAATTTACCGTCCATCCCGGCATTCTCGGCGCGCTCAGCGTGTATGAGCTGACGGGAAAGGGCGAGAAGACGCTCAGAACCCGGAAGCTCGAAGCGCCGCTGGAGGATATTTTAAAGCACTATCTGCATTTGGATTCGGTGCAGCTTATCCGCTGCGGGGGCGAGAGCCCGATCGCTGCTGCGCGCGAGCAGTGGAGCGACGGCTCTAATACCCTCTGCATCCGCCCCGGTGTGGTGCTGGTCTATGACCGCAATTATGTCACGAACCGGATTTTGAACGACTGCGGCATCGAGACGCTCGAAATGCCAAGTTCCGAGCTTTCGCGCGGAAGAGGCGGCCCTCGCTGTATGAGCATGCCGCTTGTCAGGGAGAATCCGTAAGCCGTTTTTGTGCGCAAAATTCGGATCAACTTCGTAAAAATTCGTAGGGGTCGATGCCCACATCGACCCAAGGACGCGATCGAATTCGCCGAAGATTCCCGTAAAAACGGATTGCTCTGCTGGGGCGATGTGGGCATCGACCCCTACGCAGTATAAGGCAGACAAAGCGTGCAGGGACGGTTTGGCCTCTGCCAATACACTTATAAATTGCAATTCCATTTATCAAAGGAGATAGATTTTATGCCCGTCAACATCAGAGGAAGACATTTTTTGAAGCTCATCGACTACACGCCGGCGGAAATCCGGTACCTGCTCGATCTGTCGCGTGATTTTAAAAATCTCAAGCGCACCGGCACGCCCCACCGTTACTTAGAGGGCAAGAACGTGGTGCTGCTGTTTGAAAAAACGTCCACTCGCACGCGCTGCGCGTTTGAAGTTGCCGGCCGGGACCTTGGTATGGGCGTAACCTATCTCGACCCGGGCAGCAGCCAGATGGGAAAGAAGGAGTCCATCGCGGACACCGCGAAGGTTCTGGGCCGGATGTATGACGGCATTGAGTACCGCGGCTTCAGCCAGAAAATCGTCGAGGAGCTGGCCGAGAATGCGGGCGTTCCTGTGTGGAACGGCCTGACCGATGAGTTCCACCCGACGCAGATGCTTGCCGACCTTCTCACCATCGAAGAGAAGAAGGGCGCGCTCAAGGGACTTAAATTCACCTATTTCGGCGATGCGCGCAACAATATGGGAAACTCCCTCATGATCGCCTGCGCGAAGATGGGCCTTCACTTCACGGCCTGCGCGCCGAAGGAGCTCTTCCCGGCGGAGGAGCTGGTTCAGCTCGCGAAGCAGTATGCGGCCCAGAGCGGCGGCTCCGTGACGCTCACGGAATCCATCGAAGAGGGCGCGAAGGGCGCAGACGTTCTGTATACCGACATCTGGGTCTCGATGGGCGAGCCCGACTGCGTGTGGGCAGAGCGCATCCGGCTTCTGAAAAAGTATCAGGTGAACGCGGAAAAGATGGCCATGGCAAAGCCGGACGCCATTTTCATGCACTGCCTGCCGTCGTTCCATGACACGAACACGACGATCGGCAAGGAAATTGCCGACAAGTTCGGCATCACCGAGATGGAGGTCACAGACGAAGTGTTCGCGGGCCCGCAGTCGGTCGTCTTCGACGAGGCCGAGAACCGCATGCACACCATCAAGGCCGTCATGTACGCTACATTAAAATAAGCGCACGAGAAAGGAGCTTTCCATGGCTTTTTCACTTCCCATTTACCGCAAACCCGATTTTGATGCGCTGGAGCTCAAAAACGCGCCGGACGCTCGTTGGGCTTGCGCGCCAAAGGATGGCGTGGCCCCCGAGGGCTTCCACAGCACGTCCATGTACCCGGAATATTTTAAGCTGGAGGGCGTATGGCGCCTGGCCACTGAGAGCCGCATGGACGCAAGCGTCGTCTGGCGGGAGGACGGCAGGCTCGATGTGGTAGAAAACCGGAACCTCAAGCAGGGCGACCGCGTCATCTTGGGCCGGACAGAGAAGGGCACAGACGGGATTTATCTCCACACAAAGGGGTTTGAAAATTCCGAAGAGTCGCATGACGATCAGTTCGTCTTCCGGCAGGGCAGGAGCCGCGAAACGTCTTATGCAAGAGATTACGACCATCTCATGGAGCTTCTGCGCTACGAAAAGGAGCACGGAAACATTCTCTGGGTCATGGGGCCCGCATTTGCCTTTGACTATGACGCGCGCCGGGCAATGCAGAAACTGATCGAAAACGGCTATGCGCACGGACTTCTTGCCGGAAACGCGCTCGCGACGCACGATTTGGAGGGCGCGCTGCTGCACACCGCGCTCGGGCAGGATATCTACACGCAGAAATCGCACCCGAACGGACACTACAACCATCTGGACGTGATCAACAAAGTGCGCGCCAGTGGCTCGATTCCGCAGTTTATCAACGACTACAAGATTGACAACGGCATTATGTACAGTGCGGTCAAAAATCACGTCCCGTTTGTCCTCACCGGCTCTATCCGCGACGATGGGCCGCTTCCCGAGGTCATCGGGGACGCATACAAGGGCCAGGGCGAAATGCGCAAGCTCGTCAAAAAATGCACAACGATCATTTGCCTTGCCACCATGCTCCACACGATTGCCGCCGGGAATATGACCCCGTCGTTCCGGGTGCTCCCGGATGGAACCATTCGGCCCGTGTATTTATATAGCGTGGACGCAGACGAGTTTGTGGTCAATAAGCTGCTCGACCGGGGGAGCTTGGCTGCGACGACGATCGTCACGAACGTGCAGGACTTCATCACGATCCTGGCGCGGGGACTCGGCGTTCTGTAAAAAGCGAAATTTTCACAAAAAATGCCCGGAAATCTGACTTGACGGGCACGTTGTATCTTCCTTATAATTCGGATATGAAACGGACAGACAGGAGGTATTTGCATGAATCTTGCAATGCAGCGCTACGAGGCGTGGCGCCGGCAACCCGACCTTGACGGGACGCTCGCAAACGAGCTTCTCGCGATGGAGGGCGATGCGGAAAAAATTACGGACAGCTTCGGCTGCGACCTTGCCTTCGGTACGGCGGGACTGCGTGGTGTGCTCGGCGCGGGCACAAACCGCATGAATATCTACACCGTGGCAAGAGCCACACAGGGTTTGGCCACATGGCTCGCCGGAAGCGAGCTTCCCCAGAAAGTTGCAATCGCCTGTGACAGCCGCATCAACAGCGTTCTGTTTTCGCAGACGGCGGCGCGTGTTCTGGCGGCAAACGGCATCACGGTCCATCTCTACCCGAGACTCGAGCCGACACCGGCTCTGAGCTTTGCCGTGCGGTACTATGGCTGCGGCGCGGGCATCAACGTCACCGCGAGCCACAACCCCGCGCAGTATAACGGCTACAAGGTTTACGGCGCGGACGGCTGCCAGATCGGCCCAGAGACGGCGGACGCGGTGCTGGCGATCATTGAACAGCTCGACTACTTCACGTCTCCCAAGTATGCGGACTTCGAGGAAGCAAAACGGGAAGGCAAGATCATCGAAATTCCCGACAGCTGCCTGGAGGCGTTTGTGGACGCGGTCTATGCCCAGAGAGTGGGCGGAGGCGAGGGCATTGAAAACCTCAAGCTCGTCTATACGCCGCTCAACGGCGCGGGCCTCGAGTGTATCCGGATGCTGGCAAAGAAGCTCGGCGTCAAGAACATGACGGTCGTTCCCGAGCAGGAGCAGCCCGACGGCAATTTCCCGACCTGCCCGTATCCGAACCCCGAGATCCGGCAGGCGATGCAGAAGGGTCTGGAGCTCTGCGAGAAGGTAAAGCCCGACCTGTTACTTGGCACCGATCCGGACTGCGACCGCTGCGGCACGGCCGTTCCCGACCACAAGGGCGGCTACCGACTCATTTCCGGCAACGAGATGGGTGTGATCCTGCTGGACTATATCTGCAAGAGCCGCATCGCAAACGGCCATATGCCCGAAAGACCTGTGGCTGTGACGACGATCGTTTCGACGGATATGGTGGACGCGGTGGCCGAGCGATACGGCGTGGAGCTCCGGCGTGTGCTCACGGGCTTTAAGTTCATCGGTGAGCAGATCGGAAACCTCGAGGCGACTGGAGAAGAAGCCCGGTATATTTTCGGCTTCGAGGAGAGCTACGGCTACCTTTCCGGCACACATGTACGCGATAAAGATGCAGTCAACGCGTCGCTTCTTATCATGGAGGCTGCCGCCTATTACGCGCAGAAGGGCATGAACCTCGGCGACGCGATCGACAGATTGTATGAGGAATACGGCTACTACCGGAACGATCTTTGCAGCTTCACGTTCGAGGGCGTGTCCGGTATGCAGACGATGAAAAATCTCATGGAGCGTCTGCGTGCGGAGAAGCCTGCGGAACTCGCGGGACGGAAGGTTCTTTCCTCGGTCGACTACGAGAACGACAACACGGGACTTCCCAAGGCGCAGGTGCTCGAGTACCGCTTGGAGGGCAAGGCGAAGCTCATCGTCCGCCCGTCCGGCACGGAGCCCAAGATCAAGGTCTATCTCTCCGCCGTCGGCAAGACGCGCGAGGAGGCCGACAGCGTCATCGAAACGATGAAGCAAACCGCAAACGAGCTCATGAAGGCATAATAATCGAAAAAAACGCGTACCGCTTCTTTTGGGCGGTACGCGTTTTGTGTATGACGATCAAATATGCGTAGGGGTCGAT
>ERZ773260.4895-NODE-4895-length-10574-cov-3.107139_pt1 | contig 10574 bp, 7 predicted proteins | sample MGYA00511387_ERZ773260 | MGnify/ENA primary metagenome ERZ773260 (study PRJEB29015, sample SAMEA2737745) | human gut metagenome | biome: human gut; feature: human-associated habitat; material: faeces | place: China | collected 2012 ... | reverse complement strand
CGTGGTTCAAGAGACGGCGGCATTACCATTTGTTTTTACAAGTAAAGAGGCCCGTTTCCCTGGGTTGGGGAAACGGGCCTCTTTTTGTCTCTGGGTTTGTGGATTGGCGAAGGTAGTATGCTCTGACGGCTATTTTGAGTTCTTGAGGCGGCGTGTGGCTGTGGCGGTTATTCCGAGTCCTGCGGCGGCGATTCCTGCGAGTGCGATTGCGCTCGGCGCTGCGTCGCCCGTGTTCGCGAGCTTGCCGGCGGTCGTATCTGCTTGCTTGCCGCTGCTCAAGTTCGCCTGCTTGGTGGAGCTTGGCGGGGTATTTTTGCCGGTCGCGGACGAGCCGGTGGGCTGTGTCGCCTCGGCCGGTTGCGCCGAGTTGGAGGGAGGCGTCGTCTCGGTCGGTTGCGTTATCTCGGGCGAGGTGGCCTTGTCTGCCGCGGCTTTCGCCTCTTCGTATGCCTTGCAGGCGTCGTCATAGGCCGTTTGCGCTTTTTTCAAATTGTCGAGGAGCGCATCTCGCCAGGCTATGAACTGGTCGGTATGGGCTTTATACTTCTCTGCAGCACGTTCACAGTCATTAACTTGTCTTTCCTGCCTTTCGAGGCGGTCCTGGACCTCGCGGAGCTCCATTTCGCAAAAGTCAACTCGCGCTTTTGCCGTTACGATCTCTTGGCGCAACGACTTTATTTGCTGTTTAATAGTTTCGGCAAGCTCCTCGTCGCCGAGTGCTTCGACTGCCTTAAGCTCCTCAAGTTTCATGTCTAATTTTGCTTGGAGCTCGCTTACCCGGTTGATGGCCTCGTCGTATTTGGCTTGGGCTGCATCGATGTCCGCTTGCATGGTGGGAAGGGATCCCCTCAATTCGGCGGCTTGCGCCGCCATCTTGTCGCGGAGCTCTTGAAAACGGGCAATGTCATCATTGAATCTCGCAATTTTCTCGGGACTTGCGGCGTCTTTTGCGGCCTCGAGGTTTTTGAGCGCTTCCTGCATGGCTGCATACGCTTTTTCTTTTGCGGCGGTCGCATCTTCCGTCTGCAAGGCAACTGCACCGGTGGGGGCGCTGGTTTCTGCCGCGATCGCCGTTGCGGGGGCGATTCCCGCGACAAGTGCCGCGGAAAGGGCGATGCCCACAGTTGCTCGTCTTGCTCTTCTTGTGAGAATGTCGTTCATCTCGGCACCTCATTTCAAGGGTCGGCGACTAACTTGGTAGCACTAATGTAAGTATATCAGGCGGTCGACCCGACACTGGCTGGGTGTGCGCGTATGCTCCTCTGAAAACTGAATCCCGTTAGAAATGACGAGTTGTTTACGCTTCTTTTGGGGTGGCGGTACTATCATGGTTCGAATTGAATGTGGATGATGATAGGGAGCGCCTATACATGATTGAGCTGCTCAGGCGTTTTGGTGGTAAGTTTCGCCGGTATATGGTGGTTGGCCCTGCGTGTAAGTTGATCGAAGTGATCTTTGACCTGCTGACGCCGCTGGTGATTGCCCAGATGATCGATAAGGGCATTGGCTCGCACGACGTGAACGCCGTTATCCACTACGGCATGGTACTTGGCGCCATGGCTGTGATCGGCATCTCGTTTACGCTCGTCTGCCAAAAGATGGCGGCGCTGACTTCGCAGGGCATGGGTACCGACATTCGCGGTGCACTCTACCAGCACATCAACGAACTGAGCTATGTCGAACTCGATCGCTTTGGCACGCCGTCGCTCATCACGCGCATTACCAACGATGTCAACCAGGTGCAGCTCGCTGTGGCGCTGGGCGTGCGCATGCTTATCCGCTGGCCCTTCTTGGCGGTGGGTTCTATGTGCGCGGCCCTTGCCATCGACCTTAAGCTCGGCATCATCTTTTTGATTTGCACACCCGCCATCGGCTTGGTGTTTTGGTTTGTCATGGCGCGCTGCATTCCGTACTACAAGCAGCTGCAGGCAAAGCTCGACCGCATCGCGCTTGTCTGCCGCGAGGGGCTTTCGGGTGCCCGCGTGGTCCGCGCGTTTGTGCGCGAAGACCACGAGCGCGAGCGTTTTGCTCGTGCGGCCGACGACCAGGCGCATGTCGCCATCGCGGTGGGTAAGCTCTCGTCGGTCCTTAACCCCGTCACGTTTTTGGTGATGAATCTGGGCGTGTGCGCCATCCTGTGGGTGGGCGGCATCCAGGTCAACGTGGGTGAGCTTACGCAGGGCCAGGTCATGGCGTTTGTGAACTACATGACGCAGACCCTCACCTCCATCGTCTACGTGGCCAACCTGGTCGTTGTCTTTACCAAGGCGAGCGCCAGCGCGTCGCGCATCAACGAGGTGCTCAATTGCGAGCCGAGCATCACCGACGAGGGCAACCAGCCGGTCGCGCTGCCTGAGCCGAGCGACCTGGCGGGTGGCGCTGTTCCGGTCCCTGCCCTGAGCTTTGACCATGCGAGCTTTTCGTTTGGCGCGGGCGCGGCAAATGCCGTGAGCGATGTGACCCTGGAGCTGCCGCTGGGCAAAACGCTCGGCATTATCGGCGGCACTGGCAGCGGCAAGTCCACACTCGTCTCGCTTATCCCGCGCCTGTACGATGTGAGTACCGGCCGCGTGAGCGTGATGGGCGCCGATGTGCACACCTGGCCGCTCGACCAGCTGCGCCGTGTGGTCGCGACCGTTCCGCAGCGCGCTTCGCTGGTGAGCGGCACAATCCGCAGCAACCTGACCTGGCGCGACAAGGCAGCAACCGACGAGGAGCTCTGGGCGGCGCTCGATATGGCGCAGGCCAGCGAGTTCGTGCGCGACAAGCCCCAGGGCTTAGATGCTCCGGTCGAGGCGGGCGGCAAGAACTTTAGCGGTGGCCAACGTCAGCGTCTGACTATCGCGCGCGCCTTGGTAGGTTCGCCTCAGATATTGATCATGGACGATTCCGCCTCGGCGCTCGACTTTAAGACCGACGCGGCACTTCGCCATGCCATTCGCGAACGAAGCATGCGCGGTGCCGCCGAGGGCGGGCTGCCGCTGACCACGGTGATTGTGAGCCAGCGCGTCTCGACCGTGCGCGACGCCGACATGATCTGCGTACTCGACCACGGCTCGGTTGCGGGCCTGGGCACGCATGACGAGCTCTACGCGACCTGCCAGCTCTATCGCGAGATTTGCCAGTCGCAGCTTCGCCGCGAGGAGCTCGAGGGCCAGCAGGGGAGTGCGGCGCCCGCGCCCGCTCCAAGTCCCGTGCCCGCCCCAGGCGCCGCGTGCGCCCCCGCATTCGTCTGTGCAAAGGAGGGCTGCTAAATGAACCCGTATACTTCTTCCGGTTCGGTCGCCACGATGACGGCCAACGTGTCCGGCAACGATAACCTTAACGACCTGGGAGACGGTCCGCGTCAGCCCGGCGACCCCGAGCGCTACCCCGTGGGCGCGGTAACTCGCCGCCTGCTGGGCTACGTCCGTCCGCATCGCATTTCGTTTACGGCGTCGTTTGTGAGCGCCGCCATCTCGGTGATACTGCAGCTCTACACGCCTATCCTCATTGGCGAGGGCATCGACCTTATCGTCGCCGCCGGGCAGGTGGACTTCGATGCGTTGCTGCCGCTCGTTACCAAGCTCGCGATTGTCGTCGTAGGTGCTGCGGCCTTCCAGTGGCTGCAGGGCTATTGCGTCAACCGCCTGTCCTACGAGACGGTGCGCGACATGCGCGTGGAGGCGAGCAACAAGCTCAGCCGCATGCCGCTCAGCTTTATCGACAGTCATGCCCACGGCGACCTTATGAGCCGCGTAGTCAACGACGTCGACCAGGTGGGCGACGGTCTGCTGCAGGGCTTTACGCAGCTCTTTACCGGCGTCATCACCATCGTGGGCACGCTTGCGTTTATGCTTTCCATCAATCTGACCATGACGCTCGTGGTGGTGCTCGTCACGCCGCTTTCCATCTTTGCGGCCGGCGCCATCGCCAAGCTCTCCAACAAGAGCTTTACGGCCCAGCAGCGCATCCAAGGCCAGCTCGGTGGCCATATCGAGGAATACGTGGGCGAGCAAAAGCTCGTGGACGCGTTTGCCTACGGCTCGAGCGCTCAGCAGCGCTTCGATGCTCTCAACGCCGAGCTTTATACGGCAGGTGAGCGCGCGCAGTTTATGGGTTCGCTCTCCAACCCCGGCACGCGCTTTATCAATAACATCATCTATGCCGTGGTCGCTGTGATCGGCTGCGTGGGCGTGATCACGGGCGTGCCCGCGGCGCTTACGGTGGGCGGCGTGCAGATCTTCCTGTCCTATGCCAACCAGTACACCAAGCCGTTCAATGAGGTCACCAACGTCATTACGCAGATCCAGACGGCGTATGCCTCGGCGCGCCGTATGTTTGCGCTGCTCGATGCCCGCGAGCAGGAGCCCGACGCGTCGGCTGCCGTGGAACTTGCCGCCCCGCGTGGCGAGGTGACCTTTGAGCACGTGGACTTTAGTTATGTGCCCGATCGCAAGCTGCTGCAGGATATCTGCATCGAGGCCAAGCCCGGCATGCGCTTTGCCCTGGTCGGTCCCACGGGCTGCGGCAAGACGACGCTCATCAACTTGCTGCTGCGTTTTTACGATATCGATGCCGGCCGCATCGCGGTCGATGGCCGGTCTTCGCGTGACTACACGCGCGCAAGCCTGCGCCGCGCCTTTGGCATGGTGCTGCAAGATACCTGGCTGTTCGAGGGCGCGGTGGCGGACAACATCGCCTACGGTTGTCCCGGTGCCACGCGCAAACATGTTGTCGAGGCGGCCAAGAGCGCGCATGCACACAAGTTTATCGTGCAGCTGCCCGACGGCTACGATACGGTGATCGGCGAGGACGGCGGCACGTTTAGCCAGGGTCAAAAACAGCTGCTGTGCATCGCGCGCGTCATGCTCACCGATCCGGCGATTCTGCTGCTGGACGAGGCAACGTCGAGCATCGATACGCGTACCGAGCTGCAGGTGCAGGCGGCATTCGACGAGCTCATGGCCGGTCGTACGAGCTTTGTCGTGGCGCACCGCCTGAGCACCAGCCGCAACGCCGACTGCATTCTGGTGATGCGCGACGGCGAGATTATCGAGCGCGGCACGCACGACGAGCTGCTCGCGGCAGGCGGCTTCTACGCCGAGCTCTACCGCAGCCAGTTCGCCCAGTGAGCAAGCCCGCGGGGCAAATTAATCAATCGACAGACGGTGGTTTACATCTGTCACGTTAGTACTAAGATATTCATCTAATAAATTGCATTAGTGGCTTTAGTTTTGGGGGATACGAGGCAACGTGACTATGACGTGCTCTTTGGTGGTTAACAGCAAGAGCGGTAATACCAGGATGGTTTCGGGTGCGATCAAGCGCGCTCTGCAGGCTGCGGGTGTTGAGTTTGTCCATGCCGCGGCGTTGAGCGACGATGCGGATGCAGATCAGGTTGCGCTCGAGGCGCAGGGCGCCTGCACGGCCGACACAGTGCTCGTCGGTTTTTGGTGCGACAAGGGCGCGTGCACGCCTTCGGTCGCGGCGTTGCTCTCCGCCTTGCACGGCAAGCGCGTCTTTCTGTTTGGCACCTGCGGCTTTGGGGCCGACCAGAGCTATTACCAGCAGATTATTGATCGCGTAACTTCCAATTTGGCTGGGGATGCCGAGCTTGCGGGCTGGGCGATGTGCCAGGGCAAGATGGGCCCCGCGGTCAAGCAGCGCTACGAGGCCATGCTCGAGCAAGATCCCGAAAACGTCCGATTTAAGATGCTGCTCGACAACTGGGTTGCCGCGAAGGACCATCCCACCAAGGAAGACCTGGATAACATGGCTGCAGCCGCAAAAAAGGCCGTTTTGGGCGAATAACTTCGCCGCTTGCGGTGCCGCGCGTTCAATCGTACAAACGTGAAAGCCTCGAGATTCTCGAGGCTTTTTTCTTAACACGGGGTTGTGGAAGCTGCGTCCCGGAATTTGCCTTTGGAATGGGATGCCGTTTCCGGTTGAGGGACTCTGTGGAAAATGCATCCCAGTATTCGGCTGAGAAATGGGATGTAGTTTCCGGTTGAGGGCCTTGGCGGAAAGAGCGACCCGGAATTTGTGATCGAAGCGGGATGTGGCTTCCCAACGGGGCCACAAGCGGAAACCGCATCCCATTTCGCAAGCGAATTCTGGGACACGGTTTTCAGAGGGTTATGGGCTGCGAGCTACATGAGGCTGTCATAAAACTTCAGTAAAAGGGGGCGGAAATAAATGGCACTTCCAGCAATTTGTTTTAATGTGGGGGGGGGTACCATTATTTTAGTTCCGCAAAAAATCTATTCCTCTATGGGGAAGTTACGTAGGGGGTTAGTCACAGATATTGGATAAAACAGACCAATTTGGGGATAAATGACCACTTACGTCAAAATAGGTAGCATTTAGCGATAAAACATTGAAAAATGTGTAGCACATCGCTATGTTTTTATTAGGAAAAGATTCCAAATTGGCTTATTTCGGACTCACTTTTCAAGCGCCTTGCGGTTCCTGTTGAAACTTGCTGACCTTTGGATGGGTCGAATAGGTCCTCAAGGGGGATGAATTATCACTTTGACGGCGCGTAGACTCAAACGATTTATTGCACTTTTGAGTAGCTTGGCGTTCGCGCTTGTCATAGCCCTTGCCGTCGTTTCTTTTGTTCCTCGCGCATTTGGATACACGCCTTTTGCTGTGCTTTCGGGCTCTATGGAACCCGAGCTTCCCGTTGGCTCCATGGTGTTTGTCCGCCAGGTTGAGCCAACGGATATTGCCGTGGGCGACAATGCAACCTTTTACCGATCGGACGGCGCCGTGGTGACGCACCAGGTGTATCAGATCGACCCTGTGGCGCAGATGATCGGCACGCAGGGAATTGCGAACAAAAATGCAGACGGAAGCATCATGCACGATGCCGAGCAGACGCCTTTTTCGAGTGTTATCGGCACTGTTTCTTTTTGTGTCCCTTACCTGGGCTTCGTCAACGCATATTGCACGACGATGCCCGGTTTGCTTGTTGTGGTGGCCGTTCTGACGCTGCTGATCGCGGCGTCGATAGTGCTCGATCGGATGGTTCCCGACGAGCCTGCGGGCAAGCATACCCGCGTGCATGCGAGGGAGCGGCGTTCATAGCGGCAGGGAAAAGCGTCGGCGGCGGTAGGGGCCGTTGCCGGGGAAAACGATTCTCGAAAGGAAGAGAACGATGGAAAACAAGAAGAAAAAGCGCTACGGCATCATTGCCGCCCTGCTGCTGTTGGTGCTGGCTGCCGGTGTGGGCACCTATGCATGGCTGTCGGCTGATCAGTCGCTGGAGAACGTGTTTACGATCGGCAAATTTGAGACTCCCGAGAAGAAGCCTGATGAGAATGAACCCACCAAGCCTGGTAAGCAGGATAACGTCGACAAAGCTTATCTGTTCGAGACCAAGTGGAATAAGGACGAAGACCACAAGATGGTCCCTGGTTCCTCGATGGATAAGAACCCGAATGTTGGCATTGGGAAGGGTTCCGACGACGCTTATGTGTTCATCTATGTGAAGAACGCTGTGGTCAACGATAACGCGCCCTATGCCAAGACTCCGTGCTTTGAGCTCGGTTCCAATTGGAAGGCGGTCGAAGGGGAGACCAGTCAGAACGCTGATGGCAAGTATGTGAGCGGTCTGTTCATGTATGCAAAGAACGCCTTGAACGGCCCTGCAGTCCTGAAAGCTGACGCTACTCAGGATGTCTACACCGACGAGCTCTTTAACAAGGTTATGATTCCCAGCGAAATGACGAGCAAGGATGTTGTCTCGGGCCAGGACGGTACGGGCAAGAAGATTGAGCCTAAGATTGTCGTTTCCGCCTACATCTTCGGCGACGGCCAGAAGGGCGAAGAGACCAGCGCTGCCGCCAATGCCCTTAAGCAGGCCAAGGCTTGGGCCAAGAAACAGGCTCAGGCTTAATCCCTCCCCACCGAGATCCCGGCCCGCTCCCCATCCCCATTTTCGGGCCGGGATCTCGGTCCCCTTTTTATCGACGATTGGCGAACGTAATGCTCAACAATCTTTCCGACAATCAGAAACGCACCTTGGCGCTTGCCGCGATGGCGCTGTTGGCCCTGGCGTGCCTGTGCGGCACGCTGGCTTTTACCGTTGATATGGTTCCGGCGAACAACGTTCTATCGTTTGGCAGCGTGAAGGTACGAGTCTGCGAATACACCCTCAACGAGCAGGGCGAGGAGATTCCGTTTGAGCCCAACGAGCACGGGGACTATCCCGACACCAAGGCCGGGGGTTCTGACATCAGCCGCATTGTGCGCGTGGAGAACGTCGGCACGCAGCCTGAGTACGTTCGCGCGCGTCTGCACATGACGTCGGTGGCGCCCGACGGTTCGAGCGCGGATGCTTCGGGCAGCGTTGCGTTTCATGTGAACGCGGGCGAGGGGTCCCCGTGGATCGATGGCGGCGATGGGTGGTACTACTACCGCGGATTGGCCGGGCGTGGCGGCACGCTCGACCCCGGCGCCATGACGGAAAGCCTCATGGACTCGCTGCGCTTTGTGGGCGACTACCACGATGCCGCGCGCGGCGGCTCATTCAGGCTCGATATCGATGTTCAGGCCGTGCAGGCCAAAAACCAGCAGGCAAGCGATACCGTCCTCGACGTGCTTGACGTCGCGGGCTGGCCGGAGGCGAACTAGCCTATGAAGATCAAGAACATGAACCGGGGCGTGCTTAGCAGGCTAGTTGCCGTCGCGGCGATTGCCCTTTGCTGCGTTATGGCGCTGCCAACGGTGGTGCATGCCGAGGACGTGCCCGAGAACACAAACGAATACCACATCAAAAACGCGAACGACTTTTTGGTGTACGTGGCGCTTTCGCGTGAGCGCGATACGTCCGGCTGGCGCGTTTATCTCGATAACGATATCGTGCTTAATGATGACGACATGAAGACCATTGTCTCGCACACCGTTAAGCATCTGTCGTTTGGCAACAAGGAGCATCCGTTTAAGGGCGTGTTCGATGGTCAAAACCACACCGTTGAGGGCCTGAGCTACGATAAAGACGCTTTTGACCCCGAGCGCGATACGGGATTTTTTGCCGAGACCAACGGTGCCACCATCAAAAACTTCCTGGTCAAGGACGCCAACGTGTGGGCGGACTTCCGCGGTGGCATTATCGTGGGCAAGGCCGTCAAAACGCGCTTCGAAAACGTTATGGTCATGGAGAGCACGCTGCACGTGACCTGCGCCAACAATGCTCTCAACCTCATTACCAACGCAGGCTTTGAGGGCGGTCTTATCGCCGGCGAGCTCGACGGCTGCACCCTCTACAACTGCGAGGTCCGTGGCGGCCGTGCCGTCAACAATACGACCTCGGGCGTGCAGGCGCTCGGCGGTGAGGGTCTGTATATGGCGGCGTTTGCCGGTTACGTTACAAATTCGACGATTGAGTACTGCCGCGTTACGCCTACGCGCAACGGAGACGGCTCGGTTGCCAAGAACGGCATGACCGACGTTACCAATAAGTACGACGTGGCTGTTGGCGCTCTGGGCGGCAACAACGTGTACGCCTCGGGTTTTGTGGGCTGCATGGCGGGTAACGCCAAGATTATCGACTGCTTCTCGACGGCGCAGTGCTACAGCTATGCCGCGTCGTACGTGGGCGTCGTCGCCGTGACGCGTGCGTGGACGGGTGGCTTGGCGGGTCGTATTCTAACCGAAAAGGGCAACGAGCTCGTTCGAAGCCATTTTGCGGGTGACTTGAGCTCGCGTCAGTACAATCCCATCGCCGTGATCCCCATCATTCAAAACGATGTGAACCTGGGCGGTATTGCTGCGCGCGCCAACAAGGGTGACGCCACGGTTACCGAATGCTACTTTAAGCCGAGTGTGAGCCTAAAAGGCAGCAGCCAGGGCAACCCTGCCAAAAAGAAAATCCCCTCGTTTGGCGGCGACGGCACCACCAAGGGTGATGGCTATGGTCCATGGGATGACGAGCGCTACACCACGCGCGAGCTGTGGGAAGAGCACGACTACGATTTCTGTGCCGGCACCATGCGCTCGACCGACAACGACGATGCCTTGGGTGGCCAGCACCCCAATGAGTGGGCGATGGATTACACGCTGAATATTCCCGTGCATGGCCAGAGCGTTAAGGCGACGATTGATTTTCCCGGCGCGGGCACCGCGACCATCGAGGCGACCAAACTTGGAATTGAACAGAAGACCTCGGATCCGTACGCCTTTGCCGTGAGCGCCGTGCTGGCGGGAACGGCTCAGGGCTTGGCCCAGGGCGATACATCGGTGACGTTTAGGCAGGATACCTCCGCAAAGCCTGAGGGGCTGAGTAAGGCGAACGACGGCTACCGCTTTATGGGCTGGTTCCGCGAGCCCGACGTGCGTGTGAACCGAATTGGACAAGACAACAGCTGGTTTGACGGCAAGACCGATGCTGCTGCTGTCGCTGCTGACAAGCGCGTCGAGGAGAACACGGCCCACGATAAGGCTTCGACCTACACCGCCGACAACGGAAGCGGCGTCGATGAAAAATTCGGCTTCAAGGGTAACGACCTCTTTATCGCTTCATACGAGGTGCAGGTGCTGTTCTATAACGTTAAGGGTGAGACGCTTGATTGGAAAACCGGTGATGCGCA
>ERZ773260.4884-NODE-4884-length-10594-cov-22.730999_pt1 | contig 10594 bp, 14 predicted proteins | sample MGYA00511387_ERZ773260 | MGnify/ENA primary metagenome ERZ773260 (study PRJEB29015, sample SAMEA2737745) | human gut metagenome | biome: human gut; feature: human-associated habitat; material: faeces | place: China | collected 2012 ... | reverse complement strand
CGATGCCCGCTCTGCGTCCTGACTGTGTGGAACAGTTCGCTCCGCTGTTTTGGGAACGCAACTGTTACTCTACTGAACTTCAGGAATACCAACGGATCGCCGTTCTGGTCTCACTGGATGCCATCCATTCTGACATGCTTCCACAATACTTGGAACGAGCCAAGCAGGATGGTCGGAGCTATCTGCTGGAACACGCAAAAAGGATTGAAGGAGAACTACTGTGAACAAAAATTTATACCGCTCGCAATTTGATCAAATGAAAACCACCGAGAAGCAGGCGCTGATGGAAAGTCTGGCTGCTCGTTATACTATGACTTTTCTCGGCTTACATACCTTTGACCGCTGGGGCCAGAGCTGTACCACCGGCATCTTCGAGAAAGATGGTCGGGAGTTCGTCTTTGTCCCTGGCGATACCGTCACCCTGGGATGGGAGCAGTTTGCCGTGGGACTGCATCAGGAGAGCCGGGAGGAATTGGAGTATCTGTTCCGGGAATGGGAAATAGAGCAGGACCCGGCAGAATTCATCAGAGAGAGCATGGCTCCTGTCCGGCAGGCGGCCATTGGCCCCATGCTGGTGGGCCGGGAGCTGGAGGAACTCTGCTGGGAGCCAGTTAAGATGGACGATCCTAGGTTGACTGCCCACCCTGACTGGCTGAAGGAGTTCCGCGATTTTGCCTGGAGTGACAGCAGCAGTCTTACCTTGCATCAGTCGGCCCGCATAGAACGGACGGAAGATGGATTTCAGACCTGGATCTATAACCACACAAACTACGATGAGCTTCTTGCCGGGCTGGAAAAGCAGGAGTTTTCGCTGCCTACGGCGGATGAGTGGGCCTACCTGTGTGGCGGCGGGTATCGGACCCTGTTCCCATGGGGAGATGGGTTAGACTACTCCATGCGTTTGCGCTGGTTTGAGGACGTGGATGAGGATGAGAATAGACCTTACGACATGGAGGAACCCAACTTCTTTGGTCTGTCCATCGCCTACGATCCCTATATGAGGGAAGTGGTGCAAGCTGATGGGCTTACCACCTGTGGCGGTGACGGCGGGTGCAATATCTGTGGAGGGATGGGGCCATTCCTTGGTTTCTTGCCCTGTTCGCCCCACTGTAAGCCGGAAGTACAGGAAAATAAGGAGCTGAATGGCGACTATGACTTTTATCGGCCTATTATCCGGGTGAAGATGGGAGTTTAATCTGGAAATAAATTACCTGGGAATGGAGGTTTTAACCTGAGCAAGGAACTGGAACTTGCGGGCATCCATACTACCCTTGCCTATATCAATAAAATGATGGATCTGGATGAGCTACAGCTTCATCAAAACGGCGAAGCCTATCCAAATGACTATTTTGAGAGCCTATGCTATGACTTCATTAGCCGTTGTGACGGCGATGAGTGGCTGGAATAAAAGGAGGCGTGACAAATGTATATCAAAAAATACTGGGGTAACTTTATTGGCGGCTCGGATGACAGTCTGAACCTTGTGGCATTTTTAGAGGATCAGAAAAAGGAGGAGATCCCCCTCAGCGAGATTTTTGCCAAGATCGGTCTGGACAAGCAGAACTGGGACTTTCGCCAAACCGTGGAGTACCTGGAGTTTACACATTCCGAGGGTGTGGAGATGGACTTTCATTTCGCTATTGATGTGGTCACCGACCTGGCCGCCATCCTTTTGGAGTGCAGTGTCAGCGGCAGTGTGAACCTCCAAGATTTAGATGAGTACAACACTCCATCCCGCCGTATCCGTATCACAGCCACGCCAGAGGAACACGAGACCATGAATACGACCTTAGCGAGATGATGGGAGAGGATGAGATCACGGATATGGCTTATCAGGTGGAGATGCTGCGGAAAGAGCTGTACGAAGCCTCTGGCCGTAACAGGAACTACCATATAAAGGCGGAAGATGTGAAACTTCTGCTTCCCGACTGGGAAGGTGCCGATGGCTGCATCGCCACTAACCGCATCACGGTGGAGGGCCGCAAGGTTGGCTACTGCTACCGGGAGGAGCTGGACGGTGGCTGGGACAGTGGCTGGCGCTTTACTGCCGGGGATGAGAGCGAGGCGTACATGGACGCCCCCAACAACGCCGGGATCTACAAGCTGAATACGATCTGCAACGACGACTCCGATATTATCCCTTTGCTGCATACGCCCGCTCCCTGCGCCTTTGAGCGGGATGAGAATGGTGTGTTCCGGCAGATCAAAGACTGGAAACCGGAAAACGAAGAGGAGCCTGATATGGATATTTTGGAGAGGTGCCAGAAATGGCATGAGGAGAGCAAACACCATAATATTATTGATGCGTTGGAGGCTATTCCTTCCGAGGAGCGTACCCCGGAAATCGATATGGAGCTGGCGCGGGCCTACAACAACCTGGCGAACCCCAGCGAGCCGGAGGGAAGAAAGCTGCTTCACCGGGCACTGGAATTGATGAAGTCCCACGAGGAGGAACTGGAAGATACTTATTCCTGGAATTTCCGCATGGGGTATGCCTATTATTATCTGGATCAGGAGGGCAGCGCTCTGCGGTATTTTGAAAAAGCTTTGGAACTGCATCCCGGTGATGCTCCTAAGCTCAACACCCAACAGGACATTGAGGAACTGATTGACTGGTGCAAGAAGGGGATTTCCCTGCCACAGTTCTCGGAGTGCTTCCGGGAGCGGACAGAGAACTGGTGGGAAACCTTTGCCGAGATGGAAGCAGAATTGCGCCAGATGATGGACGAGGACAAGGAGCACACCCGTGGAGCAGAGATCGTGGCCCAAATGCAGGAAACCCTGAATTTGGTTTTTGATGAAATTTCCTTCGAGATGGGCGTGGGCGGCGAAAAGCATGAGTTGATCCTCACTTCAGAGGGTGACAAGGTCAAGCTGTTTGAGCTGGTTTATTTCCAGAAGCATGCCCCCAAGGAGGTGCTGGAGCACTGGAACATCCTGGTAGGCCGTCAGCCCCTCCAGAACATCGGCCTGCGCACCGAGAATGGCTGGGACATCTCTGGGGAGGATGTGCAGATCTGGCTGGAGAAGCAGGGGGAAAACAGCCTCGCCATCTCCGCCTACTGCGAAAAGCTGCTGCCTATGCTCCGGGAGGAGGAAGGCCGGGGCTGGTGGATGCTCACCACCCTCACCGATCAGGTGCTGGGTGAGATTTCCCACATGAGATACATAGACCGCTTTGATGTGTTGGTTAAACCCAAGGCGGAGCCGTCCATTCTTATGACCCAGCTTCCCGACGCTCTGAAGGATCGGGGGCTGGAACTCTCCGCCGATCCGGCAGCCTATCTGGAGAGTTACCTTGGCTACAAAATGGAACCCAACAAGGACCCGGATGCTGACTGGCGGCTGGATGTGATGGCCGGCTCTACCTGCTGTGTGCCGCTCATCAACGGCTATCTGAATGCCGACAATGATTTCATGGATGAGCTCCATGCCGACGGCGCAGTGGCGGGCTTCTTCTGCTATCCTCTGGATACCCTGCGGGAGGAGGAAGGAACACAGAAGATCTTCGACTTCCGGGACAAGCTGGAGGAAGTGTTCACCACTGGCGACGGCCCGGAGGTGCTCACCCTCACTGGCGGAGCCACCGGCCTCTTCTGCGGCTATGTGGACTTCATCGCCTGGGACATTCAAACGGCGCTCCAAATGGCCAAGGAATTCTTTGAAGGCACGGACATCTCCTGGGCCATCTTCCATACCTTCCGCCGTGAAGCGGGCACGGTGAACCTGAAAACACCGGACGAGGAGGAGCTGGACGATGAGGCGCAGACCGCCGAGCTGGACGAGACGCTGACGGGCATGGACTATAAGGAGCAGTTATGATAGAAAGAACTTTTATCAACCCCGCCACAGATAAGCAGTGGCGGATTGAAATCGACGGCTACACTATCCGAACCTGCCTGAATGGAGGGAAGGTCAAGGAGATCCTGTGCGACTCCGCCTTCTAGGTCAAGAGCAAGGCGGCCAGCGCTACGGAGGAGCAGATCGGTAATCAAGAAAGCGTGCTGGACTTCACACTCCGTCCCAGGTGCGGGAGTTCTTCCTTCTGACCGCAGGCATCAATGCATCCACAGGTGTAATCGTTGAACTCTCTGGAACATTTAATCTGACCATCCATGGAGAGCGGTATTGTGTGTTGGGCGAGTTCTGGAAAGAAGCGGACAGTGACCAGCTCCTGCTCCGCCCCAGAGAGGAAAACATTTGGTACTATGCCCATGAGCAGGACAAGGTAAAGCGCCTCTGCGATACTATGACGGAGCTGCTGGAGAAGAAACTCGCGAGGTATCTCAATGAGCACTGAAAACATCGCACATGAAAAGCGCTATCGGGATTGGCGAGCGCAGTAATATACAGTAATTAAGGAGATCTATATGGGACTGTTTTCAAAGAAGAAAAATGCCGAAATGTCGGATAGAATATTATTGGGGAATACGGAATTTGTATTTGACAGCAAGCTCGGCTTTTATGTTGGAGAATTGATTGTATGGGAGAGAATGACCAAAATTCTCCTTGAGATTAAGAGTGCAGAAGGAAATATAAGCGATATTGTTCTTGAAAAGATAAATTGGATCAATAGCCACAAAAATATAATTGTCCAATCATTTTTGGAAGAAAATGATGACTACATAGACATTGTGAATGAAATGATCGAAGATGGAGCCCTTGAAGTAGATGAGAAAATTTCAGAAGATGAGTTTGTAAAAGCACTATTCGTAAACAATGTAACAGTATTTGTAAATGGGATTGAAACTGGCTTTTACATCGATTTGGATGCAGAACCCGACTATTTTATGGGACATTTAGCTTGTATGGAGATCGACTGCCAGTATAGAATTGAAGCTGGCGGATTAAATGGATAGCACTTCAACCACAAAAGGCAAAGCCTGTAAACAGCAGAAAGGAGGCGGTTGCTATGTCAACCTGGAGCGGAATGCGGAACAAGCTGGAGAATGACTATCTGTGCCCGGCACTCCGGGGCCACATCCAGTATTTTGCCACCAGTTACAGCAAAAGCGCCGACCATGAGGGCCGGGCAGCTATTCGTGTGGACGGTGTGGAGGTGCTGCGGAGCAACTACTACACCTATTTTGGAAATGTGTGGGCGAAATTTCATCACTTGCGGTCCACAACGCTGAAAGATCACAACTCCGCAAAAGAGGCCATCAACCAGGCTCATGCCTATGCGCTGGAACAGGGTACCTTTGACCAAAAGGTGTTCTATGAGGCGTTTGGTATCTTTGATAACCAAAGCATTGAGAAAAGCCTTGTCAGCGAGAATCCTCTTGTTCGTATCTTTGCCCTTCTGGATCGCAGGCTTGGCAAGCGCCGCCTGCTGGCTTTGGAGGAACCCATGGAGCAGGAGCTGGACTGGGTGCAGGCCTTCTATGTGATCCGGATGCAGGCAGAAGGGCTAATGGAAAAAGAATAACATTTAGGAGGAATTGCCATGTCACAGATTGCATCCTTTTATCTGATAAAAAATAACCAGCGGCAGGAGTTGTCCGATGGCAACTGCTCTGGCGCGGTCTATATGGCTATCTGGGACTGGTGCGAGTGCGAGCTGGATCTAGATGTCCGTTTTCCTGCTCCCCAGACGGAGGATACCCTGGACTGCGCTCTGCTGGAGGGAGAACTGGCGTCTAAAGTGCTGGCAGCTCTGCGGGAGCAGGACCTCCAGGAGCTGGCCACTGAAATTACCCCAGACTGGGACCTACCCACTGAGGCAGTGCAAAGCGGGCTGGAAACGCTGCGCTCCCACTTGGAGCTGGTGCAGGGCGACGCTGCCCTGCTGTATGAAATGATATAGACAGAAAAGGAGAAAAACTTATGGGACTTGACATTTACGCTGGGACACTAACCCGGTACTATTCTCATAACTGGAAAACCGTTGTTCAGCAGTGGGCAGAGGAAAACGGATATACCTTCAATCAGATCGCCCCAGATGGGGAACCTGGCGACGATGAAGAGGAGATGTCCCCAGTTGAGGTTCAGGCGACGGTGGAGAACTGGCGGAATCAGATTTTGAGCGCCATTTTTCAGCCGGGTCATCCCCCCTACACCCCTTGGCCGGAGGATAATGAGAAACCCTATTACACCGACAAGCCGGATTGGGATGCCTTCGGTGCTATGCTGTTGGTGGCCGCCTGCCATACATACGATGAGCCGGTGCCCCCTACCGTGGAGAAGGACTGGAACTTCGGTGAGCATTCTCTGGTCGTCCGCCTTGCATCGGATGAGGAGCGGGTGTGGTCTCTGTTTCGGGGCGCAACCTGGTGGCTTCCCCTCACCGATAGCTTTCTGTTCCAAGGCCCGCTGCCCACCGATGATCAGACGATGATCGCCACCTTGGGCGGACTGCGGAAGGAGTTGGAGAAACTGAACCAGATGGCGTGGCAGGCCGATGAGGATACCATCCTTGATTGGGCGGATACGGAGGGATACCCAGTAGACGGAACCATAGACACAGATGGACAGTACAGTAAGGCGGACATCCCGGAACACACCCAGTATGACACTCAGTCCCTGGCCAAGTTTGCCTTCTCCATGTTCTGGCGGGCCATGCGGTTTGCCGAGGAACAGCAGGTGCCCATCCTGCTTGATTATTAAGGAGGATTTGTCAGGAGGTGGAGACCATGGAGCAAAAACGCCCAGAGGACATCTTTGCGGAGGCCCTGGACTACCTGTGGAACGGGTTGGGCCTGGAGGAAAAGGGCTGGAAGTGGCTGAAAAAGGGCGACTTCAAAAAGAGAACAAAAAACGGACTGACCTACCTGATCTGGTTTGAGCGGAGCCGCTACAACTATTTGGACTATGAAACCGGCCATGGAAATGTGGAGATGGGATTCAGCTGTACCATTAAACTGGGGAATGACCTCCTCTATGCCTTCGATATGGAATCTCCTACGGGCGGCCTCCGTTTTCGGATACTGACAGAGGATCTTCGGCTGGATACTGCGCTGCTGGATACTTTTATCCTTCTGGTCAAAGCCCATTATCTCGACTTTATCCACCGCTTTGAGGCAGACTCGGCGGGGGCGCTCCAGTCAGTCTGCGCCCCCTTTACCCAGCCGGAAGATTACAGCTGGCGCATTCATGTGGATGAGCAGATGGTGGAACGGTACGGAACGACGGATCAGCTGGCGGAATACCGTCGTCAGGCGGAATTGCGCGGTACGCCGGAGTACAAGGCAAAGAACTGGATGGGGTTGATGTTGTTCCACCTTTCCCACGCTGATGATGTGGATCGCGCCTGGGCCTCAAGCCGCACCAGAGAGGAGCTGGACCAGGTGGTGGAACCCTTTGTGAAGGTCAAGCGGCAGACAGGACAGTGGACGCAGGAAGATGAGGCGAGCTATCAGATCTACCGGCAGGAAACAGATCCGGAGAAGAGTACCTTTCGGGGCTGGTATCTTATTGCCAATCCCCGTGGCCTGTTGAAAGAGTTTGTCCAGAAGGAGCTGGAGTTCCGGTGGAAGCTGTTCGCTAACAGACCGAAAGAAAGAGAATGAACGGTATTATTATTCTGGTTTGCAGTTTGTTGCTTCTCATGGCCATAAAACTGCTGATAGAGTGTAATTTTATTGGACTGATTCTGTTTTGTGTGGCTCTTTTTTGTTTTTGGAGTAACTCTATACACAAAGTAGTGATTGTTCGTTGCCGTCTGAACCACTGCTATAAGGAGGAAACTAAATGAGCAATAAAGTGTTCCAGCAAAACTTGGATAACAAAAAAGATCCCCAGCCTGGCGGCCCCTATCTCATTCAGATGCTGTTCAAAGAGCCGGTACCCATGTCGGACAAAGAAAAAATGACTGTCGTAATGGAGAAACACATCAGATCAACAGAGTGCTTCTGTTATGATAAAAAAATGGCTGGCTTTGCCGCTCTGGATCATATTGTGGAATTCGAGGACGGCAAGTGCCCGGTGCAGCTGATGGTGATGAAATGTGGCAAGTTCGAGGGCAAGGCTTTGAAGCCTTCCTGATGAGCCAGATGTGGGACTGCCAGGAGGACCGAGAGCGGATCTTCCGGGAGTGCCGATATCAGGTGGTAGCCACCGATATGCTGGCAGCGGCGCTCTCAGCTCTTGAGCGGGCCAATCTGGATGCTGACTTTTTAGAGGCTCTGGCGGAGCTGTACCCTACCTGTGAGGCGTTCTATTTCCAGAATTGTGGCAAGCTGTTTCTGGCAGAAGATGTGCGCTCCCATCAGATTAAGGGGCTGGATATTAATATGGGAGATGGAAGATTAAAAACAACTTATAATAAGTTACTAAATTCAGTGCAAATATGTCTCTTTTGTGGGGGTAAGGGATGTTGCAACCCTTGATCACTATTTGCCAAAAACAAAATATGCTACAATAGTAGTTACACCTATTAATATAGTTCCTGCTTGCAGGGATTGTAGTAGTAATAAGGACAATAAGGATGCGACTGTTGTTGATGAAGAGGTATGGCATCCATATTATGATGATTATAGATATATACGATGGTTATATGCTGAAATAAAAGAAGATAGTTCACCAATAGTTATATTCTATGTGGATATTTCTTCGTGTGAAATTAGTGCGGAAGATGAAACTAAAATTAAAAATAGTTTTACTATATTTAAATTATCTAAGCTATACGGGATACATGATGCAAAAGATTTAGGAGATATGAATGATTTAATGAGAGGTTTAAAAAGGAATGGAGGAGACGAAGTTGTGAGACAATATCTGAATATGTTATATGAAAGTTGCAAAAAGGCTGATACAAATTCGTATAGGACAGCTTTATATGAGGCATTGAAGGAAAGGGAGTGGTATATAGAAGAATACTTATCTTGATAAGTAAGATAAGAAAATAGTGTTAATGATAATTTGAATATCTTAGAGTAATGTGTAAAAATAAGTGATATGAGGTGATGATTTAAAATTAGGTATAGTAGTTGTTTTAGTAGCTTCGCTGAGGATAAACTGCGCCTTCCGGGAATCTTTTTTACACCCGAAACACAAAGAATGCATTGTGGAGCTGGAGCGGATATGAAATTCCAAAAAATACCAAAAGATTATACAATTTAGGACTGGCTATCCCCTTAGCAATTTGATATAATCTGATATAACACAAGAGAATATAATAGGGGGTAGAGAGATATGCCGTTTTTTGAAACGATCAATGATAAATTTTTCAATCCCTTTTGCTGCCAGAACCGGGAGATTTATTTTGAGTGTATCAGTCTGCTGATTGAAAAATCAAAAGAAATTCCGGTATTGTATGAGGCAGATGCCAGAAACTGTTTGATTCTTTATCTGCAAAATTGTATGTATTCTATTGAGACGGAAAATATCGGCGAGGAGATCAGCGGCGGGCGGACGCCTCAGGAAAATGCCTCCTCAATTCTCCGTTATTTTCGTGCCTGTGGCTGGATAACGCCCCAGGAGATCGGACGCAGTGGGGATAATATTGCGTCCGTTTCGGCCTATTGCCGAAAACTGGTGGATGCGATACATAAAATTTTTGACATGAATTCCAACAGTACAATTACAAATCATATTTTTTCTATTTATGAAATATTAAAGTCTTCTTTTGAAAATGACAGTGTCCGTGCAATTCGGCCGTATTCCAATATTTTACTTCCCCTGATTGAAAATGAATGTGATCTGAAAAATGAATTGCTGATTTTAAAAGACAGTGTTCAGGAAATTATGCGTGCAGTGACAAAGATGTCGGATGCCAATAGTTTGGGACAGTTTTTACTGAAAGATGAATTTCTGAAGCGCTTTTTTAACGATTATTTTTTTATAAAGAAGAGCGGATTGATTCCATCTTATATTGCCAGTATTGAGCGTATGCTTCGAAAATTAAGAGATTCCAAATTATATGATCAGATGATAAAGGAATATAGGGAACTTAAAAACGTGGACGAGTTTCAGGCGAAGGAAAAGATTAACCGCCAATTTGCGGAGCTGGACAGCTTTATCAGTCTGGAATATGACCAGACAGTGGGCTATATTGATAAGAAAATCAATACTTATTATAATCTATATTCTGTTCGCATGATGATGGTTTTAAGCAACGGAATCAATCTGGAAAGTATGTTGAATCGATTGTTGCTTTTTATAAAGGACTTGGATGAAGAAGAGCGGGATACTGTGATACAGCAGATTTCTCAAAGCTATCGTCAGATGCAGATGGGCTATATAAGCCGAAAGTCCTTTGAACGGCGAAAAAAGGCAAATCCGAATACAAAAAATGCAGGGATTCCATTGTATGAGCTGTCTATGGAGGAGAAAATACGCTTGACGGATGAACTTTTGACAGTGATACCGGATCGGTACAGTATGGACCGGGTAAAGGATTATCTGGATGAGAAAATTCCGGAGAAGGGGCAGGTATCGGTGGAGGAGTGGGGTGCCCGGACGAGGGAGGATGCCATGATGATCGCTTCCAGCATTATTTATTCCGGTTCTGTGGGATTTCCCTATGATGTAATTTTTGAAGAAGGTACAGTGGAAACAGAAGTTGCGGCAATCAGCCGGATTAAGATAAAGAGGAAGAACTATGAGTGATATCAGTCTGCATATAACTGTGAAGGAGGAAAACGGACTCCTGTTT
>ERZ773260.4875-NODE-4875-length-10632-cov-3.048501_pt1 | contig 10632 bp, 10 predicted proteins | sample MGYA00511387_ERZ773260 | MGnify/ENA primary metagenome ERZ773260 (study PRJEB29015, sample SAMEA2737745) | human gut metagenome | biome: human gut; feature: human-associated habitat; material: faeces | place: China | collected 2012 ... | reverse complement strand
TCTTCACGGAGTCGGAGTTGATGGCGGTCTCGGATGCCTTCTCCAGAATGTCGATCACAGCCTGAGGGGTGTCCTTGGGAACAGCGAAGCCGCCCCAGCCTTGGATGGTAATGTCGTAGCCCATCTCCTGCGCTGTCTCAACCTCAGGCACTACGGAGGAACGACTCTCGCCCAGGATACACAACACCTTGAAGTCACCGGAGTCCACGTTGTTCTTTACCTCAGAGGGGCTGACGGTAACAGCCTGGATATTCTTGCCCAACAGAGCGGCCACAGCGGGAGCCGCGCCGTCGAAGGGCACATGGGTAAACTCTACGCCGCACTCCTTCTCAATGGAAGCGGCAGCAATATGCCAGATGGAACCAGTGCCGGAGTTGCCGACCTGGACCTCACCGGGATGCTCTTTGGCATAAGCCAGGAAGTCCTCAAAGGTATCCCAGGGAGCGTCAGCACGGACAGTGACGGCGGCAGGGATAGTCATAGCACGGCCCACAAACTTGAAGTCGTTGGTAGACAGGTCAGTGAAGCCCAAGGCGCTAAGCATGGTGGACTCAACGGGCATATAGGCCATGGTATAGCCGTCGGGATCGGCGTTGCGGACCTGCTCCAGGCCGATGGCGCCAGAAGCTCCCTCAACATTGGAGACGATGACGCTGGTGTCAAGGGACTGCTCCAGCTCAGAGGCGTAAATACGGGCCACGGTGTCAGAGGCGCCGCCAGCAGCGTAGGGAACAATCAGAGAGATCTGCTTTCCGTTGGGGAAATTGACCTCTTCCTGCTGGCTGGTGTTTCCAGAGTTGGAAGCGCTGCCGGAATTGCTGCTCTGAGAGGTCTGGCTGCCGTTGTTACCACAGGCGGCCAGTGACAGGGCCATCGCCGCTGCCAAGGCAAGTGAAAGAATCTTTTTCATTTTTCTGCTCCTTTTCTAGATCATAGTTATTTCACACGCTTACGCAGTGGAATACAAGGTAAGAATTAAATGTAGGGAGCAACTTGCTGCTTCAGCTGGGCAACCTGCTCGTCGGTCAGGTCCAGCAGGGGCTTGCGCATATGTCCTCCTGTCACACCGCGGAAGGTAAGGATGTTTTTAAAGATGGACATGTCTCCGCCAAACTGCATCAGCTTGACCAACTCGGTAGCGGCCACCTGCGCCTTGCGGGCTCCCTCCAGATCACCGCTCTGGAATGCCTTGTAGACCGCTACAAAGGCTTCGGGGAATGGGCCGGAGCAGCCGGAGACAACACCGTCGCAGCCGCACACCAGGGCAGGCAGGAACAGGTCGTCCGCGCCGGGCACCACAGAGAAGTTTCCATTTCGCACTTGCAGATATTCGTTGATGCGACGCATATCGGCGAAGCTGTACTTGACGCCCACCACATTCTTGCAGGCAGCCGCAATCTGCTCCATCGTGGCAGCGCTGATGTCGTTATGCGCCAGCTGGGGAATGACGTACACATATACCGGGAAGTCATCAGGCAGGGCGGCGCACACGGTCTTGTAGTACTCCACCATGGCCCGATCGTTTACCGTAAAGTAGCTGGGGGTAACGACGCCCACGCCGTCGGCACCAATTTTGTGGGCGTGCTGGGCCAGGCGAATGGTCTCGTCCACCGTCATTGCACCCACGTGGATGAACACTGTAACTCGTCCCGCAGCCTTTTTCACAACGGTCTCGGCCACCAGTTCTCGCTCCTCCGCGGACATGAGGTACATCTCCCCCGTCGTTCCGCAGGGATACAGACACTGAATGCCCTTTTCAATCAGGTATTCTGTCTGCTCCTCCAGCGCCGCCGTATCTACCTTCCCGTCTGCGGTAAAGGGGGTAGTCATGGCGGTGATGACACCATATAGTTTCTTCAAGTTTCTCTCCTCCCAACAATAGGATAAAATGCTTTTGTGTTCAGTATTACTGAATGATTATTCAGTTATTTCACACTTTATTTGGATTTTAGCACGGCTAGTTATCATTGTCAATATAATTTTATTATTTTTGGAATATTTGTTCTCTTTTTCACTTTCCATTTGACAAATACGTCAATGGAGGTTAGGATAATATACGATAGCAGATGTAAATGCCTCTGCATCTGTATTTTATTTGGACCAATCGCGGGCATTTTTCTTCAATATGGATTGCAAAGGATGTTGCACCATGATTCTTTTAAAAGGGGATTCCGCTGAGATGGAATCCGCCTCTACTGTCAGCAGTAGAGTCACGTCTACCGCCAAAGCGCTGCGGATTCTAGACTGTTTTTCTCCTGCCAGGACTGAACTGACATTGGCCCAGATCAGTCGGCTGCTATCCATGCCCAAAAGCACACTGCTCAACCAGATTCGCACGCTGGAGGAAGCCGGCTATCTGCTGCGTATCCGGGACGGCCAGGCCTACCGCCTTGGGTACAAGGTCATGCAGCTCAGCTACTGCGCCCAGGCAGGCAGTCCTGTGGCCCAGTATGCCATCCCTGTGATGGAGGACCTGCAATCCGCCACCGGAGACATCATCTACCTTACCTCCCATATTGACGGCAAGGTGTTCTATATGGAGTGCGTCTATCCCAGCCGGCGCTCCATCTCATACTCCGTCTCCGGCAAAACACTCCCCATGCACTGTACCGGCTGCGGGAAGGCCATGCTCAGTCAAATGCCCACCGAACAGGTGGAAGCCATCATTCGCAAGCATGGCCTGCCTCCCATCACACAGAACACCATCACCGACCACGACCAACTGATGGAGGCACTTGCCACATACCGCCGTAAGGGATATGCACTGGATAATGAGGAGGAAACCATGGGTGTAAAGTGCGTAGCCATGGCCATCCGCACCGGACGTGGAGACGTGGCGGGTGCCATCAGTATTTCCGGCCCCGCCATCTCTATCACACCCGAAGTAGTAGATCAATACTCCGACCTACTGGCCAGGGCCTGCAACACACTGACCCAGTGCGCCCACCTATTTCCCGCCATTCAGTTGGCCTCCAACTGAATGGCCGGATGTTGTCTGGTCGATCTGTACCTTTGAATTCTGAAAGGATGGTCGCTTATGTCTCGTATCCTCAGTTACGGCTCCCTAAATCTGGATTATGTCTATCATGTCCCCACTTCGTTGCTCCAGGAGAGACCCTCGCCTCCTGCAGCCGGGATGTCAACTGCGGCGGGAAAGGACTTAACCAGTCAATCGCCTCTGCCCGGGCAGGGGCCACCGTCTGTCACGCTGGAAAAATTGGGCCGGATGGACAGCTTTTGGCCGACACACTAGCTTCCAGCGGTGTCGACACCTCCCTCATCTCACTCAGCAGCGGCCCCAGCGGCCACACTATTATCCAGGTGGATTCCCAGGGACAAAATTGTATCCTGCTATATGGCGGCAGCAATCAGAAGATCACACACCAGGAGGTGGACCTGGCGCTGGAAGGCTTTGGTCCCGGTGACTACCTGATTGTGCAAAACGAAATCAACTGCCTGGATTACATCATGGAACAGGGCGCCAAAAAGGGCCTGTCCATCGTATTCAACCCCTCCCCCATTGACGAACATATCTCCACCCTCCCCCTGCATCTTGTCTCGCTTCTGGTTTTCAACGAAATTGAGGGGGCCGCCCTAGCCGGCACCAGCGAGGAGGGGCAGATTCTGGATATACTGCGCAGCCGCTGGCCCTCCTGCCAGCTGCTGCTCACGCTAGGGAGCCGTGGATGCATATATGATGACGGCACACAGCGAATCACCCAAGGCGTTTACCGCACCAAGGCTGTAGACACCACAGCTGCCGGAGATACCTTCACGGGGTACTTTGTAGCCTGTTTAGCTGCCGGTATGGATGCGCCGTCCTGTCTGAACCTCGCCTCCCGTGCCGCCGCCATTGCTGTCTCCCGTCCAGGTGCCGCTCCCTCTATCCCTACAATGGATGAGGTGCGCGGCTCCACCCTCTCTCTGGCATGATGCCGCAAACTTTATCTGATTCTCATCTGTTTGAAAAACGCAGGCAAAACGCCTGCGTTTTTTCCTGCCCCACCCTTGTGTACTGCCTCATTTTGTGCCAGAAAACTTGTTATGGAAATATTCTGCAGACTCCCGCTTTGCTTCGATGTGTCTCCATTCAACAAATCATAGCTATATAAAAGTTTCATCGCTTTCTGACTTTATAAAGCATAAATAAAAGCAGGTTTGAATGAGAGCCAGTCTCCTCATACCTGCTTAACGATACTTTCAGTAATTAAATGTAAGTACTATCCTAATTTTTATGCATCTTCACTAATAAACACAAAACCTGTGTATAACAATAGTTATACACAGGTTTTGTCTACTTTGGTCCGAGTGCCGAGATTCGAACTCGGGGCCTCTTGAACCCCATTCAAGCGCGATACCAAACTTCGCCACACCCGGAAAGAGCTGCCAGAATTTTTATCAGTCAGACAGCTTGTATATATTAGCATACCGGAGAAAAAAAAGCAAGCCCCTTTTTCAACTTTTTTCATTTTATTTTTTGGGCAGGGAGCTCACCCCCTGCCCTGATAGCGGCTGCTGTCCTGCTGTTTTCTCTCTTTGACCACAAACATCTCGTACAGGCGGCCCAGCAATTCCCAGGTCTGCCGGTCCATGATCCCGCTCTCCTCTAGCCCCGCCGCCCTCTGGAGCCAGCGGGTATTGGCCACCGAAGCAGGCCCATGAAGCCCGTCTGCCTGATCTGCCGTAATCCCATCGAAATATCGGGCCAGTATCCGGAGCATCGCCTGTGGAATAATTAGGAACTCCTGCTCATTTCCTGGATAGACCCGGGCTTCCTGTCCGGGGAACAGGCGCACCGGCCGGGGCTCTGCCAGCTTCCGCTCGAGAAGGATCCACCGCTCCCGGATGTCGTTCCAAGTTTCCTCGTCCACCATGCCGGTCACTGGAGGATGGAGCTCCCGTTGAAAGAGCATCACCGCCTCCAGCGTCCGTTCGCCAAACACACCATCCGCCACAATCTCAGGCAGGAAAGGATATTGCAGCGACAGCCTCCGCAGCATATACTGCAGACTTCTGACCGGCTGTGCCAGCAATTCCCGCTCCAGTTCATCTCGTGTCATACCAACACCTCTCCTCTCCGGTCCGTCTGGCCAAACCGCACAGTTTCCCCTGGAAATTGCCCGACCCGTGGGGTGTCGGCATAGCTGCTGGCATCCGAGCCTACATTGATAACCGAGGCCGGCATAATCTCAGTGGCCGTTCTGGGGAAACGGACCATATCCCGGCGCATGAACTGGTCCGCCAGAGCAAAGTGGCCATAGATGGAGTTCCAAGTGACCTCCCCAACCACCCCATCAATCGTAAGCCCAACCAGGCCCTGGTATTGCCGGACAGCCTGGGTTGTGTTGTGTCCAAAGTCCCCGTCTACCTCGATGGGCAGCAACGCCTCGTCGAACTGCGCCATCACGGCCAGCATATATTGCAGGACTCGGACCTCAGGACCAGTATCCCCCTCCCGCAGAGTCCCAGGGAACTGGAACTCGATCCCATAAAAGGTCTGGCCCTCGCTGATAAGTTCAGCCAGTTTAGTGACACCCACATAGAGAGAGACCATTTTATACCAGGTTGCCTTTCCCACGATTCCGTCCGCGGTTAAATTGAATATCCGCTGGAATTTTCTGACGGCCTCCTCTGTCTTCTCATTAAAAGCGCCGGTAACCGGCCTAATTTTGGGAATCGCGGGATAATTTTGCGAGATGCGGTTAATCATGGTCTGAATCGCTACGACCTCCTCCCCCGCTGACCCCAACCGCAGGGGGTAGCCGGGATAGGAGCGAGTCATATCCTGGATCGGCGCTTCCACCACCAGCTCGATATCGTCGCCGTAGTAGCGGTAGAGGATCTCCATAGAGTTTGCTCCCTGCTTCGCCATGTCCTGGCTGCCCCATTGGGACAGTCCGTCGCAGGTGCTGGTGGTCCCATTGCAAAATTTGGCGGCCAAAGGCTCTACAAACCCCCGACGGCGGATATAGTCGTTAAAGATCTCATCCACTACCCGGCTGATGCTGTCAAAGAAGTTGCGCCCCCGGATGAATTTCTGGTCGTACTGGGTGGTGGAGGTAATATCAAACTCATAGCCCCGGCTGCGGTAGTACTCCGTGTACACCCGGTTGAGAGCAAAGGAGATGATTGCCAACACATTGGCCCGGATGGCCGACAGCTCCCAGGTAGGGTATATCTCGCTGGAGGCCACATTTTTCACATAGTCCGGGAAGCTGACCGTGATGTTTTCCGCCCACTGACTGGGCAGCCCCAGATGGACCGTAATGTTGGTTGGGATATAAGGAGTGATGATGACCGGCATTGTTCCACCTCACAGGCTCTGGGCGGTGATCTCCCGCTGGTCCCTTACCTGGAGGCTGGACTGGCCCTCGGCCAGCGGGATCAGCTCCATGTCCTGGGTCGTTTCCACCCCTGGGAATATCTGGACTCCATCTACCTGGAGCATAGCGTATCCGGGATGCTCCGCCCACACGCTGCATATGGCAAATGGGACGGGGCCATCTGTATGCGGGGCGGTACTCTCTCCCAGCAGCGGAGTCGATATCTGGAGCGGCAGAATGGCTCCGCTGCTGTCCGTGACCTGGAGGGAGAGCAGCTCCCGCCTGCCCCCCTTCCCCTCATGGGTGACCACCACGGTGGCTCCGCTAATTGGAATCTGTGCCCGCGAGGTATAAACCCTGATAATCAATGTACCAATATCGTCCATATGCGCCCTCCTGTCCGCGGGTTCTGCCCGCTTCTGTTTTCCCCATACTATGTCGGCGTACAGGTTGTTGTGCTTCGGGGTGGTAAAAAAAGCCGCCTGTTATAAAAACAGGCGGCTTTTAGCTTTTGATCTTAGCTCCAGCTCTCATCCAGTTCGGACCGCTTGGCGCGGCCCATCAGGTCCGTGATGACCGCGTGGACATCTCGGCCCTGGTAGAGCACCTCATAGGCGGCTTGGGCAATCGGCATCTCCACTCCGGCCTTTTCCGCCAGGGCCTGGGCATTAGCAGCAGCGTAGTAGCCCTCCACCACGGCGCCCACCTCCTGCATGGCCTCATGAATCTCTTTGCCCTGGCCCAACAGGATACCGCACCGGCGGTTTCTGGAGTGCATGGAGGTACAGGTGACGATGAGATCGCCTACGCCAGCCAGGCCGGTAAACGTCTCCTTTCTGCCCCCCAGGGCCACGCCCAGCCGGGCCATCTCGGCCAGTCCCCTTGTCATAAGCAGGGCCTTGGTGTTGTCCCCATAGCCCATCCCGTCACAGCAGCCAGCGCACAGGGCGATGACGTTCTTCAGGGCGGCGCAGATCTCGGTGCCCACCTTATCGTCGCTGGTATAGACACGGAAGCGGGGGTTCATGAACAGGTCCTGGACCTTTTGGGCTATAGACAGCTCGTCCGCCGCCGCCACCACGCCGGTAGGGATACGGCGCCCCACCTCCTCCGCGTGGGAGGGCCCAGACAGCACCACCACAGGGCATTTGCCCTGAAGCTCCTCCTCGATGACCTGACTCAGACGGAGCGAGGTATCCTTTTCAATTCCCTTGGACACTGATACAACAATGGTCCCTGGGTCCACCAGCTCCCGCAGCTGGGCTGCGGTGGCTCGAACAGCGAAGGAGGGCGTGGCCAGCACCACCAGACCACATCCCTTGACCGAGGATAGGTCGGTGGTCAGTTTCAGTTCCTCCGGCAGAGGCACTCCCTTGAGCATGGGGTTCTCATGGGTGTCCCGCATCCGGTTAGACTCCTCCTGGTGATAAGACCAGAGAGTGACATCGTTTCCGTTTTCCAGTAACAGCAGGGCCAGGGCAGTCCCCCAGGCGCCGCTGCCTACTACGGTGATCTTCATCAGAGTTTACCTCCCAATGTAATATTGTAGGGGCCAGTGTCCACGACGGCCCTCCGGTTCACGGTCTCATTTCGTATGGGCACAGCATGATGCGCCCCCGGGCGGGCAGCTTCATGGGGCCGCCCCCGCGGTCATATCATTTCTTTTTACGCAGAGAAAACTTATTTTCCGTTCCGGAGAGCAGCCGCTTGATATTGGCCCGGTGCATATAGACCACCAGCCCGCCGAGCAGCAGCCCCAACAGGGTGATGACCCAGTCTTGGTAAACAAACCAAGTAGCCACAGGGAAGGAGGCCCCAGCCCACACCGAACCCAGGGACACATATCGAGTGAGGACGGCCAGGATGAGAAAGCCGCCCCACACGACCAGAGCGATCCGCCAGTCGATCATGATGGCGATGGTCCCTCCGGACAGGATGCCCTTACCCCCCTTGAAGTGGAACATACAGGGAAACATATGGCCCAACAGGCAGAACAGGCCCGCCCAATACTTGAACAGGACTACATAATAGGCGACCGTAGCACCATCCAAAGGGAAGTCCGGCATGATGCGCGGGTCATATCCGCCGCCAATTTTAACCGCGATCAGAATGGCCACCACTGCCTTTAGCACATCGGTGAGAATAACCACAAAGGTCAATGGGCCGCCGAAGGTACGGTAGAAATTGGTCAGCCCCGCGTTGCCGCTTCCGTGGTTTCGCACGTCGTCCCGCAGGATATATTTGGATACGATCACCGCCCCGTTGAAGCAGCCGCAGAAATAAGAGATGACTGCCACGATCCAAAAATCCATCCGGGTGAGGAAAAATAAAATCGCGGAACCCATTATCACTCCTCCTTATCGCTGCGCTGCCGCACGGTCAGCCGGACAGGGGTGCCCTCCAGGCCGAAGGTGGAGCGGATCTGATTTTCCAGATAGCGCTGATAGGAGAAGTGGAACAGCCGGGCGTCGTTGCAGAAGCAGACGAAGTGGGGCGGACGGATGCCCACCTGTGTCATATAATAGATCTTCAACCTCCGCCCCTTGTCTGTGGGAGGCTGGACCCGGGCGGTGGCGTCGGCCAGGACCGAGTTGAGCATTCCAGTAGTGATGCGCATGGCGGACTGGTCGTTGACATAGTTAATAAGCTCAAAGAGCCGGTCCACCCGCTGGCCGGTCAATGCGGAAATAAAGACAATAGGGGCGTAGGTCATATAAGACAGGTCCCGCATGACCTCCTGGCGCATCTTGTCCATGGTCTTGCCGTCCTTCTCGATGGCGTCCCACTTGTTGACCACAATAATGCACGCCTTACCCGCCTCGTGGGCCAGTCCGGCCACCTTGGTATCCTGCTCAGTGACTCCCTCCTGGGCGTCGATCATGATCAGGCACACATCGCTGCGCTCGATGGCCATGGTGGAGCGCAGGACGGAGAACTTCTCGATCCGGTCATCCACCCTGGACTTCTTCCGCATCCCGGCGGTGTCGATAAAGAGATATTTTCCGTGCTGGTTCTCAAACGCGCTGTCCACAGCATCCCGGGTGGTGCCTGCCACGTTGGATACAATGACCCGCTCCTCTCCCAAAATGCGGTTGACCAGAGAGGATTTTCCCACGTTGGGCTTTCCGATAACTGCCACCTTGATGACGTCGTCGTCCTCCTCCTCGTCCTCCTCCTCGGGGAAGAACTGGAAGCAGGCGTCCAGCAGATCGCCGGTGCCGTGGCCATGGAGGGCGGACACGGCAATCGGATCGCCCAGCCCAAGGTTATAAAATTCATAGATATCCGGGTTCTCCCGCCCGGTCTGGTCTGCCTTATTGACTGCCAAGATCACCGGCTTGCCCGATCGGAGGAGCATATTGGCCACCTCCTGATCGGAGGCGGTCATTCCGGTCTTGATGTCGCACACAAAGACAATGACCGTGGCGGTGGAGATGGCGATCTCCGCCTGCTCCCGCATGAAGGCCAGGATCTGGTCGTCGGTGCCCGGCTCGATGCCGCCGGTGTCCACAATATCAAAGGTGCGATTTCTCCACTCACACTGGGCGTACAGCCGGTCCCGGGTGACGCCGGGGGTGTCCTCCACGATAGACAGCCGCTGGCCGCACAACTTGTTAAAGAGCATGGACTTACCGACATTTGGTCTGCCTACAATAGCAACAAGAGGTTTCATGTAATCATCCTTTCATATGCCCTTATCAAAGCCCAGCAAAGCGGGTTTGATGTGGGGAGGAGGCGCAAGAGAATGCAGCAAAAAATGCCCAGACGTCGTTATGGGAGAAGCGGCCTTCGCGGCGGCGAGGGGCGGCCTGAAATATGCCGGTCTTTCCACATTCGGCTCCCCGCTATACTCTTTGATTGTATTGATAGTATTCTGTTTCTTCCTGGCTCTGGCGTTGGGCCATAGGGGTAATCTCCAGTCCGCAGATTGCGTCGCACAGCTCATAGCCGTCCTGCTCCACTGCCGTCACAGGAACACCAAGTTCCCGCTCCACATCGTCCACCGACACGTCGTCCAGAAAGACCCGCTCCCCGGAGCGGAGCATATTGGCCGGGATCAGCAGGCGCTCTCCCAGCTCCCGCCCCTTGAGCTGATGGATCAGATCGCCTCCGGTGACCAGTCCGGCCACCGTGATGGTCTCTCCAAAGAAGTGGTTGACGATGGGATAGACCCTGCCCTCTATTGTACCACATTTCTCCCTGGCCTGGGAAATCAATCTCTCCAAATATGGGGCGGCGGACACCCCGGTGGCGATGGAAAACGGGGTGGCGCCCGCCATCTCCTCCGGCTCCATCAGGTCCAGCCCCC
>ERZ773260.4855-NODE-4855-length-10677-cov-3.059405_pt1 | contig 10677 bp, 12 predicted proteins | sample MGYA00511387_ERZ773260 | MGnify/ENA primary metagenome ERZ773260 (study PRJEB29015, sample SAMEA2737745) | human gut metagenome | biome: human gut; feature: human-associated habitat; material: faeces | place: China | collected 2012 ... | reverse complement strand
TATCCCTTTTCGTTTCTATGGCGCTGATGTCTCTGAAACTGTGGCAGCTAATTGATTTGGCGGTCCCCATGATCGTCACCCTGGCCACGCAGGTTGTGTTCATCGCAATCTTTATGATTTTTGTGGGCTATTACATCTTGGGTCGTGATTATGATGCGGCCGTGATGGTAACAGGTTTCTGCGGTTTTGGTTTAGGGGCTATGCCCAATGGAGTATCGAATATGCAGGCATTTACAAAGAAATGGGGACCTTCGCCCACTGCGTTCTTTGTTGTGCCAGGCGTTGGTTCCGTGATTATCGATGTGGTCAATGCATTGATTTTAACCGCTCTGATGAATCTTCTTGGATGAGCGGAGAATGTTCCTCCAACTTACACAAAAACCAAGGCCGTAGAGTTGCTACGGGCGGGGGCCCATCGTCTCCGTGTGCTTTCCCTTGCATTTTCGTACAGAATTGCACACAAGGTTTTACCAAGGAGAATGAGGAGGGACTCTTGGTGACCTGCGTACCTCGAAAACCCTCTTGACAGTCTGGCCGCTTGGAGTTTAGATAGAGCAGAGAGAAAACCAGCTATTCTGGATATTGGTGCCCTTGCTTTGATAAAACATTTTTTGGTTGTTCTGTGATCCTTTCTTTGTCTTTTTTATAGAAGTTTTTGCGTTGCTTGACATCTTCTGACCCGTAACTTGAACCAGAATAGGAAAAAATCAATGGAGGCAACGGGGCAAAGAGACTTGGAGAGTACCTGCCTTCGGTTGGGACAGGCCCGGAAAGCGCTGAAAAGGCCCAAACTGAACTTCAGAGCGTAGCTCACGTAGTTTCAAGTCCTACTCCCGCAACCAGAAATCCGCTGGAATCACCTGATTCCAGCGGATTATTTTTGGCTTTCAAATTTTGACCCATACGGGAAATTTTCTGGGTTGAATAAGGTTATAGATTGGCGGAGAGGGCGTTTTTCATCATCTCCGCCGCCTGCCGTTGAGCCGAGGCGGTCATGTGGGCATAGGTGTTCGGGGAGCGCGAGTTCTGCGACGCCTTCGGTCTGACCTACCCGGGTCCGGTGAAGTTTACTCCGATGGCTACCATCTATCAGGGCAAAATCAAATACAATGCCATCGAGATGGATTTTTAAGGAGGAACCAAGTACGCCGTTTTATCGTATGTCCATGCCCAAGGGGCTGGACGACCTGGCGGTGGAGAAGTCCCTGCGGGAAATCACAGCCGCCACGGCGGACATTCTTGCGCCCCTCATGGTGCGCATCGGGATCTACGAGTCTGACCCGGAAAAAATCTATGAGGGCGGCAAGTGCAGAGGCCGTCTGCCCCCCCACAGTTGTCTTCAACTGCGGCCCCGGCCGTAGCCTGGAGGCCAAGAACATGCTGATGAACTGGGTGACGGAGATCCTCAGCGAAAACCTTGGGTGCGGCAAGCGGGACGTTCGATGCCACCTGCTGGACAGATGGGAAGGCTCCCATTTGATGATTGACGGAAAACCTAAAGATTTTTCAAAGAAGGTGAAACAGGATGCCCTACATGTGCAACATTCAGATGCCCAAAGGCAAGCCTAAGGAGGTCATCGAGAAGACCATGGTGGAGATTTCTGAGATTATGATCCGGAACTTCGACGCCAAGCCCAGGCAGGTCCGGGTCATCGTGGACGAACTCCCCCGGAACCGGTATATCGTGGGCGGAGTCATGACCGCTGAGATGCCGGAGTTTGAGGAGAAAAAGCCGATGGAGAAGGCCTTGGAAGAATAAAGCGATTTGCACTTGGAAGATACTGTACCAAAGAAAGTTTTTGTATGGATATGAGAAGAGAGGAGATTATTTATGAGAAAGTCAATCGTAAAAGCTTTTGCCTTTGCCGCATCCTTGACGGCAATCCTCACCGCCTGCTCCCCAGGTTCCAGTTCGAATAGCAGCGCTTCAAACCCCAACACCAACAATGATTACCCGTCTCAACCCATTCCCCATGCTGGCGCTGTTCCTGCATGACACCTAGGATGAGGCCATGGAAATTGCTCGGGCCAACCTGACCACAGTGTGGTGATCCACTCTAATACTCAGAAGCACATTGAAGCGGTCCCCGGCGTGGTAAATGTGTCCCGCTATGCGGTCAACCAGGTGGGCGGCACTGCTCTGGGCGGTGCCATGGACAACGGCCTAAACCCCACCACCACCTTGGGCTGCGGTACCTGGGGCAACAACATCATCAGCGAAAATCTGTGGTACACACACGTGATGAACGTGAGCCGCATTTCCTATCGAGTGCCCGATATATACATCCCTACGGATAAAAAGATTTGGGCTGGCTAAACGATCCTCCTTTTTGATTTCACGACACAGAGGTGCGGCTTTGCGGTCGTACCTCTGTGCCTATTCAAAGGTGAAATTTTTGAAACAGAGGGAGAACATTGTGGTACATAAGGAGAAAATCAACCTTATTATCCCCGAGGCGGCGGCCCAGACAGTTTTTTCTCGTCAAAGGCCCTGCGCCAACAGTATTCCTTGAAAGTCGCTCCAAGTTGCCCTCTGATCCATTGATAAGGAAGATTCTGCCAAGCGCTACAGTCTGGTATATAATTGCCAACAAGGAATAAAACTGGGGAATTGCCAGCATACCGTTCGGTGTTGTGCGCTAATTTTTGATATGTCTGTTTGCTGCTCGTGATACCGATTCTGCAACAACGGGTGTGGGCATCCAATCGCAGAAAGGTGGTTGGCAGAGACGCATAGTTTAGATTCCTTTTCGCAGCAATTCAAATACTGTTAATAGTCCTTCGCACATAACAGGATCTAAAACAGGAATTCCCACTGCTTTCTCTATCGATGAGGCAATTTGGATACTGGACATTCCAGTGCAGCTTAAAGCAATTACATCAGCCCCCAGTGCTTTCTGTGCAGCCGCCTTTTCCATAGTAGCCTCGTACCCCTTGGCTGTCATCAAGTCTAAAATATTCTCCACCCCATCTCCCTTTGCATTGTTCACAATTCGATCACCCAATATCCGATGGTAGCTCTCTGGTACATCTTCAGTAATACCTAGGACAGCTGGATAGCTGCCAAAAAATGTGCTCAGTGCGGCAGTGCTGGCACCGCCTCCAATAACCGGAATAGGCACTGCCTGTTTTGCCTCTGCAACTCCCGGGTCACCAGCACAACTGACAATAATGGCTTGGCACCCTTCCTGCCACAACTCCACGGCAAGCTTCACTACCTTGGGTACACCAGAAGTAAATGTCACATCATCATGAATTCCCTCTGGTTGATCGGGAATGCATCGGGACACTACTTGCAGCATGGGGAAATAGGATTCGATAAGCTTTCCATGCAGCTGTAGCAGTTCCTCGTCTTCTGTGGTCAAGACCCGAATCAGGCCCACTTTATATGTTTTCAATTTATTCACTCTTTTCCCCCAATTTTGTGGAAAATATTTTGCCGGCCAGAATATCCGCAACTGTGATGGGATCCGCACTCCGAGCAAGGAAAATTACACTCATCTAGGCTGTCGTGATCTACTGGCGGTTCCTCTGGTAAGGTCTTTATATACTCTACCAACGTAAGAACTCGCTCCACTTGATCCCGCTCTCCCTGAATCTGAATAGCTGTTGAATCCTGGGCGCCGAAAAACCCGCCCTTTGCAAAAATCTGAGCTTGCACCTTTGCAAAAAATTGAATAGCCTCAATTTCTGTTATAATCTCCCCAGAAATAGGGGCAAGACTGCAGGCCATGCCATAAGAGAATCCACAACGCCGCATAGACACATGGCTCATGATCTGGGTCAAATCGCCCGGGATCAGCTTCAATACGCTGGACAGGATTAATGTTTGGATACCCTCTGTGTATAGATAGGGCATGCAGATGCCATAGCCGCCCCCACTCGGGCTTCCGATGAGCAACGCAGCGTGACCAAAAGCATCCAAGGCATTTGCTCCGGTAATAAATAGTGTCTCCGGACCCAGGCCTTTCATGGTCTGCTCCAAACAATCATCCACTTTTTGAGCTTTCCCCTGCCGATATAGCATGAAATGAGCCCCTTTGCACTTATGCAACGCCCCTTTCATGCCGTTTTTTGTCCACCGCCCGCAGATACGAAGGGTGTCACCTGTCACCAGTTTAGATAGGCAGGACACTGTTGAAGAACCCTTAAATAGAATTTGGCCATGCTCCAGATAGGGGGTCAGAATGCCACTTGTTGCAATGCAGTGGGCAATCATTTGCTGACACTGGCTTCCCCATAGAGTAAACTGGGCTGTTTCCATAGCATAACTATCCCTTCAGATCTGGAATACTCCGTCCAGCATTACCAACTTGTCATCCAGATATAATGTGGGATTTTTAATAATGCCATCGATATGGCAGTCTGCCTGATTGTTGCCACCAAATCCCACATTGGTTCCAAAAGCGATATGGACAGTCTGATAGGCCTTTTCGTCCTCCAGGATGATGCCAACCAGTCCAGCAGCATAGTTGGTACCAATTCCCAACTCACACAATGTAGCATTATTTCTGCTTTTCAAAAGGATGTCCAATTTTTCCGCTTCTTTGCCCCGAATATTTTGCAGGACCCCGTTTTTTACTTCTACCTCCAGAGGTTCTTTTAGCAGACCAATTCCAACCACGGAGCCGTCAATCACCATGCTGCCGTTGGCCCCTGTCTCTACTGGAGCAATATAGGCCTCTCCCGAAGGAAGATTTCCCGCCTGCCCTTTCTCTCGATAGATGCCGGGGCTGGATACGCCGGGCCGGCCCCGGAGATCTAGTGTCATAACACGCCCCTGCTTCTCGATACGAGCCGTGCTGGCCTTAGTTAACAATTCTGCCACTCGCTCGGTGAACTCCATGACCCGCCTATAATCAGCAGTCATAGCACCCTTGGTAAACATATCTTTTGTGATACCTGGCATCGTGGCAATCCGCGCTCCCGCCGCCGCAGCCTCGATTTTGGCCCGGGTGTGGGTAATGGATGTACTCATAGGGCAAAGGACCACATCTGCAGCCTTCATGGCGGCGGCCACCGCAGCGGGTGGCTCCTGACCCGACACTGCCCGAGGAGACATGGTCATCAGCATAGCCTCCGATCCCAACACCTTGGCCGCCTGATACAGCGCCTGGCCAATAGCATACTTTTCATCGTCAGTTACCACCAGTACCTGCTCCTTTGGCCGAACATTCATACAACTGGTCAATATATTTTTTCCGATCTCCACTAGCTCCATCTTTTTTCCTCCTTACGACAGTAGTTCCATCATGACGCGAACCGCTAGGGTTCGGGACAAAATTACCGGCTTTCTGGATAATTTCTGAAACCGTTCCTTCGTTCCAGTGTGATAGCCAATACAGTCCATCACTACTAGATCTACATCTAGCTCTGATACGGTCCGGGCAGCCTCATCCAGAGCCTCCTGATCTCCGTAAGGCGAGGCAGGAATTGCAGTGCTCTCTTGGACGTATTGTTTCCACTTCTGCTCCGACTGTGCCACCTGCTGGGGGGTGGGAACCACAACAGCAATCTTTCCACGGCTAGCCAGTGCCGGCACAAGGCCGTTGAGTACCTTACAGGGGAAAATCAGAGGCACTTTGGAGTGAAACACGTCAGGAAAATCCCCGGTGCACAAAAACAGTATCAGCTCCGCTCCCTGCTCCTCTAGGAGTTCGATGCACTGCTGTAACCTGGGTAGGATATACCGCTCGGCAAACATTACGGGGCTCCCATCCTGCAGTTGTGAGATCAGGACATAATCCTCCTGCCCCGGTGCAAAGGCACGAATATCCTCTCGGGTGAGCCCATCCAACGCTCCTGCCTGAATTAATTCCACCCGATCATCCATCAGGGGAAGCAGGTCTTGAATTACGTCCTCTCTGGGCGACTGTCCAATGGTAATGGCGCCAACTTTCATCATCTTGTCTTCCTCCGTCCCATATTTATTCGATCTATAAAACCCCCGCCGCCAGTGATCCGGCAGCGGGGGTCGGTCAGCATTGCTTTTTTCCTGCCCCCAAATTTTTTTTGTCAGAAAGGAACGTGTTCCACCATGGGGCGGTGAATAATGTTTTCCACTCCGGCTAGCAGATCTTTGTCAAACATGGGGGCGGCCAGTTTCAAATGTTGATACCCTACATGGATTAGGTAGACCTCCTGGCCAAGTCTCAGGTCAGAGGTTGGGGTCGGTCGGCCAGTCTGGCTGTCAAAGGTCATGATCAAATCAGGGAAAGTGCCACGGCGCTGTCCGTCCGGCCCGTCTACCGTCATGTACTCATTCCAGAAAGACATCTCATATCCGCAAATCTTGACAACACCCACATCAAAGCCACCTTCACTGCGCAACTGATACTCTTCTACCGGGCCATGAGCTAGGATCTCGCCGCCTAAAAACTCACAAACCTCCTGTACGCCTGCCTGTACAGACTGCTCCAGACCCCTAGCATAGCGGTGACCCGTCTCAATAGCCTGGGACAGCCCGCCCACAGCACTATTTTTTTGCAGGAGAGAGGCTTTTACTGGATTGCGGATTACAGCTACTAGGCCACCAGCCTCCACTGCAGCCGCTCGAACCAGCTTGGAGCAGTGGTCGATGGAACCAGTCACAGTGCATTCCACATACCGTCCCAATTCTTTCCGACCACCGACACAGGTCATAGTGGTGACATAGGTAGGATCGCGGTGAAGATTCAGGCTGCCCATCACGCCTGTAGGGTGAGCACGACCGTTGCACGGGGCGTCCAATAAGGGAATTCCCAGCACGGATGCCTCCAGCCAACCGTTGAACGTAGAACCACCGCCATTTTCGTTAGTGATGATGCCACCGGGCCGAATTCCTGTGCTCTTGATAAACAGCTCCACACAGCGCATCATATCTGCGGGAGAAACAAACTTTTCCTGGGCCGCAGGAGCCCCAACCATGGAGGCCGTGACAATCACAGTTTCTGGATCGATTTGATCCAGCGGAGTCAGCTCCAGGGGGCTAAACCGCACAGCCAACTCGCCGGTTTCCGCCCCGGTTACCGCCGATCCTCCTCCACCGCCGCCCAGAATGGCTCCTCCCAGAGCTGCCCAACGGACATGTTGCTCGGTCAGCTTAATCCCATTGCGTTCCATGATTTTTCTTCCTTTCTGTTATCTGCTCCACAATTTCCCTGCACTCAATGTTTTTTGTTAGACACCAGATTGAATACTACGTGTAGGACAACGGTAGCCACCATGCCATTGACGGCTTGGATACCTGGGGTGAAAATGGCCACTACTACACCGCAGCCCCACGCCAGAACTGACGGCCACTTGATAAGAGGGAGCTTTTCATAGGAGATATCGTTGTAGTTATAGTCGTGCTTGATCCCAAACAGGGGGAGCACCAGATAGTCAGCCACCATGACTGCGGCCATGGGAGGAATCACGATACCCAGCCAAGTCATATAGGGCACAAAGTAGTCCACTACGCCACAGAAGCCCAAAGCAATTCCGATGACGCCTAAAATAATAGTAATGGGGGCCTTTTTCTTTACTTCAATGATGTTGCAGGCGGCATTGGCTGCGGAGTAGAGATTCTGCTGATTGGTGGTCCAGGCTGCCAGGGTAATGAGTACAGCACCAATCAACCCGGAACCGGTGGCTAGCACGCCGATGCAGTCGGACACCACGCCAAAGTCCCACGTTTCCAAGTGCAGGGCGGCGGCAATGCCGGCGATGGGCAACAGGAAATGGCCGAAAAACAGACCGCTAACCCATACAATAGAAATTTTTACAATATCGGTCTTTGCAAACCGGCCGCAGTCGGGCACGGTGGCCATGCCAGCAGCCCAGCTGCCGATGACCGTGGTCACGCCGGTGGTCATAGCGCCGATTTGATTGCCGGTAGGGCTATAGGAGAACAGAGAATCAACACCGATGAGACGTACACAGTTGACCAGAGCCAGAACAATGAACAGTAACAGGGGGATGGCGGCAAAGGTGCTCAACTTCTCCATTCCTTTAAATCCTTTGATTGCGGTGGAGGCCATCATGATTCCCCCCAGTACTGCCAACACCGGCACACTCAGGGGGATGTACTTGGTCCAGATCTGCCCAAAGAAACCTAACTGCGTGGCGAACCAGCCCACGGAAGTAAAACAGATAATCGCCGAGAAAATATAAGTTCCTACCCGGCCCACAGTAAATCGGATTAGGGACATAGCCGCCAGTCCGGTTTTGGACCCGATATACACAGTCATAATCATGACTACCACTAGGATAATATCGCCGATAGACAAGGCAATGAGGGCATCCCGAAAGTTCATGCTGGAGCCTAGTGCTGTACCAGTGGCCAGATCTCCCACCACCACATTCCAGCACAGCCAGACAAAAAACATCTTGATCCAGCCGTACCGTTTATTTTTGGGAACGGGAGTATAGATATAGTCCTGTTCTTCCACACCACCCTCGGTTACCGAAGTGCTCACATTATGTTGCTTGTCACTCATAGCTATCTCCTTTCTTTGTTACAGCACACAATCCGTTTTTTCTATCAGCCGGTCATACCAAATGGTATGTCTAGTGCCTAGCATAGGTTTTTCTCGGACTACGTTTACCGCCGGGTGGCCCTGTATATCCGTCAAAATAAAACGTGTATCCAGTTTCATTTCCCTGAAGCCTTTCTCTCGGAGTAGTACCTCATCTCTGGGCTCAAGAAACATATCCGGTCCAAATATGCCGCTTATTCCCTCTTGGACGGCAAAGGCTGTGTAGGTATTGTTTTCGTTGGCACGTACTCTGGCAGGGTGATAATTCTCTCTCGCCTGCTGGGCTTCCGGGCAGCCGGAGAGACAGTTTGGATTTTTAACCGCCGGGACAGCAAAAATGTCACACCCGCTGTTGGCCAGCAGCCGGGGTACCTCCATGACCATAATTTCACTCCCTAACAGTATGCCGATTCTGCCATAGGGGCGGTCAAGAATCAGCCCGGCCTGGTCCCCCGCTTCCGCCCACTGTGCCTCCCGGCGAGTCAGGTGACTCTTACGGTAACAGTGTCGGGTGCCATCCTCACACAGACATTCCGCTGCATTCCAAAGCTTCCCGTTCTCCTCCAGAACAAAGCCCAAGATTACATCGACATGGTTCTCTACAGCCAAATCAGACAGTTCCGGCCACACTGGATCATCTGCCCGGATAGCGATACGCTGTGCCTGCTTCAGGTTTTCGGGAACGCCTCCTAGTACCAGCTCAGGCAGTATCAACAAGCGGTTCCCTCGCTTTCCGGCCTGGCAGATGGTCTGCTTTATATTGGCCAGATGTCCCTCCCGGTACTCCGGTTCCATGCTGCATACCGCTACAGAAAACAGGCTGCCTTGGAGCAGAGGATGCGGAGCAAAGATCTGATAATACTGACTCTGGAACCAAGGATAGCGCTGCAGCTGCAATTCACGGTAGAGCTCCGGGCGGCGCGGAGGGATCTCACTCCTATCCGTCTGAGTATCCAAGTCAATCTCGGCCAAAGCAATACCGTTTCCGTAGGGGTGACATGCTAGTACCCTGCCGTCCGGGCCAATGATACCGCTTCCACCGCAGAAGGAAAATCCCTTTTCCTCTCCGTGTCGGTTTGCTGCAATGACATACATCCCATTTTCCTTGGCACGGGTTATCCAGATACTGGAAGGGACAGATGCCTCACTCCAATTCATAGGGGAACATAAAATCTGCGCCCCCATTAGGCGGCTCAACCTGGAGGCTTCTGGGTAGCTTAGATCCATACAGATCTGTATGCCAACGACTCCAATGGGGGTGTCAAATACAGCTACCGGCTCATCTCCCGTCTTGGCCCAGGTGCTGTCAGGAGTGTAATGGTGCATTTTCCGGTGACGGCCAATTAGGCCTCCTGGCCCCACGAGGACGGCAGTGTTGTAAAGTCGATCCCCCTCCGACTCAGGGAGCCCGGCTACCAAATAACAGTCCAGTTCCCGGGCTAAGTCCTCCAGTAACCCTACCGTCCGCCCGCCGATCACATACTCCGCCATCTCCGATGCCTGATCCATGCTGTCAAAGTAATAGCCTGTAGCGCACATTTCGGGCAAAACTATGAGCTTTGCCCCCTGACCGGCTGCCTGTCGTATCAGACCGGCCAGCTGAGACAGGTTTTTCTCTTTTTCCATGAAACGACAGTCGAATTGGATTGCCGCTCCCTTGTACTTCATGGTCCTTACCCTCCTTTTATTGTCCCGAATCTTCCCGACGATCCCACTTCTTTCAACTGAATATTTTTTCTCAAGATAGTCATCCGATTTTTGCAAATATTCCTATAATAGAAATAAAAAATCTTATTATGGAATATTGTAATTATAGTAGCACTACACTTAGCGTTTGTCAAGATAGAAGCCGGTAAAATACACAGGAAACATTCTGTTTGCTTAATTGGCTTTGGTCAAAATGTAACAAGCCAGACGGGGGTTGTTTTCTCCCCGCCTGGCTTGTTTTTGCGCTATTTTCCTGAATCTTTCAGTATAAAATCATCAATAGATCAAATTGCTGTAATAATTGGAGCCCATTTGATTGTTAATTTCCACAGCGAGCTGGCGGCCTTGCTGAACGAATTGCTCCACTGCATCCGGCCGGGCTGGGTCATCCACTCCACCCACACTCAGGCCAGCTACCAACTGATTGGAGGAATTATAGATGGGAAAACCAACGGCAAAGAGTCCCTCTGTA
>ERZ773260.4848-NODE-4848-length-10687-cov-4.627916_pt1 | contig 10687 bp, 7 predicted proteins | sample MGYA00511387_ERZ773260 | MGnify/ENA primary metagenome ERZ773260 (study PRJEB29015, sample SAMEA2737745) | human gut metagenome | biome: human gut; feature: human-associated habitat; material: faeces | place: China | collected 2012 ... | reverse complement strand
TCTTATTTTCGGACAACGGAACAAAACAGTCCCGGCTTGATGCAATTTGCCAATCGTAACTCCCCAGAACCACCCTACACAGGGAAACTCATATCACCCACAAACCAGCATTTGTGATATGCGTAATTGCGCAAATAAGATTTCACATTATGTGCCAGCCCGGCACAGGAAAGAGGATTTAATATGTTATGGGATACGCATATGCACAGCCAGTTTTCCGGCGACAGTCACACACCGCAGGAAGATATGATCGCTGCTGCAAAACAAAAAAATTTAAAAGGAATCTGTTTTACAGACCATCTTGACATCGACTATCCGGATGAGCCGGAGACATTTTTGCTGGATCTGCCGAATTATGTCTCTTCCGTGGAGGCAATGCAGGAGAAATATAAGGAAATTCTTCCGGTACGACTCGGCATTGAACTTGGGTTACAGCCGCATCTTGCCTGCATACATGCTGACATCCTGTCACAATACCCGTTTGATTTTGTGATCGGTTCCTCACACGTCATGCACGGCGTTGATCCTTATTATCCGGCTTATTGGGAAAATCACACGGAGGAGGAAGGCTATCAGGAATATTTTGAATCCATTCTGGAAAATATCGCAGTTTTCGATGGTTTTGACGTCTATGGTCACATCGACTACGTGGTAAGATACGGTCCAAATAAAAATGCCAGTTATTCCTATCAGAAATATGCCGACATCATCGACGAAATCTTAAAGGCTCTTATTATCAAAGGCAAAGGGATTGAGATCAACACCGGCGGTTTCAAATACGGACTCGGTCATCCGAACCCGACAGAGGACATCATTAAGCGCTATCATGAACTCGGCGGAGAGATCATCACGATCGGTGCGGACGCACATCAGCCGGAGCATGTCGCATTTGATTTTGAAAAAGTTCCTTCTATATTAAAAGAAGCCGGCTTTACACATTATACGGTATTTAAGAACAGGAAACCGGAATTTATCCCGATTCCCTGACCGGAACTGCTGTTAGGATGCCGGGGCAAATAGTGCACTCAAGTTTATTAATTGGCAAATTGCACCAGCCAATATATTGTGAATGCACTATTTGTGCCCCAGCCTCCTGTCATTTTAACGTCTCACTGTGATTTAACACCGACGTACTATATAAAAACAGCACATCCTGATCTTTAAAATCAATATAGTTTCCAATCCGCTCCACGGGCAGATACCGGATATCCACCAGTGTGATCTTCGCATAATCTTCTGCCAGGAGTGGGGCGATGCTGCTTCCAAAGGAATCCCGGAACATGACCAGTTCCCGGTCTGTTTTCGCATTCGGATTTTCAATCGATATCAGGGATTTCGATCCTCCCAGAAAAATCTCATACATATCATTCCCCGTTGTTTTTTCCATGTCGTAAATCTTATTTTCCGCTCGGTTTTCATAATCATACACGATACAGTTTTCAAGCACGTCATTATCCAGATAATACAGTGTATCAGGCTGTCCATGAAGTGCGAGCTGTCCATAATAGACACCGTAAAATGGATTTTCCAGTTCTTTTGTTTCGTATTCTGACGCCGGATTTACCCCCATTGCCCCAGCGAGGTGCCGTGCCACATCCGTGATCTGTTCCTGCCGCCAGTGTGCATCTGTGCGGTAATAGTCCGAAAGCTCAAGATCCCCAAATATGTCAATATACTGTGCATATTTCGTCCCATCTCTCATCTGCGCCGTCAGCATATCATAATCCATGGACGGATAACCATTTTCATCTGCCAGAAAATAACTTTTATCCGGCACGATCGCCAGATAGATATCTGTGTCTGTATCCGAAAGGTAACGATCATAGACTTCCCCAAAACGCGTGACGGCATACTGCAGTGAATCCGCATGAAGCGGATATTCCATTTTGGCAATATAGCCATCTTTGATATAAAGTCCATGCTGGTCTTTCTGCCCCAGCACATACATGGAAAACGCTGTCTTTAATGCACGAAACTGCTCCCGTAACGGAAACTGGTCTTTTGCATACGACTCAAATCCACTCATAAAAGTACCATCTTTCATGTTTTCCACATTTATTTTCGGAAACTGTGCAAGTTTTCTGCGCTCTGAGATAGAAACCGTATCATCACTTTTCGCAATATTTCCTGTTAAAAATCCAAACAGGATCAGTGCCGTCACGCCAACAGTGATCCTGTCTTTTCGCTTTGTTCCCATAATTGCCCTCAAAATCTGAAATATAAAAACGGATTGAATGAACCATCTACCAGAAATGCCACACAAAGAAGCAGTAACATTACCAGCAGGAGAATTTCTGCAATGTCAAGCGTCTGCTTTAAGCCTTTCTTTTTCTGCAATCTTCCATATAATCTCACAGGAAGCGGCGTCGCCCCGATCACCGCAGTCAGGATGATCCCTGCATAACTTTTCAGATAATACAGACTCTCTGTCGTAACCGGTTTTATCTGTCCCCCGCCAAACATAGATACGATGCAATCCCAAAAATCCGCCACGGAGGATGCATCAAAAAGTACAAACCCGATCAGCACAAAAAACAGCACATACAGGTGTCCGACGATCTTATGTTTTTTTAAATAAGGCAACAGCCATGCTTTTTCAATCAGTAAAAGCACCGCATACATCAGTCCCCACAGGATAAAATTCCATGCCGCCCCATGCCAGAATCCGGTTGCCATCCACACAAGAAAAATATTGAAGATCCACCGCACAGGTTTTACATGACTGCCGCCCAGCGGGATGTAAAGATAATCCCGGAACCATGCGCCAAGTGAAATATGCCATCTGCGCCAGAATTCGGTAATGCTCGCAGAACAATAAGGATAGCGGAAGTTTTCCGGAAAATCAAATCCAAAAACAGCTCCCAGTCCGACCGCCATATCGCTGTACCCGGAAAAATCAAAGTAAATCTGAAGCATAAACGCTACCGCATACATCCAGAAAAATAAAACCGATTTTTCCTCGGAAGCCTGAAACTGTCCGATCAGCGCCCCGAGTACATTTGCAATCAGTATCTTTTTTGACAGCCCGGTCACAAATCTTTGAATTCCATATGCACACTTTTCCACGCTGTGCATACGGTTTTCAAGCTGACTTCTGATATCCGAATAGCGCACGATCGGCCCTGCAACGAGTTGTGGAAACATTGCAACATAAGCAGCAAACGTGAGCAGATTTTTCTGTGCCGGGACATCTCCCCGGTATACATCTACCGTATAGCTGATGACCTGAAATGTATAAAAACTGATGCCAAGCGGCATTGCAATGCTAAGCAGTGGAATTTTCTGCCCTGTCAGCACATTGAGATTCTGTATGAAAAAATCGGCATATTTGCAATAGATGAGCGGAAAAATTTCCAATAAAACAGCAGCAGCCAAAAGAATTTTTGACTGCCGTTTATTCTGACATGTACCGATCAGACGGGCAGACAGATAACCAGCTAAGATGACTGCTGCCATCACCGGCAGGTATTTCGGTTCTCCCCATCCATAAAAGATCAGACTCCCAAAAAGAAGCACTGTATTTTTCATCCGCCCCGGAGCCAGAAAATAAACCAGCACCATACACGGAAGAAAATAAATCAAAAACGTGATACTTGAAAATAACATTTATACGATCCCGTCCTCACTGATGACTTTCGCGTTTTCATAAGTCTGCGTGAGTTTGTCTTTAAACGTGTTTACCAGTTCTTCATTTCCAAAAACAGATACCAGATAATCATCCACCGAAATTACAACCAGCTTGTCCGGAAATCCACACATCCACTGTCTGCCCATCACATTTTCCTTGAGGTCTGCCGCTACGCTCTTTACATCATCTGCATTTTTCAGATGATAGGCACCGCAGGTAAATGTGTTCGCATTCATCATGTGCATGATGGAAGCCGCATTATCGATCTTTTCCGCATCCGCCGCCGGAAAGCCAAGCATGCGGTCTAATTCATCCGCATCCGTGATCCCAAATGTCCCCGGCGCATCCTCTGTCATATTTTCTTCCGTCATATCTCCGCCTGCGATGGCGAATTTCTCGTCTTCTTCGTAGCTGTTCCAGACTGTGGTAAGAAGCTCTTTGGCATCTTTGATCTCTGTCTTTTCTGATGAATCCCTGCTGTCTGTTTTATTTCCACAGGCAGCAAGTGACATTGCAAGAAAAATTGAAAACAATAGTATTATAAATTTTTTCATGTTCGTCTCCATTTTTGTTTTGTTTGGTTTGGTTTTATTTTTCTCATCGTATCATGTTTTATACCGGGTGGAAAGAGAATATTCCATTTTCTTTAATATCTTCTCACGATCCGATCAACACATTTTTTTCTTCAAATGCAAATCCATAATGTCTGATCTTCTCTTTTGGTATTCCCCGTGCCAACAGTTCGGCATCATATTTTTTTCTTTGATCTGCACTAGTGATGACTGTACTGTTTTCTTCAAGTGTCTGCTCTTTTTTATTATTTTTTACCTTAAACTCCAATATAATTGCTGGTATTTTTGTTTTTTCCCGCTCTTTCGGAACCATCATGACATCATATCTGCCAAAGCCGCTTTCCCGGTTTGACCTGATTTCATAGATATCTGTCTGGTCTGCTATCAATCCAAGCACAAATCCATGATAAAATCTTTCCGGTTCCTGATTTCCAGCGCCTTCACTTCCGACATCAAAATAACTAAACGTTGGTTGGGTTCCTCACACTTTGAAATCGGAATAACAATATGTTTTTTAAAGATTTATTTTATAAAAAAACTCACAGAAAGGATTTTTTGATTTTCCTTTCTGTGAGATCTTTTAAAATTGTCCAAGGAGAATAAATATCTCTTCCCTTTTAATATTGTCTCTTATTTAAAATAAGCCACACCGGACTCAAAGATCTTCAGATCCTGTTCTCCGTAAATGTTCATTGCCACGCTTCTGTCACGTCTCTCGGAATGAGCCATCTTGCCGAGCACACGTCCATCCGGGCTTGTGATACCCTCGATGGAACAGTAGGAACCATTGACGTTCCACTCTTCGTCCATGGTCGGAACACCTGCCTCATTGACGTACTGTGTTGCAACCTGACCGTTTGCAAACAGTTTATCAAGCCATTCTTTCGGTGCAACAAAGCGTCCCTCTCCGTGGGATGCCGGGTTGCAGTAAACTTTTCCAAGTTCCGCCTGTGCTAACCACGGGGACTTGTCGGTGACAACTTTTGTGTATACCATCTTGCTGATATGGCGTCCGATCGTGTTGTAGGTCAGTGTCGGGGAATCTGCTGCCTGCGGGCGGATTTCGCCGTAAGGTACCAGTCCTAATTTGATCAGTGCCTGGAATCCGTTACAGATACCAAGGGCTAAACCGTCTCTCTCATTTAACAGTTTCATAACTGCCTCTGTCATCTTTGCGTTGCGGAATGCGGTTGCAAAGAATTTTGCAGATCCTTCCGGCTCATCACCGGCGGAGAATCCACCCGGGAACATGATGATCTGTGCCTGGTCGATTGCCTTGGTAAATTCATCTACGGACTCACGGATGTCCTCAGCATTTAAGTTTTTAAATACTTTTACGATCGTATCCGCACCTGCGCGCTCAAACGCTTTTGCACTGTCGTACTCGCAGTTGGTTCCCGGGAATACCGGAATAAATACGGTCGGTCTTGCCACTTTATGTTTGCATACATAAACAGAATCTGCATGATAAAGATCTGTCTTTACTTCCTCTTTATCTTCGGTTGCACGAGTCGGGAATACTTTCTCCAATGTGCCTGTCCATGCGTTCAATGCCTCATCGATCGCAAGTTTCATATCGCCACAGATAAATGCTGCTTCCTCATTGACAGCACCTGCTCTCTTTACGTTTGCAGATAAACCTGCATTCTGCAGTGCCTCGTAAACTTCTGCAGTCTTGCCTGCCGGAACTTCTGCCACGATATTACCAAAGCCTGGAGCAAACAGTGTATCAGTTGTCACATCGGTATCTACTGTCACGCCAAGTTTGTTACCGAATGCCATCTTTGCAAGTGCTGCTGCAAGACCTTTTCCGTCAAGCGCATATGCGGAAACGATCGCACCTTTCTGGATCAATACATGAACCGCATCATAAAGTTTCATGACCTGTGCGTAAACCGGCACGTCATATTCGTCTTTGTCGATCGTAAAGTATAACAGTTCATTTCCTGCTGCCTTTAACTCCGGTGTGATGATATCCTGCTCTTTTGCCACATCCACTGCAAAGGAAACCAGTGTCGGCGGTACATCAATATCATTAAACGTTCCTGACATGGAATCTTTTCCACCGATAGATGGAAGTCCAAAACCGATCTGTGCATTGTAAGCTCCGAGAAGTGCTGCAAATGGCTGGCTCCAGCGCTTCGGATCCTCGTTCATTCTGCGGAAGTATTCCTGGAATGTAAAACGGATCTTTTTATAATCACCACCTGCGGTCACGATTCTTGATAAGGACTCTAATACCGCATAGATCGCACCGTGGTACGGGCTCCAGCTTGCTAAATACGGATCAAAACCATATGCCATCATGGTTACGGTATCACATTTTCCATGTGCAACCGGAAGTTTTGCAACCATGGACTGTGTCTCTGTGAGCTGGTATTTTCCACCGAATGGCATGTAAACACTTCCTGCACCGATGGAACCGTCAAACATCTCCACAAGACCTTTCTGGGAGCAGACATTCAAATCAGCCAGCTCTGCAAGCCATGCTGCCTTCATATCGTTTTTCGCAACCGCATCTGCAACTTTTGGTGTAGAGATCTTATTTAAGTAATTATCCTCCGGTACCGGCATATCCACTGCAACGTTGGTCTCCTGATGCGCACCGTTGGTGTCTAAGAAGGCACGGGAGATATTTACGATCTCTTTGCCTCTCCACTCTAAAACAAGTCTCGGCTCCTCCGTTACAACGGCAACTTCCACTGCCTCTAAGTTTTCCTCCGCTGCGTAGCCTAAGAAGGTCTTGACATCCGAAGGAGATACCACAACTGCCATACGCTCCTGGGATTCTGAGATTGCAAGTTCTGTTCCGTCTAATCCGGCATATTTCTTCGGCACTTTGTCAAGCTGTACGCGAAGTCCGTCTGCAAGCTCACCGATTGCTACAGACACACCGCCCGCACCGAAATCGTTGCATTTTTTGATGATATGGGCAACTTCCTCACGGCGGAACAGGCGCTGGATCTTGCGTTCTGTCGGCGGGTTACCTTTCTGTACCTCGGCACCGCAGACTGCTGTGGACTCTGTGTTGTGCGCTTTTGAAGAACCTGTGGCACCACCGATACCGTCACGTCCGGTTCTTCCTCCAAGTAAAATGATGATGTCACCCGGATCAGAGGTCAGTCTCTGTACGGCACGTCTTGGAGCAGCACCCATGACCGCACCGATCTCCATACGTTTTGCCACATAGTTTGGATGGTAAACTTCTTTGACGTATCCGGTTGCAAGACCGATCTGGTTACCGTAAGAGCTGTATCCGTGTGCAGCTTCTCTCACCAGTTTTTTCTGTGGAAGTTTTCCGGAGATCGTCTCGGAAACAGGAACCGTCGGATCTGCGGCACCGGTCACACGCATTGCCTGGTAAACATAGGTACGTCCTGACAACGGGTCACGGATCGCACCGCCAAGACAGGTAGCGGCACCACCAAACGGCTCGATCTCGGTCGGATGGTTGTGTGTTTCATTTTTGAAATTAACCAGCCACTCCTCTGTCTTTCCGTCTACTTCTACCGGAACAACGATGGAACATGCATTGATCTCATCGGACTCTTCCTGATCCTGTAACTTTCCTTCTTTTTTCAGACGTTTCATTGCCATCAGGGCAAGATCCATCAGACATACAAACTTATCACTGCGTCCTGCATACAGGTTCTTGTGGGTATTTAAGTAATCCTCATAAGTCTCTTTCATCGGCGCGCAGTAATAGCCATCGTCAAATGCTACGTTCTTAAGCTCTGTGGAAAATGTGGTATGACGGCAGTGATCAGACCAGTAGGTATCTAACACACGGATCTCCGTCATGGACGGATCGCGTTTTTCATCGTTCTTAAAATAATTCTGGATATGTAAAAAGTCTTTGAATGTCATCGCAAGATTCAATGAATCGTATAACTCTTTTAATTTAGCCTCCGGCGTATCACGAAAACCGTCAAAGATCTTAACATCCTCCGGCTCCGGGAAACTCTGCACTAAAGTCTCAGGTTTCTCTAAGCCTGTCTCTCTGGAATCGACCGGGTTGATGCAGTGTTTTTTGATCGCTGCAAACTCTTCGTCACTGATTGTTCCCTCGATCGCATAAGTCACTGCGGTGCGGATGATCGGCTCTTCCTCTTCGTTTAATAATTTCACGCACTGTTCTGCGGAATCTGCTCTCTGGTCAAACTGTCCCGGTAAGAACTCTACGGAAAATGTTCTTGCTCCGTTTAAATCAAACTCTTCCTCATAAATATCGTCTACCGGCGGTTCGGAAAAAACGGTTACTAAGGCTTTTTTATAAGTTTCCCCGGAAATATTTTCAATATCATAACGGATCAGCTCGCGCACCTTCGTCACACCACTGATTCCAAGATAACTTCTGATTTCAGACTGCAATTCTTTTGCCCGGACTGCATATTCCGGTTTCTTCTCAACATATACACGTTTTACACTGCTCATGTGGTAACCTCCATTCTCAGTTTCCATTTGTCTTTTCAAAGTATAACATAGGTTATAAAATAAGCATAATTAATATATTTAATCTTATTTATTAATTTTATTAATATTTCTATAAATAATAGAATGCACACTCTGCGAGCATTTTATTGTCATGAATTATATCTGCTTTGTTGCAGACATGTTCTTATTTTTACTCCTGAATCATTTTCTTTCATTGGAAAATTCTTTCACGCATCCCCATTATCAGTCTTTATTGACAGATTTATAAGCACGTCTTATAATCATGATAGTTATTTTTATTAACATTCTTCATTCAAATGATATGCGGCCAGCCCGCAGAAAGAGGACTTCATGGATATCAATTACGAATTATATAAAGTGTTTTATTATGTGGCAACATCCTTAAGTTTTTCCGAGGCAAGCAAGCAGCTTTTTATTTCCCAGTCCGCGGTCAGCCAGTCGATCAAAACGCTTGAGAAAAAGTTAGACCAGCCGCTTTTCATCCGCAGCACGAAAAAAGTACAGCTCACTCCTGCCGGAAAAGTATTATTAAAACACATCGAACCGGCAATGAACCTGATTCAGCGCGGTGAAAGCCAGCTTTTAGACTCCGGCAGTCTCGGACTCGGTCAGCTTCACATCGGTGCAAGCGACACCATCTGCCGTTACTTTTTAGTACCTTATTTAAAACAGTTCCACAAAAAGTTCCCGAACGTGCCGATCAAGGTGACGAACGCGACATCCCTTAGCTGCGTGGATCTCCTCGATCAGGGAAAAGTCGATCTGATCGTGACCAACTTTCCGAACTCGAACCTGAATCACTCCTACATTCAGAAGACCGTCTGCAATTTTACCGACGTATTCATTGCAAACCCGGCATATTTTAACCTGAAACAGCAGGAGATCCCGTTTGAGGAACTGAAACAGTACCCAATCCTCATGCTCGACCGCAAAAGTACGACGAGCCAGTTCCTGCACAACCTGTTTTTACAGCATCAGCTTGAGCTGATCCCGCAGATCGAACTTAGCAGTAACGACCTTCTGATCGACCTTGCGCGCATCGGTCTTGGTATCGCATTTATACCGGATTACTGTTTAAGCCGGGAATCCAAAGATCTGTTTATCGTAAAAACAAAGGAAAAACTGCCATCGAGACAGATGGTCGCAGCCATCAACCCGACGCTCCCGGTTTCACAGTCCACCGAGGAATTCTTAAAACTGCTGCCTACGATCTGACACAGACTTAAGAACGGTTCCAGAATTCTTCTAAATACTTTTCCACCGTATCTATCCTGCATACCGTCTGCCTTTCCCATTCTCTTGGGAACAGCGCACGGTATTCACTCTGCAGGAAACGCTCATCTAAAAGTTCTATGACTCCGACATCCTCCACCGTCCGTATCACTCTTCCTGCCGCCTGTAACACCTTGTTCATTCCCGAATACCGGTAGGCATAATCAAATCCGGCACCAAGCCGTTTTTCAAAATATCCCATCAGGATCTCCCGCTCATTGCTGATCTGCGGCAGTCCCGTGCCGACGACAATCGCACCGATCAGCTGTTCATTTTTCAGGTCGATCCCTTCCCCGAAAATACCGCCCATCACACAAAATGCAGCCAGCGATCCTTTCCGCTCTCCCGATAATTCTTCCGAAAATGCCTGTAAAAAAGACTCTCTTTCTTCTTCTTTCATCCCAGGCTGCTGAATCAACGTTTCCGTTTCACAGGATGGATCTGACTGGCATTTTTCCAGAAAGACATCGTAGACCTGCTCCATCATTTTGTAGGATGGAAAAAACACCATATAATTTCCTTTTTTTGCATCCGTCGTCTTTTTTACATAGGAAGCGATCCGCTCAAACTCCCCTGCACTTCGTCTGGTATACTTGCTGCTCACATCATTTCCGAGCAGCAGTAATTTCTGTTCTTCCCGGAATGCCGTCTTTGCGTAAACTGCATAATTATCCGTTTCAGTCGAGAGCAGGCTCTTATAATAGCCCACCGGAACCAGCGCACTACGCATCTTCAACGGGGCATACATACGTGCATGCTG
>ERZ773260.4847-NODE-4847-length-10688-cov-2.471457_pt1 | contig 10688 bp, 9 predicted proteins | sample MGYA00511387_ERZ773260 | MGnify/ENA primary metagenome ERZ773260 (study PRJEB29015, sample SAMEA2737745) | human gut metagenome | biome: human gut; feature: human-associated habitat; material: faeces | place: China | collected 2012 ... | reverse complement strand
AACGGACAGAGGCCCGCCGGCTGAAGCTGGAGATGGAGCAGTCGGCCAGTAAGGCCCGTGAGTACCGGGAAAAGCTGGAGGCGGAGCGGGCCAAGGTGGTGGAGAAGGCCCAGGCCGAGGCCCGTGCCATCATTCAGGAGGCCAGGGACGCCAGCGACCTGGCCATATCAGAACTGAAGGAGCTCCAGAAGCGGAGGGACCTGGACTGGCAGCAGGTCAATGACAGCCGGGCGGAGGCCCGCCGCCTGCTCAACGAGGCGGAGCGGGGCATTGGCGGTCCGGCCCAGGAGGTGGAGACCCCGCCGCCAACCCGTCCTGCCGTGGCTGGGGACACTGTGGAGCTGGTGTCCATGGGGACTAAGGCTACGGTCCTGTCGGTCAATAAAGACGGCTCCCTTCAGCTTCAGGCCGGCATTTTAAAGATCTCCGCGAAGCAGGACGAGGTCCGGGTAGTGGAGGGGGAGAGCCAGTCCCAGAAGGAGGCCCGGCGCATTGTCGCCCGGGCGGAGCATACCCTGCGTACCGCTGCCGTCCCCTCCCAGGTGGATTTGCGCGGTATGATGACCGACGAGGCCATCGCTGCGCTGGAGCGATTCCTGGACACCGCCATGATGGGCAAGCTGGAAACGGTGACCATTATCCATGGCAAAGGCACAGGGGCGGTGCGGAACGCGGTGCGGACATATTGCAGGCGTAGCCGGTATGTTAAGTCCTTCCGTCCGGGCCGCTACGGCGAGGGCGAGGACGGCGTCACAGTGGTTGAGCTGAAGTAGCGGGGCACCCCTCAAAGGAAGGCTCTTCGCCCAGCGGGATGGGGTTAGAACGGGTGAGACGGAAAGCGTTTTGAGTTTGTGGGGGAAGAACAGGCCAATTTTCCGACAAGAATTTGACGGATCATCCCTCTTGGAAAAGATTTCTAGAAAATCCCGTTGGTTACAGGAATTTTTCCTGTAAGGAAAGAGTTAGATTTGTGAAAAATGTCATTGACGAGAACGGGATAAATCTGGTATGCTTAGACCATATAAAACGACCAGTGCGGAGGTACAGCCATGTATAGTCAGGAAGCAGTCGTGAACAATCAGGTCGGTCTGCACGCCAGACCCGCCACTTTCTTTATCCAGAAGGCCAACGAGTTCAAGAGCTCTATCTGGGTGGAGAAGGAGGAGCGCAAGGTCAATGCCAAGAGCCTGCTGGGCGTTTTGTCCTTGGGCATCGTCAAGGGTACTCCAATTAAACTGATCGCGGACGGGCCCGATGAGAAGGAAGCGGTCGAAGCACTCTACAAGATGATCTCCTCCGATTTTTCTGAGTAAGGCATTTCCCATGAAAAGGCACCGCTTGGCGGTGCCTTTTTTGATATTTCCCCAAAAGGAGGGAGCGCGCCATGACCTTTGAGGAACTGAAAGAAAAAGCCCATAGCCTGCCGCTGAAGCCCGGCGTGTATATCATGCAGGACGCAAAGAATACTGTCATCTATGTAGGTAAGGCGAAGGCGCTGAAAAACCGGGTGAGCCAGTACTTTGCGAATCTGGCCTCCCATACGGAAAAGACTAGGGCCATGGTATCCCAGATCGACCACTTTGACGTCATTGTGGCTGACAGCGAGTTTGAGGCCCTGGTCCTGGAGTGCTCTCTCATCAAGCGGCACCAGCCCAGGTACAATATTCTGCTGAAGGACGATAAAGGCTATCCCTATATCCGCCTGTCTAATGAGGCGTATCCCCGCTTTTCCCTGGCGGCCCGACCGGCGGAGGACGGAGCGAGGTACTTTGGGCCCTACGCCAGCCGCCACAGCACCCAAGCGATTATCGACGCCCTGCGTACCGCCCTGCGCCTGCCCTCCTGCCGGAAGAAGTTTCCCAGGGATATCGGTAAGGAGCGGCCCTGCCTCAACTTTCATATGGGCAAGTGTGACGGCTACTGCCGGGGGGATGAGTTGAAGGCCCAGCATGACCAGGCGGTGTCCCAGGCCGTGTCCCTGCTGGAGGGGCGGTTCAAGGAAGTACAGGCAGATCTGACCACAGAGATGGAGCGGGCGGCAGAAGAACTGCGCTTTGAACAGGCAGCCCAGCTGCGGGACCGACTGAGAGCCATCGAGCTGCTTGGAAAACGGCAGAAGGTAGTGGCCGGCTCCTTGGCGGATACTGATGTGGCCGGTTTTTTCCGAGGGGAGGCCAAGAGCTGTTTCGTGGTCCTCCACTACATGGAGGGGGAGCTGGCCGCCAAAGACTTTGATCTGCTGGAAACCCCGATGGAAGAGGATGAGGAGAGCGTCCTATCCTCTCTGGTCCGGGAATACTATGTGGGCCGTAACCGTCTGCCCCGGCAGATACTGCTCCCTTGTGAACTGGTGGACCAGGTACCATTGACCCGCCTGCTGTCCGAGCAGGTGGAGCGGAAAGTGGAACTTGTCACCCCCCAGCGGGGGGCCAAGATGGACCTGATCCGCTTGGCCAACCAAAATGCCCAGGAGGAGGTGGAACGGGCCACCACACGGGAGGAGCGGCAGAACAAGCTGCTGGAGGCGCTGGGGAAGATGCTGGGGCTGGAACAGCCGCCCCGGCGGATGGAGTCCTACGATATCTCCAATCAGGGAGCCAGCGACATTGTGGCCTCCATGGTGGTATATGCGGACGGCAGGCCCCTCAAGCGGGATTACAGGCGCTTCAAGCTGAAGGACATGACCGGGCCGGATGACTACGCCTCCATGGAGCAAGTGCTTACCCGGCGATTCCGCCGCTATCTAGAGGGGGATGAGAAGTTTGCCGACCGTCCCGACCTGCTGCTTATTGACGGCGGTCATGAGCATGTAAAGGTGGCCCAGCGGGTGCTGGAGTCAATGAGGCTGGAGATCCCCGCCTTCGGTATGGTAAAGGACGACCGGCACCGTACCCGTGCCCTGGTCCATCCGGATGGGCGGGAAATCGGCATCCAGTCTATCCCCGCGGTGTTCGCCCTGATCGGCCAGATCCAGGAGGAGACCCACCGTTTCGCCATCGAATACCACCGTCAGCTCCAGTCGGGGCACATGAAGACCTCAGTGCTGGATCAGATCCCCAGTGTGGGCGAGGCGCGCCGCACCCAACTCCTCAAACACTTTAAGACCATCAAAGCGATCAGAGGAGCCTCTCTGGAGCAACTCCGGGAGGTGGTGCCCAGGAACACCGCTCAAGCGGTATATTATTATTTCCATCAGGAGGAACAAGACCATGAAGATCCAGACCATTGAGAACAGGATGCCGGAGCTGATCGGTGTCCTCACCCAAGTGTGGGAGGATTCTGTCCGAGCTACCCACAACTTCCTGATGCCCGGAGACGTGGAGCGCATCAAGGAGTATGTGCCCCAGGCCATTGGCGGGATTGGGAAGCTGGCGGTGGCCTTTAACGAGCAGGACCGTCCCGTGGGCTTTCTGGGCGTGGAGGGAGAGATGATCGAGATGCTTTTCCTGGACCCCGCGGTGCGGGGCAATGGTTTGGGTCGGTCCATGATGGACTACGCCGTCAAGAATTTCGGTGCCAGCAAGGTAAACGTCAACGAGCAGAATAGGGGAGCCAAAGGATTTTATGAGCACATGGGCTTTTCCGTCTGCTGCCGGACGGACACCGACGATCAGGGGAGGCCTTATCCCATCCTGTATATGGAACTGAAAAGGGCATGACTTAGGAGGAGAAGCGCCGTGGACAGAAAAAAGCTATGGCTGGACTGGGCGGTGGAGCTCCAGAGCTTGGCGCAGGCCGGGTTGTATTATGGCAAGGACAAATTCGACCGGGAGAGGTATGCCCGTATCCGGGAGATCGCCGCGGAGATACTGGCCTTCCAAGGAGATATGCCGCTGGAAAAGGTAAAGGACCTGTTCTGTTGCGAAACTGGGTATCAGACCCCGAAGCTAGCCACCCGGGCCGCTGTTTTTCAGGGGGAGAGGATTCTCCTCGTTCAGGAGCCGAAGGGGTGGGCTCTGCCCGGAGGCTGGGTGGACATGGATATCTCCGTAGCGGAGAATACCGTGAAAGAGGTGCGGGAGGAGGCAGGACTGGAGGTGAGGGCAGACCGGCTGATTGCCCTTCTGGATGGGGAGCGGCATCACACCACGGTGTATCCCTGGAAGGTGACCATCGCCTTTGTCCTGTGTACTCTGTTGGGCGGAGCATTTCAGGAGAATCTGGAGACGACGGCCAGCGGTTGGTTCCCTCTTGATTCCATGCCTCCGCTGGACTGGGAAAAGACGACTCGGGAACAGTTGGAGCTATGCTTCCGGGCCAGAGCGGCGGTGCACTGGCATACTCTTCTGGAGTGAGCGGGTTCTTCCTGGAAGCCTGATCGTAGAATAAATCGCTTTCCTTTTAAGAGAGGAGAGCAGGGCCGTGGAAGGAGCAAAATTTTCTCTTGCAAATCCTCTGACTTTCATGTATAATATTCCCTGCATCAGATACCAGCCGGTGTGATGGAATTGGTAGACGTAGTGGACTCAAAATCCACCGCTGGCGACAGCGTACCGGTTCGAGTCCGGTCACCGGCACCATACTGTATTTTTTACAGGTTCATATTAAAAAACACTGCACGAAACGTGCGGTGTTTTTTAAGTATACAGGAAAACGCCGCGGCATCGGGAATAATTCGGACGAAGCGGTGCGGCGGGATGGAAAGGACGGGCGACGACAATGCACAATGAGCTGACCGCGCAGGATATTGCAATGATGCAGAAGGAGCTGGAGCACCGGAAGCTGGAACTGATGCCGGAGCTGATTGAGGAGGTCAAAAGGACGAGGGCGTTCGGGGACCTGAGCGAAAACTTTGAATATAAAGCGGCCAAGCAGGCGCAAAACCGCAACCGCAGCCGGATCCGCTATTTGGAGCGGATGATCAAATCCGCTCATATCATAGAAGACCGCGCGGGTGCGGATGAGATCGGGCTGTTCGATAAGGTGGAGCTGTACTTTGAGGAGGACGATGAAATCGAAACGATACAGGTCGTGACCACGGTTCGGTGCGACCCGCTGCAGGGGCGCGTCAGTCGGGAAGCACCCTTGGGCAAAGCGGTGCTCGGCAGAAAGGCGGGGGACCGCGTGAAAGTGGAAACCGATGACGGGGCGGCCTATACGGTCGTCATACGGTCCATCACGAAAGAGATGGACGATGGGAACGGCACGATCCTCTGAATGTGCTGCGCGGCATGGAATATCGGGCATCCGGTTATCCGCAGATGTTTTGCATATTTCATGGATTTGTGGTATGATAACAGGGAGAGAATGAATGACAGGGGAAACATTGGTGCTTTCCAATAAAAGCAAGGCGATCGGCTTCATCCTGCTTTCCGCGTTGGGGTTTGCGATGATGAGTGTTTTCGTCCGCTTGGCGGGCGATCTGCCTTTTACACAAAAATCCTTTTTCCGCAACGCGGTTGCGATGGTCGTGGCAGCGGTGCTGCTCAAACGCGATGGGAGCGGATTCCGGTGGGAGAAAGGGAACCTGCCTCTTTTGCTCCTGCGCGCGTCATGCGGCACGCTCGGCATTTTCTGCAACTACTATGCGATCGACCGCCTGGTTTTGGCGGACGCGAATATTTTGAATAAGATGTCGCCCTTTTTTGCGATTTTATTTTCCCTTTTCCTGTTGAAAGAGCGGGCTAACCTGTTTCAATACGGGATGGTCTTGGTGGCGTTTGGCGGGAGCATGCTGATCATCAAGCCCAGATTTTCGGCAGAGGCGTTTCCGGCGTTTATCGGCCTGCTGGGCGGTATCGGTGCGGGCGCGGCTTATACCGCGGTCCGCGCGCTTTCCCAAAAACAGGAGAAAAGCGCGCGGATCGTCTTTTTCTTCTCCACTTTTTCGACGCTGGTCACGCTGCCGTTTCTGATTTTTGATTTCCATCCGATGTCCGGGCTACAGTTTGTGTATCTGCTGGGCGCTGGCTTTGCGGCCACGCTGGGGCAGTTCGGCGTGACGCTGGCTTATGCGCATGCGCCGGCAAAGGAGATTTCTGTGTTTGATTATTCCCAGGTTTTGTTTACCGCGTTATTCGGCTTCTTCCTGTTCGGCCAGATTCCGGATTGGATGAGCGTCGTCGGCTATGCCGTGATCTGCGGCGTTTCAGTCGTCATATTTTTATATAACCGGACCGTGGAAAGCAGGGGGCAGGCGCGTGGACCGGTATGAGGTGGTCCGCTCCCGCCGGCGGACGCTGGCGGTCGAGGTGCGGCGGGATGGCGCGGTGGTGGTGCGTGCGCCGCTGCACGTTCCGGAGCGGGAGATCGCGCACTTCGTGAGCAGCCAGGCGGCTTGGATTGACCGTGCGCGCGCGAGGCAGGCGTTGCGTCGGGAGGCACATCCGGAGCCGGACGCCGCGCGCTGTGCAGAACTGGAAGCGCAGGCTCGGGACGAGATTCCGCGTCGGGTGGCGCGGTATGCAGAACGGATGGGGTTGCGGCCGACTGGGATAAGGATTACCGCCGCGCGGACGCGGTTCGGCTCCTGCAGTGCGAAAAACAGGCTGTGCTTTTCCTGGCGTCTGATGGATTATCCGGACGCCGTGATTGATTATGTGGTTGTGCATGAGCTTGCGCACATTGTCCATAAAAATCACGGCCCCCGTTTTTGGGAGCTGGTGGAACGCTATATGCCGGATTACAAGCGTCGTCGCGCCATGCTGCGCGAATAGGAACAAAGGAGTGGAAAACGAAAAATGACGATTGCGGAGATTGCACAGCGGGCAGGAGTATCCAAGGCGGCGGTTTCCCGCTACCTAAATAACGGCTATATTAGCTCGGAAAAACGCGAGGCAATCCGCCGTGTCATTGAGGAGACCGGATATATCCCATCCCAGCAGGCGCAGACTTTGCGCACGGGAAAAAGCCGTATGATCGGCGTGATCGTACCGCGCATCGATTCCGAGGCGGTCAGCCGTGTGGTGGCCGGTATTTCACGCATATTTGAGGAGCAGGGTTACCGCTTACTGCTGGCCAACACCGAGAACCGGATGGACAAGGAACTGGAATATCTGGAGGTGTTCCGCACGGGAAACGTGGACGGCGTACTTCTGGTGGCAACGATCCTGTCGCCGGCGCATCGAAAGGCGGTGCAGGCGTGCAGCGTGCCGGTTGTCCTGCTGGGGCAGCAGATGGACGGGGTGACCTGTGTTTACCACGATGACCGCGGCGCGGCCTATGCGGTCACTCGGCTGATGCTACAGGGCGGCAGGAAAAAGCTCGGCTATATTGGCGTGACCCAGCGGGACAGGGCGGCGGGTGCGTCCCGACGGGCGGGTTTTTTGGATGCGCTCCATGAAGCAGGGCTGGAAGAAACGGCGTCCCGCATGGAACAGAGCGATTTCTCTATTGACGGAGGCTACGCCGCAGCGGAGCGCATGTTGCAGCGCGCAATCGATGTGGACGGGATTTTTTGTGCAACCGATTCCATAGCGATTGGCGCAATGAACCGGCTCGAGCAGTATGGACGGCGTGTGCCGGAGGATGTTGCGCTAGCAGGCATTGGCCATTCGAGGCTGGGCGAATTGATCCGCCCGCGGCTCACGACCGCGCATTACTATTACCAGATCAGCGGTGAAGAGGCAGCAAAAGATCTGATTGAAATGATTGAACAGGGGATGGATCGCAAAAAACAGCTCAAGTTAGGCTTTGAAATCCGTTTGGGAGAAACGACCTGAAGCGGAAAACCATAGAAAAGGGTGCAGCCGTTCCTGCTAAGGCAGGAGCGGATTTTTTTGTGTAAAATGGGGTATCCTGAAAGGGGGTTGGATGAAATGCGCAAAAAGAGAGCGGGATATTTGGACAGGATTGCGGATTTACAAAGGCATGCATAAGGCGTATAATTAACCTATAAAATGAAATCGATTTCACAAAAAGAAAGGGAGAATCGCGGTGGATTACAAAAAAGCGGCGGCCGGAGTGCTGGAAAGCATCGGCGGGAAAGAAAACATCATTTCGGCGGCGCATTGTGCAACGCGCTTGCGCCTTGTGATCGCGGACAACGGCAAGGTTGACAAGAAAACGCTGGAAAACGCGGAAGGCGTGCAGGGCGTATTTGAGGCGCAGGGACAGCTTCAGATCATTTTCGGCACAGGCACGGTAAACAAGGTGTACGATGAATTCATCGCGCAGTCCGGCGCGGCGGCGGTCAGCAAGGACGAGGCAAAGGCGCAGGGCGCGCGGAAAGGCAACTGGTTCCAGCGCGCGATCAAGACGCTGGGCGATATTTTCGTGCCGATCATTCCGGCGATCGTGGCGTCCGGCTTCCTGATGGGCATTATGGAGTCGCTTAAGTTCATGGTGAACAACGGCTTCATCGAGCTGGACAGCACAAGCTCACTGTTTGTGTTCGCGGATCTGTTTTCCAATGTTGCGTATACGTTCCTGCCTATTCTGATCGCATTTTCAGCGGCCAAGGTTTTTGGCGGCAACCCGTTCCTCGGCGCGGTCGTCGGCATGATTATGATTCACCCCAGTCTGCAAAACGCATGGACGGTAGCGGACGGTGTGCAGACCTATCAGGAGGTGTTTTTCGGCTTATACGAGGTGCCGCTGGTCGGTTATCAGGGGCATGTCATTCCGGTCATCATCGCGGTGTGGGTGATGTGCTTCCTGGAAAAGCGGCTGCATAAAATCGTGCCGCCGATGTTCGACCTGTTCGTCACCCCGCTGGTTTCTGTGTTTGTGACCGGATACCTCACGCTGGCCGCAATCGGGCCGCTGTTCACGACGGTGGAAAACTTTGTGATCGACGGCGTGCAGTGGCTGATTGCGATTCCGTTCGGCATCGGCTCGTTTATCATGGGCGGGCTGTATGCGACGACCGTCGTTTCCGGTATCCATCATATGTATACCATCATCGACCTCGGCCAGCTAAGCGCATACGGCCTGACGTTCTGGCTGCCGCTGGCCAGTGCGGCGAATGTGGCGCAGGGCGGCGCGGCGCTGGCGGTCGCGATCAAGACCCGCAATAAAAAACTCAAATCCATGGCCCTGCCCGCGTCGCTGTCGGCGTTCATGGGCATTACGGAACCCGCGATCTTCGGTGTGAACCTGCGCTTTTTCCGTCCGTTCATCGCCGGTGCAGTTGGCGGCGCGTGCGGCGCGCTTTACGCTTCGATTGTCGGGCTGGGTGCGACGGGTACGGGCGTAACGGGCATCTTTGGCATCCTTTTGCACCTGCACCATCCGATCCAATATATCCTGACCGTCGGCATAGCGGCGGGCGTTGCGTTTGCGCTTTCCTGGATCATGGGAATCCCTGAGGAGGCGAGTCAGCAGCCGTATCCGGCTGCGGCGCCGGAAGCGGCACAGCCGGCGGCCGTGCCGCAGGGCAGGATGGTAACGGTGGCCGCGCCGCTGACCGGCGAGGCGGTCCCGCTTTCCAAAACCGGAGATCCGGCGTTTGCAGCTGAGGTTTTGGGGAAAGGCGTTGCGGTAAAGCCTGCGGAAAACAGGATATATGCGCCCTGTGCGGCGGAGGTCACGGCAGTCATGGGCCATGCGATCGGCCTGCAGTGCGATAACGGCGTGGAGCTGCTGATCCATGTGGGTATTGATACGGTGAACCTGAACGGCAAGCATTATACCGGCCACGTGGTGGAGGGGCAGCGCGTGCAGGCAGGCGAGCTGCTACTCGAATTCGATGCGGAAGCGATCGAAAAAGAGGGCTATAAGACTATCACGCCGGTGATTGTGACCAATTCGGACCAGTATGCGGCCGTTGAACTGTCGCTGGGCTCGGTAACGGCAAAGCGGGATACGCTGCTCACGCTGGCCGCGCAGGAGGAGGATGCATGAGCAACGCATTACACAGGGACTTGGCGCGTCTGGTCGAGCGGGTCGAACGCGAAGACGGACCGCGCGCTGCGGCGGACCCCTACCGCCAGCGGTTCCATCTGATGCCGCCGGTGGGCTGGCTCAATGACCCGAACGGCCTGTGCCGGTGCGGGGAATGGTATCATGTATTTTACCAGTACGGCCCGTTTGACGCGGCGGGCGGTGTCAAGCACTGGGGTCATTGCAAGAGCCGTGATCTGGTGCACTGGGAGTATCTGCCCATTCTGCTCTGTCCCGATCAGCCCTATGACATCCACGGTGTCTACTCGGGTTCGGCTTACATCGAGGACGGCAAGATGTACCTGTATTACACCGGTAACGTCAAACACGAGGGTGACCATGATTACATCCGTACCGGACGCGGACACAATACCTGTCTGGCGATCTCTGAGGATGGAGAGACCATGGCGTCCAAACAGTGCCTGATGGAAAACAAGGACTATCCGGCCGGTCTGACCTGCCATGTCCGTGATCCCAAGGTATGGAAGATGGACGGCAAGTATTATATGGTACAGGGTGCGCGTACGCTGGAAGATCGCGGTGAAGTGCTGATTTTCCAGTCCGAGGATAAGATGCACTGGACGCACTGCAACACTATCACCACGCCCGAGATTTTCGGCTATATGTGGGAGTGTCCCGATCTGTTTGAGATCGATGGTCAGTGGTTCCTGTGCGTATCGCCGCAGGGCGTTGCACAGACCGACGACCGCTTCCAGAATGTTTACGCCTGCGGTTATTTCCCGCTGTATGGGGATTTCCGCGGAGATTGTACACTGGGTGAGTTCCAGACGCTGGACAAGGGCTTTGACTTCTACGCCCCCCAGTCCTTCCTGGACGGCCCCCGCCGCATTCAGTTTGGTTGGATG
>ERZ773260.4842-NODE-4842-length-10701-cov-2.980086_pt1 | contig 10701 bp, 9 predicted proteins | sample MGYA00511387_ERZ773260 | MGnify/ENA primary metagenome ERZ773260 (study PRJEB29015, sample SAMEA2737745) | human gut metagenome | biome: human gut; feature: human-associated habitat; material: faeces | place: China | collected 2012 ... | reverse complement strand
AACGATTTGCCCTCTACCGCAACATCTGCTCTTCCAATCCCGGCCTGCCGAATAAATACTTTCTTCGTTTCTGCCTGCTCTGCCATATTTTGCGATCCTACAAATTTTGCGATGAGCGTGTGCCATCCATTTTCGAGATTCGCTTTTGCGGTGTCGATGGTAAAGGTCAGCTCTTTGCCGGAGGTTACATCTTTCGCCTCAGTAAGCTGTCTGTCTCCTTCGTAAATTGCCATCTGACCCGCCTGAGGCGTGTTAAGTGTTCGCGCCTTTTTAACAGGAGCCTTGCCGGTTGCCTTAGGTGTCACAGTGACGTAGATAGGATCGCCGTAGACATAGGAACTCACTTTCACTCCGCCGCTAAACTCAGTCCCGGACTGCGCAATGGTGTACTGCACTTTTGCTGTCTCTCCGCCCACAGTAACAGTGGCGGTATAGGTGCCCGCATCGGTGGGCGTTCCGGTAATAGCAGTGCCATCCTTGGTATAGGTAATTTCCGATACATCCACACCGGAGATAAGGGTGTTTTCCAGAACTGCGGCCTTTTCTTGTCCGTCATAGATCAAATTGCCCGCAGGAGCCTTGATAGTTACACTGCCACCGTTGCCTTCGGGCAGTCCGCAGTTTTCTGCCGTACAATGTTCTGTAATAGTTGTACCGTCCTGACTGACGATGTACTCCCAGCTATGCTGGTGTGTCTGAAGCTGCACGGTTTTGCCGTCATCTAATAGGGCGATACCATAGTCGGGAATGTCAGAGGTGAAGTTTCCTTTCTTGATCCAGCCTCCATCAGTTGCCTTGGCGATGGTGATCGGGTTTCCATCTGTAGGACTATGAAAGGATCTCACACCAATGCGGGTTCCTTCATGCAGTTCCCCCATTACCTGAATGGTTTTCCCATCAAACAAAACCACATTTTTTCCGCCATTTCCTGTGTTGTCGGTAATTGTTACCTTGTCTTTACCGGTGACCTGAAAGGCTTTTTCCTTGAAGTACACGCCGCCGCCATAAGTAGCGGTGTTGCCGGTAATTTTGCCGCCGTGCAGAATCATCTCTGCGGTGTTGGGGCTTATGATTGCACCGCAGTACACACCGCCGCCATAAGTAGCGGTGTTGCCGGTAATCTCGCCGCCGTGCATTTCAAATTTACTGAACTCTCTCAGAAATACGCCTCCGCCTGACGGTTTTACGTTGGTATCTGAACCTGAATAGGTTGCACGGTTATTTGTGATTTTTCCGCCGTACATGATGAATGTTGAGGGATTGCTACTACTGCCCCAGCAAAACACGCCGGCACCGTGGACAGTCTCATTTCCGGTAATCGTCCCTCCGTACAGATGGATTGTTCCACCCACTTGGTCGGTGGATACACCGTTCTGAAAACCGGTAATCGTGCCGCCGTACATGTCAAAGGTGCTTCCTGTTGAGAGGGAAATGCCACCTTTCTTGTATACTTCATTGCCCTCTCGGCAAAGCTTGCCGGTTGTCCCGCAGTCTGTCAGCGTCAACTTTCCGTTTCCAGAAATCTTCACGGCACCATAGCCGGAGAAGGTCATCTTATGTCCATTCAAACAAAGCACCACATCCGACGGTTCCCAACTGCTTTTCAGCGTGACATCCTGTGTCAGGTAGTAGCCGTCCACACCATCAGGCATAGAGGTCGGCATCTGAGGCTTTGCAGGATTTTCCGCATAGGGATTCCACGGCTGAAAATTCAACTCCTTTTCTTCCGCATGATCGCCAATAGCGGTGTGTATACCACCACAGACACAGTGCGCTGTATGCCCCTGTGCGCGAAGCCACACCGTATTATCCTCCCGATACAGCTCGTTTGCGAGCGCATCATCCGGGAAGAGGTTGTTGAAATATTTTCCGCCGGTTGCGTCAGTAACAGGGATGGATGCCTCGGAGGAATCCAAATTCTCTACAGAAATGCCAAAGCGTGCATTAGCATCCAGCTTCCCGAAGGAGAGCGTTTTCCCTGTGTGAAGCAGAATATTTTTCGTCTTATTCTCCTCGCCGCCCTGATTCTCAATTACCTTTGCTCCGCCGCTGAGGGTAAGCGTGCCATCCCGATAGTCTACGCCTATGGTGTTTTTGGTAATGGAACCGCCTTTCATCGTACATGTCCCGCTATCAAGCAGTACACCGGTGGTATTGCCGCTGATTACGCCGCTGTGCAGGTTGAACGTGCCGCCTGTCACCGCAATGCCGGAGGAACCACCGCTGATTTTTCCTTTCCCACAGTCCATCAGAGTGAAGGTGCTGCCGGTGCCTACGGTAATTGCAGGAGCATCGCTCTGGGCTGTGATGCTCTTTCCGTTCAGACAAAGCGAAATCTCCCGATTCGGAGCTGCCCATGCTGCGTTTAGAGTAACATTTTCACTCAGACAGTAGTATTTTGTGTTTGAATTGTCTTTTGTGATTTCATCCAAAGAGTGAACCTCCTTGAATTCTGTCTGCGTGCCGTTATCCAGTCGGTGTATATGAGGGATTACAATGGAATACGTCCCGTTAGCATCTTTCTTTACCCTGCCGTAGCTTTTATTTAGAGAAATGTCCGCAGAGCCGATTTTTCTTTGCCGCCAGATGTCCTTCTGCCCCTCCTCATTTAACAGCCAGGTCACTTCGCCGGAGGCCATTTCCTTCTGCGTCTTGGATATTACAGTAGAGCTGTCTCCGTCCTTGTATAGTTCACCACTGACTTCTGTATTGGAGTGGTAATAGTAACAGTTTGTGATTGTACCACCTTTTGCAATGGCGTAGTCTTTCGCTGTATAGAAATTGCCTGTGACCCCATCTGTTCGGAGTTTACCGTCAAACAGGCAGCTTTTGATTGTGCCTGAATTTTCATAGGCAATGCCCGCAGCAGAGGCTTCATCCGGAATACGACCCGGAAATTTTGGATTTCCCGTTCCCGTCCCCACCGCACTCAGGCAGTTTTCGATTATGCCGTTATTCCGATAGGCGATGATGCCGATCTCCCCCGCAACATAGAGCGTATAATTAACCATAACACTGCAGCGCCGGATAGTGCCTGCGTTATACGCCGCAATCAGTCCGCATTTGGTAATATTGAAATTGTTGGGGTACGCCGCAGAGCCGATGCATTCAACCTTCACAACCAGATCCTGTATTGTACCGTCTGATCCAATCCGGCCGAAAAGGCCCTTTTCAGAAATTCCTTCTTGCTTAGCGTGGTTCCCCAGCCAAAAATTCCTTATGGTATAGGCGTTTCCGTCAAAGGTGCCGTTGTAGGGCTTTTCCTTGGTTCCAATGGGCTCCCAGATGACGTTTTTCAGGTCAATGTCACGCAGCAGTCTGGCGTGAATATTAGCTTGTCCGCTATTCACCGTATCCCGAAACCATGCCAACTCCTCTGCGTTGGTAATCTGGTAGGGGGATTGTTCTGTACCGTCTCCCTCTGTCGGCTTGTTCGCAGAATCTGCCGCAACAGCCAGCAGAGCTTCAATTTCTTCGGCATTTTCTCTGGGGCTATCCTCTACGTTCGGCAGTGCATTGATTTGCTCCTGTACTGAGCAGGCCTCACATTCATAGGTGCAGGGCGTTCCCTCGGTAGCAGGGGAATAGCCGCAGTCCGCATTATGCTCATGTCGGCAGTCTAATTTTTCTGTGATACAGCCGCTTTCCTCACTACATTCATGGGTACAGGTATGCGGTTCTCTTTCCGCCGTATTCTCTGATGCACTGTCCTCCGCAACAGGATAACAGCTCTCCCCATGCTCATGCACACACTGCTTCATCGGTGCATAGCAATCCTCTGTATGCGCATGCCCGCAGGGTGTTTCCTTCTCTCCTTCCGTATACCCACAATCCTCTGTATGCTGCGTGTGGTGTATACATAAGCCTACATCAGCAGGGGATTCAACCTCTGCCGCCGCTATCTGCATTTGCGGCATGGTCAAAATCATTACCGCTGTCAATAAAAATGCGGTCAATCTCTTTCGATTTCCCATTTATACTCTCTCCCTTCTTTTTCCTCATTTTCTGTCGGAACTACTCAATACCTCCTCTTTTTTCCTGTATTTGATTCTGCGCCCTGTTCGGTGCATTTTTTCAATAGCACTGTCATAAGCATTCTCTCCGATACAAAATCTGTCCAAAGGCTTTCCGCAGGCTATGAATATCCACAGGCTTTTTCCCAAACCAGTCCGCATTGTACCGATAGGCACGCAGGGCAAAATCCAAATCCGAAAACCAAAAAATATGCGCATGCGGTCTTTTCTCCCACAGCAGCTCCATAATCTCCAGACTAAAGGTGCCATCCTGCGCCACCACAAATAAATCAACCTCAGGCCCATCCCGCACCAAGCTGCAAAAATCCTCCTGTCTCACATAGGGGGTAATCTCCACAAAACGCAGATATTCTCTGGCACATTGGTCAAGCTGTCCTAACAAAATTTCCAGTTCTCTAAGGTTTTCATTGTAAAGTGCAATCTTCAACACGCCTCCTCCCTTCCACATCAGATTAAAAAGGCATAAAAAAAATCGATTCTTTTACAGAACCGACTAAATTTAGGATACCATTTTTCACCACTCTGTCAATAGGTCTTGCATGAGATGTCAAAAATCTGCATGAAATGTAGGTCAAACCGAAAAAAAATATGATACAATAGTTCGTGAAAAGCAAAATTCTTAAGTTAGGAGGCGAAAATTATGCGGATTGCCATTGTAGATGACCTTTCCACCGATGCCGAAGCTTTGCGGAAGCTCCTCTGCCGCTGGGCATCGGAACAGGGGATTCCTCTGGTTCCTTCCCCTGTTATATTGGAAAGCGGCGAGGCTCTGCTTGCCCATTTCGCTCCGAATGCCTTTGATATAATCTTTCTGGATATTTATATGGCCGGCATAACCGGTATGGAGGTTGCCCGAAAAATTCGGGAGCTGGATACGCATTGTCAGCTAATCTTTACAACCACCACCGGAGAGTTCGCTGTGGACAGCTATGAAGTTGGGGCGGCATATTATCTGGTAAAGCCCTTTTCCTATGAAAATCTAACACAGGCACTTTCACGCTGCAGTGCGGAGCTTTTGGAGCAAAGTCAGTGCGTAATCATTCCGGGTGCTGCAGAACAGCCACCACTTCTGCTCCATCAAATTACCTATACCGAATACCAAAGTCGCAATGTAGAGGTTCATCTGCTTGGCGGAAAAACACGCCTCATCTCCATGCGGCAGGCTGATTTTGCGGCTCTGCTGTTGGCGTATCCCTATTTCTGCGACTGTATGCGTGGCGTTTTGGTCAATCTGGAGCAGGTGGAAAGCTTAACGGCAAGTCATTTTCTTCTGTCAGATGGGACATCTGTTCCTGTCAGCCGATTAAAATATAAGGAGGTGCGGGAAAAATATCTTTCCTTTGCCTATGCCCGCATGAGAGGAGGCTTCACAAATGGAACTCTATGATATGCTCCATCCGATGCTGGAGCTTTCCGTCTCTCTCCCCGCTATCATTCTGTGCTTTCTGCCGATGAAAAACCATCTGAACGGCAAGGGAAAGCTCCTCTTGCTGTGGGGCATTCCCACTCTGATTTTGTGGTGTGTAGGGATGGGCTGGCTCTGCTGGCGGTTTCGTTATAGCACAAAGCTCTGTATGCTTTTGACGCAGGTATTGCTTCTGCTGTTTTATTGCAAAGCAGTTCCGCTATCTCGGTGGAAAACCGTCAACGTATTTCTGGCGGTTTGCGGTGTATTTTCCTGCATGTATAATCTGGCAATTCTGATAGATGCCCTTCTGTTTCGGCGGAGTGGTGCAGTTGTGCTTTCCCTAAACAGTACCATTCTTTATGTCCTACTGTGCTGGCTGCTGCTGGGAATTTTATGCTACCCTGCCACACACGCTGCCCGTTGGCTGTTGGATGAGGTAGAAACACCGGAAACCTGGTATATATTCTGGATATTGCCGTTGGTGTTCTGGTGTCTGAATACCACCCTTCGCCCCAGGAAATATTCCACGCTTTATACCAACCGTGTGATGCACTTCTATCCGATTTTAATTCTTGCACTTCTGGGGCTGATGCTGCTTTATTATGCCCTGTTTTACTGGATGGCAAGGGGGATTGCCAAAAATATCCGTCTGTCACAGGAAAACAAACTGCTGCAAATGCAAACTGCCCAGTATCGCACTCTGCAAAAGAGTATTGCCGACACCCGCCGTGCCAGACATGATTTGCATCAGCATTTCAAGGCATTGCAGGGCTGTGTGGAAAGCGGCGATACCTCCAAAGTGGCGGCCTATGTGAAAGCATACGGAGAAAGTCTGCCACCCGATACAATTCATCCATTTTGCAAAAATTATGCTGTGGATGCCATTCTGCACCACTATGCAGAGCAGGCCCTTCTCCAAAAAACCGATTTGGAGGCTGTGGTTCAAATGGAGGAGCAGACGATTATTCCGGAGCCGGAGTTCTGTTCGCTTTTGGGAAACCTTCTGGAAAATGCCCTTGAGGCCTGCGCCGCCTCCAAAACACCACGCTTTATCCGTCTGCACATTCGCCAGCAGGGAAGCCTTTATCTGACGATGGATAACACCAGCGACCAACCGCCGCTCTCCGATGAAAAACGGCTCATTTCCTCCAAGCACGATGGCTTTGGGATTGGGACGGAATCTGTACGAATGACCGCGGAACGCTATAATGGGGATGCTCGTTTTGAATGGAGGGAAGGAGTATTCTATGCCTCGGTTATGCTTTCCTCTGCTGACTGACAGAATCCCCCTTCTGTAAATCAAACGGTTTTTTCTCAGAAAATTTTATAAAAAAATCGGAATTTCCTATAAAGGCACAAGAAAACGGTTAATTTATAATCAACCGTTTTCTTACTAAGCTATAATTTTTCTTTTATATCTGTCACAAAACCATTTCTATATTCACTCCAAATCTCTCTCACCCTCTAAAAGCTCCTTGGTCTTTCCGACTAGATATAATGGAATATTGGTAATATTACCGTCCTTTCTATATCCCATTTTTGAAAATTTGACTGCATATTGAGGGTGATTGTCTACAACACATTCATCCAATTACCTTCTTTCAAAATTAAAATTGACTTTCATGCCCTCAATTACAATGTTTCAGGGCATAAAAGTCAATTACACTTATTTCAATATTTTCCTCATCACGTTATCCGTATTCTTCTTTTTTGACTCCGTCTACTCTACCATTTTACCACTGTGATGAAAGAAGAAAATCTGACAAATGGACAATTTTAATACCATTTTCAATTCCCACATCCAAATCATTTAAAGTAACAACATACTTAGGATAGTGGTCTTTAATTTCCATTAGATTTCCCACTTCACGATCAGATTTTTCCGGAAGCTGCACACACACCTGCACATATATCTTCTCATCTCGCCGAATTGCCACAAAATCTATTTCCTTGGTATCGTTCTTTCCGATAAATACATCATATCCTCGCCGTTTTAATTCAAGAAAAACAATATTCTCCATTACCCCATCCAACATTTTACGGTTATACCCCATCAGTGCATATTTCAAAGAAATATCCGCAAGATAATACTTCTCCTGTGTTTTCAAAATACTTTTTCCTTGTAAATCGTATCTTGCACAAGGATAAATGATGAATGCCTGTTCCAGCCATCTTAAATAATTATAAATACTCTCTACAGATATTTTTCTATGCTCATTTTTAAGAAAATTAGAAATAGAATTCGCAGAAAATGTTTTCCCTATATTTTCTATGACATACTTCACCACACGATCAAACAAATCCTGTTTATTGATGCGGTGTCGCTTCACTATATCACGAGAAACAACCGTATGATAAATGCCATTGACAATTTGATATGCCGGCTGTGTTTCATAATCACCGATTGCGATAATTGGAAAGCCGCCAAAACGAATATATTCCTCAAGCAACTCATTTCTTGATAATGTGCTGTTGTCCTTAAAGTCCAAATACTCTTTAAAAGACAGTGTAAAAACTGGGATTAAAACATATCTCCCTGTCAAATAAGTAGAAATCTCGCTGGACATAAGTTTGGAGTTGGAGCCGGTTACATAAACATCCGCATTTGTACCTTCAAGCAAGCTATTAACTGCTTTCTCCCAACATTTAATCTCTTGAATCTCATCCAGAAGTATATAACATTTCTCTTTTCCTGCAATTTCTGCAATAAGTTCATCATACATCTGCTTCGCTGTAATATTCTCAGGAATATCCATTTCTGTATATCTCTTCATTATAATACATGATTCCGGTACATTCCGGCTAAGTAATTCTTCTTTTAGCATTTCAAAAATAGTAGATTTTCCACAGCGTCGGATACCTGCAAGAATTTTTACCAGAGGTTGATTTATAAATGGTTTTATTGCTTCGATATAATCCGGTCTAAAAATCATGTTATCATCACCTTTCTTATTTATTATAACAAAAAACTATATAATTTAAAACACTTTTTCTGTTTACACCTTAAAAATTATAAGAATTATGATAGTTTTATTGGTTCTTTCCCCACACACTTTCTCCACCCTATTTCTTCTTTTATCTCTCTCTTATATTTGTAATAGGAATTTCTACTAATTCCAAGCAGTTTTATAACCTCCTTATCCTTCAGCATACCGTTAAAGGACGAGGAATACTTATATATTTCCCGTTTTTTCTGCTTTGTACTTTCGTATTCTATTTTTGTGCCGGCAGCTCGTCCTATCTGCTTACCATTCAAACGTGCTGTTTCAATTCCTTCGATGGTTCTTCTCCGCAAATCCTTAACTTCCTTCTCTGCCGGCTCAAAGCATATTTTAATCTGCTCCTTCGCAAGAGCCAGCATATACTTGTTTACACCTTCCAGAATATAATCTACAGTAGTACCTGTCATTTCAATGCCGGACTCCATTGCCTTCTTGTAGACACTGGTATTGATATGCGGTTCTTTCAAAAATACCAAATCAATCCCACCATGATATAATTCCTCATAAGCTGTGAATCCTTCTTCCGCATCCCTCGACATACGGCTGACAGAGTCAAAAACGATTCTGTCCCCTTGTCGGACGTTCTTAATCAGCTTCAGCCACTTTTCTCTTCCATCTTCGTTCCCGTATAAATCTCCTCAACAATCATTGCTTCAGGATATTCGTCCTTTATATTTCTAATCTGTCTGTCTATATTCTGTTTACCTGTAGAAATCCTACAGTACCCGTATGTTTTCATTTTTGAACACCTCCGAAAACCGTCTGCTTATACCAACTTTAACGGTCGTTCAAATTGGTATTCTTGTTATACATTAAATTTTCGCTTGCTTCAAATGATTTTAATACAAAATTTGTTATCCTTTAAAATGGTACTATTTTGAGGTAAATTCTGCTTTTCTACTTTGAAAATATTTTTTTCAAAGTAAAAGGCAGCACAATCTAAAATCGTGCTGCCCAAATAATTAAAGTAACTGTGTCATATATAAAGGAAGAAACATAATTCCATTTCCTTCTTCCAGATCTCCGGTATGCAGAACATACAGGGTATTTGTTTGCTGATCGAATTTTATTTATCACTATAATGATATCTACACGCTAATACATATATATTATCTTGATCAAATTTATAGATAAGTCTATCCTTATCATTGATTCGCCGGCTCCAGAATCCCGCCAGATTCCCTGTTAACGGTTCCGGCTTTCCAATACCCGCATTTCCATTACGAGAAATATCCTCCAACAATGAATTGATTTTTTTTAATGTTTTTCTATCTTCTGTCTGCCAGTAGAGATAGTCCTCCCAGCCATTCTTGGTAAACACCTTATTCATCCTCTGACTCCTCAACCAGCTCTTGAATAGAAAGATTTCCCTTTTCTAATTGTGCTTTAGATTCCATAAGCCAATCATAATTGGTTTTATTTCCAACAACGTAGATATTTTCCATCAGGTTATTATATGCTTCTTCAGAAATTATCACAACATTTTTATTGTCTTTTCGAGTTACAATTATTGTTTCATAATCATCAGTTACTTTATCCATACAGGATTTCATATTTTCTCTCAAGGTTGTGTAATTTACTGCAATCATATTTTATCACTCCTATCAATGAACAATAATTCGTACTTTCATTATATCGTACAGAATATTGTACGTCAATATTTCTTTTTATATTCCTTTTCTTTTCACTTGATACTCCCCATAGCTAAAGGTAGACGGTTTACGGTTCACTCAGATAATCAGGAAAAAATATATTAACCCAACGACTGATTCTGTTCCGCTTCGAATATGAGGGTTCTGACTGGATCTGAAACCTCATATTCGAAGCGGTTCTCAGATCTGCATACACACCCTCAGGCAGATATGGGATCATATATCGTCCCTCTTTTACCAATCCTGCGATTACTTTTGGATCCTTACAATCATTCTTTGTCGGATTATTGTCATCGAGTTCTTTTGATTTTTTTACATGATGAGGATTCACAAGCACCGGTTTCATTTCATTATCCTAAAGATACTTTCCAAGATTAAACCCGTAGTGTCCTGTCGGTTCCATCCCTAATACGACCTTATCCTTTTCATGCTTTTCTTTGATATCGGAGATCCATGCTTTGAACATTTCAAATTCGGCTTCGCTATTACTAAAGCTGAATGGCTTCTTTGAATACTCAATATCGCTGTAGTTAAACACTCTTGCATAGTGTGTTTCACTACATCAATTCCGATTACCAAAGTTTTTTCTGTTATTGCTTCTATTT
>ERZ773260.4837-NODE-4837-length-10712-cov-7.143192_pt1 | contig 10712 bp, 10 predicted proteins | sample MGYA00511387_ERZ773260 | MGnify/ENA primary metagenome ERZ773260 (study PRJEB29015, sample SAMEA2737745) | human gut metagenome | biome: human gut; feature: human-associated habitat; material: faeces | place: China | collected 2012 ... | reverse complement strand
AGCCATCAGCCCGGAACAGGTCAGCCAGATTTCCGGCTACCTCGACACTTGGGAGGATGTATCCTTTGACGACAAGCGGCGTGTGGTGGATTTGATGATTACCACCATAGCCGCCACAAGCGATAGTTTGAATATCACATGGAAAATCTGACGGGCGGAACCCCTCCCGTCAGATACCTACCCTGTGTAGTCCCTTGTAAACTGTACTTTTCCTCCGTTTAAAAATAATTGCAAATTCCTGTCATTGGATGCTGGAATTCCATGCTTCCAGACGAGTTAGAATTCAACACTGTCATCGTATCACAAGGTCTTCCATATTTCAAGCCCATTTCGGACAAAACATCCGGTTTTTGTACCGGTTTGTGCATGCGGGTGTCCCTCCGCCGCGCCCGGCGCTCTCAAGCCCCCCGCATAGCCCGGAACGCGCGCACCGCCGCTCCTGCCGATTTGGTTTGACACACGGATGCGCATACACTTATAATAAACCACGGCATCGTCCAGACGCGCGGCGGCGATGCCGTTTTGATGCCGGAACGATGTAATTTTGACCCGAAGGAGGCGGTAGCATGATCCAGATCCTGATCGTGGACGACGAAAAGCCGATCTGCGACCTGATCCAGATGAGCCTGACCCGCGCGGGCTACCGGTGCACGTGCGTGTACGACGGTCTGGCCGCGGCGGACATTCTCGAGCACAATGTCTTTGACCTCATCCTGCTCGACGTGATGCTGCCGAACGCCGACGGCTTTGAGCTCATGGAATACATCCGCCCGCTGGGTATCCCGGTCATTTTTCTGACCGCGCGCGGCTCGGTCGACGACCGGGTGCGCGGCCTGCGCATGGGCGCGGAGGATTACATCGTCAAGCCCTTTGAGGTGCTCGAGCTGCTTGCGCGCGTAGACGTCGTGCTGCGGCGCTACAACAAGACCGACGCCGTCATCGAGATCGGCGGGCTGCGCATCGACACGCGCGCCATGCAGGTCTGGCGCGGCGCGGAGGAGATCGCGCTCACGCACAAGGAATATGACTTGCTGCTGTTTTTCGCCCGCAACCCCGGCACCGCGCTCTACCGCGAGACGATCTACGAGCACGTCTGGGGCGGCGAGTACAGCTACGGCAGCAAGACCGTGGATCTGCACATCCAGCGGCTGCGCAAAAAGGTCGGCTGGGAAAGCCGGCTGCTGGCCGTGAACAAGGTCGGCTACCGGCTGGAGGTATGAGAGCATGAAGTTTCGCGCAAAGCTCACGATCGCCATGGTGCTGCTGCTGTCGCTGACGTACGGCATCGGCGGGAGCCTCATGATCGCGCAGTCGTTTTCCGCGTCGATCGACCGCGAGCGCGACGCCGCCGTCCAGACCTACCGCATGGTCGTGGACGTGCTGGATCTGCTCGGCGACAATGCCTCGCCCGGCACGGCGGCCAACACCGTCGCGCTCGTGCTGCACAAGCTCGGCAGCGGCGGGTCGAGCACGGCAGCGCGCATCCGATTCGGCGCACAGATGACCACAACGGGCGACACCGCGCTGCTCGACGCCGCGCCGGAGCCGTCCGACGGCGGCGACGGGCTCACGCGCATCGTGCGCACCGGCAACGGCCGGCACTACCTCATGCTCGGCGCCACGGCCGACGGCACGACCGTCCAGCTCGCGTTCGACGTGACGGAGGCCTACACCGTGCGTCAGACGCAGCAGCGCGCCTACCACACGACGTTCGTGATCCTCATCGCCATCGGCGCGGCCGTGTCGTGGGTCACGTCCTATCTGCTGACGCGCCCGCTCGGCACGCTTTCCCGCGCGTCGCGGGAGCTGGCGCGCGGCAACCTCAGCTACCGTGCGCCCGTGCGCTCGCGCGACGAGGTGGGGCAGCTCGCCGCCGACTTCAACCGCATGGCCGGGCAGCTCGAGCGCAACGTCAACCGCATTCAGGAGACCATGGCGCTGCAGGAACGGTTCATGGCCGACTTCTCGCACGAGATGAAAACGCCCATGACCTCCATCATCGGCTATGCAGACCTTTTGCGCAGTCAGGTGCTCACGCCCGATGAGCAGATGGACGCGGCAAACTATATCTTTTCCGAGGGCAAGCGGCTCGAGGCGCTTGGGCTGAAGCTGCTGGACATGCTCTCGCTCGACCAGTCGAAGCTGCAGCTTGTGCCCGCGCATCCCGCCGATCTCGTGGCGGGGCTGCTCGAGCACCTCAAGCGCCTGTACGCGCAAAAGGGCATCTCCCTGCAATACCGCACGGCGGAGGGCGCGTGCTTTTTGGAGCCGGATCTGTTCAAGACCCTGCTCGTCAACCTCATGGACAACGCCCGCAAGGCGCTCGACAGCGGCGGCAACATCTACGTCTGGCAGGAGATGCTGCCCGACGGCTGCCGCGTGCGTGTGCTCGACAACGGCCGCGGCATCCCGCCGGAGGCGCTCACGCACCTGACGGAGGCGTTTTACCGCGTGGACAAGTCGCGCTCGCGCGCACAGGGCGGCGCGGGCCTTGGTCTGTCGCTGTGCAATGAGATCGTGCAGCTGCACGGCGGCACGATGCAGTTTGAGAGCCGCGTCGGCAACGGCACGGTCGTGACCGTGGAGCTGAAGGGAGGCCGTGTATGAAGCCATGGATACGCACCGCGCTGGCGGTCGCGCTCATGCTGGCGATCGCGGCGGGCGGCTTCTTCCTGCCGAACCTCGTGACCGCGCGGCTCGACCGCGCGGATCAGGACACGGCGTTTTCCCTCAGCACCGGCGGCGAGCAGGGGCCGGCCACCGTTCTGCGCCGGAAACTGACCGACGGCATGCAGAACCTGTTTTACGGCGCCGAAGATCCCGTCGAGCTCGACGAGAGCGCCGCGGCGCACACGCTGGCCGAGATGACGCAGTACGCGCAGGAGCTTCTGGGCGCGCTGGAAAAGGACAGCGCGCTGTTCGGCGGCGGCTTTTCCGTGGAGGAGGGCGCGACCGTCCAGTACGCGAGCTACGGCAGCGGCTTCGTCCTCTGGGGCATCGCGCTGAGCAATCCGCGCGGCGACACGGCGTCCTTCCTGCTCGATGATGCGACCGGCTGCGTGCTGGCGCTCAGTTATACGTTTTCGGACAGCTATGCCTTCCAGATCCGGCAGAACGACCTGTGGGATTACCTGCTGCGCGTGTTTGAAACCCGCGTCGGCGCCACGGTCGCGGCCGCGCTCGGCGTGCCGTACGACGAGGTGCAGATCCCGATGCCGGAAGCGGCGAAAAAAATGCTCGGTCTGCGCACAAGCGGTGGAAACACCGTTCCCCTGCAGCTGCTCAACGCCGGAAACGAGGGCAGTTACAACGACGGCATGGACAGCAGCATCACCGACTACCTGCAGTTTTATGACCCGGACGCCGACACGGCCTTTTCCCTGCCGGCGTGGCGCGTGGAAAATACTTTGTATTTCAACGCACAATGATGCCGTTTCGATGCCAAAGCGTTGCCGGACGGATCACAGTCTCCGCTAAGATGGGGTCATACCCGCTTCGCGGAGACTTTTTTCGTCAGGAGATGTCCATCATGCAGATACAGGATCAGCCTCACATCGGCGTGCTCAGCGCAGACGCCGCCGCCACCGCGCAGTTTCTGCGCCGCATACAGGCACTGGATGCAGAGACTGCCGCCCTCCTGCCGCTGAGTCCGACTGCCGTGCCCGACTGTGAGCCGTATCTGTGCGGTGCGAGCACACACGCGCCGCTGCAAAAGCTGAGCGAGGCGGCCGAGATTCTGGCCGCGTCCGGCTGCACGGTCATCGCCGTGCCCGACAGTGCGGGCATTTTCTGCACTCAGCTCACGGCGGCGGCCGGCATCCCGGTGCTGAGCACCGCGGGCGCCGCACTGCCACAGCTCGTCGGCAAGCTCCGGCAGCGCGCGAGCGTGCTGTGTACGCCCGGCGTGCGCGCCGCCAACGCCTACGGGCTCGCGGCGCAGCGCTACGGCCTGCAGTGCAGCTATCCGGACGCGCCGGTGCAGGCGCTGCTCGGCTGCGTCCGGCCGGAAAAGGCGTGCAGCGAGCAGGTGCTGCGCTCGATTCGACATCAAGGATGTGTGCGACAAGTTGTGCTCGACAGTGCGCAGCTGTGCGCCGCGTTCGCGCACTTCGGTCTCGCCGCGCGCTATCCGCAGGTATTTGACGGCATGGAGCTGCTGGCGCAGGCCGCGCTGCAGCAGAGCGCCGCGGCATCCGACGCCCGCCGCGCATAAAATAGCAAACGGCTGCGCGCCCCACTCGGGGCGCGCAGCCGCGGTTTATCCGACCGTGAATGTCTCCTGCGTGTCGATGTGTCCGTCATGATCCGTGCCCGGTGGGTTGTCGGGCATATCATAGACATAGGTCAGCATGCCGCCGTCATACGTCAGCGCCGTGACAGCATAGGTATCGGCATAGCCGACGCAGAACGCCCCGTCACGCCAGACGACGCGCGTGCGCGTGACGGTATCCGCTCCGTCCGCATACAGCAGCGCGTGGCACAGCAGTCCACCGTCGCGGCAGACCTCATAGAGCGTGAGCGATGCCTTCTCCCCCGCTGCGCGCGCAGCCCAGAACGCCGCCACTGCTTCCGGGTGCGTGACCGGCTCGGCCGCATCCACGTGCACGGCCGTCAGCCCCGCCGCGTCAAGCTCCGCCACGGCCTGTGCGATCTGCGCATCCGTAAGATCGACGCCCGCGCTCGTGCCGTCACCGACCGCCTGCACAATGGGCTGATACTGCCGCGCCGCCGCGACGGCGGGGTCGGTCTCTTTTCCGCAGCCCGTCAGCAGCGCCGCGCACAGCAGACACAATAAAATACGTTTCATGCGCACACCTCCCGCCATGTCTTAAAAACAGTGTACACGAAACAGTTCGGCATTGCAAATTTCGCCGCATCTGCTATACTGGCGGCAGATATATGCCGTATGAAGCCACCGGGAGAGCGCTGCGGCCGCCGAAGGAGTCACACTCTCAGGCAAAAGGACCGGCGGCGGACGGAGCTCTGGAGAGACGATTTTGCACCGAAGAAGCAAGGCCGCACGGCCAATCTTTCAGGTAAAAGGACAGAGTGCACACCTGCTTGCCGGCAGGGGTGTACTCTTTTTTTGGAGGTCATGGCCATGCAAACGTTCCTCTTTCTGCTCGAGCTGGCCGGAACGGTCGCGTTCGCCGTCAGCGGCGCGGTGCTCGGCATCGAAAAGCACATGGACATTTTCGGCGTGGGGCTGCTGGGCATCACGACGGCCGTCGGCGGCGGCATCCTGCGCGATCTCGTCGTGGGGCTGACCCCGCCGCGCGCGTTTCAGGACCCGATGTACCTGCTCGTGGCGCTCGGCGTGTCGGTCGTGCTGTTTTTCCCGTTTGTGCGCCGCCTCATCGGGCGCAGCAAGCGCGTGTTTGACGCGCTCATGCTGCTCATGGACGCGACCGGGCTCGGCATCTTCACGATCACAGGCATCAACACCGCCATCACCCTCGCCGACTGCACCGACCCGCTGCTGCTGGTCTTTGTCGGTCTGCTGACCGGCACGGGCGGCGGCGTGCTGCGCGACGTGCTCGCCGGGGATATGCCCTACATCCTGCGCAAACACATCTACGCCTGTGCCTCCATCGTGGGCGGCATCCTCTACCTGCTCCTGCGGCAGGTATGGCACGGACCGGGCGCGATCCTGACCGGCGTGCTCGTCGTGGTCGGCATCCGCTGCGCCGCGGCGCACTTTGAGTGGAATCTGCCGCGCGCAAAAACCGTGTGGAAAAGCGACGAATGATGTGATACACTAAGCAGAGAATTTTTACGAAACCGGAGGTCTTCCCCATGCCCAACACGACCGTATGCCCGCTTGCAAAAAAGTGCGGCGGCTGCCAGCTGCAAAACCTCTCCTACCCTGAGCAGCTGCACCTCAAACAGGCGACGGCCATCCGGCTGCTCGGCCGCTTCGGTCATGTTGAGGAGATCCTCGGCATGGACGACCCCTATCACTACCGCAACAAGGTGCAGGCCGCCTTCGGTGTCAACCGGCAGGGGCAGATCATCTCGGGCGTGTATCAGTCGGCCTCACACCGCATCGTCCCGGTCAGCGACTGCCTGATCGAGGATAAGGTCGCCGACCGGATCATCGTCACGATCCGCAAGCTGCTCAAAAGCTTCAAGATCCGCCCCTACGATGAGGACACCGGCCGCGGCACGCTGCGGCACGTGCTCGTGCGGCGCGGCTGGCGCAGCGGGGAGATCCTCGTCGTGCTCGTGACCGCGCACGGTATGCTGCCCGGCAAGCGAAACTTCGTGCGCGCGCTGCTGCAGCAGCATCCGGACATCACGACCGTGGTGCAGAACATCAACGCCGGGCAGACGAGTCTCGTGCTCGGGGCGCACAGCGAGGTGCTCTACGGACCGGGATATATCCGCGAGCAGCTCGGTGATTTCACGTTCCGCATCTCGCCGCGCGCGTTTTATCAGATCAACCCCGTCCAGACGGAGGTGCTCTACCGCACGGCGCTCGAATACGCGGGGCTGACCAGCACGGAGACCGTCGTGGACGCCTACTGCGGCACCGGCACGATCGGCATTTTCGCCAGCCGGGATGCCGCGCGCGTGATCGGCGTGGAGAATAACCGCGACGCCGTGCGCGATGCGATCAGCAACGCCAAGGCCAACCGCGCGGACAATGTCCGCTTCTACACCGCCGATGCGAGCGACTTCCTGCAGGGCATGGCCAGGGCCGGCGAGCACGCCGACGTCGTCATCCTCGACCCGCCGCGCGCCGGCAGCGGCGAGCGCTTTCTCTCCGCCGTCACGACCGTAGCGCCGGAGCGGGTGGTGTACGTGTCGTGCAACCCGGAGACGCTCGCGCGCGACCTCGGCTACCTCACCCGGCACGGCTACCGCGTCGAGCGGATGCAGCCGGTCGATATGTTCCCGCATACGGAACATATTGAGACGGTCTGTTTGCTGTCAAAAAAATAAAATCAAGTGCAGAAAAGTGTCGTATTTCCGGGCTTTTTGTAAGGTTAGCATCATCAGAGAAGCCTTGCGGAAAGCTCGGTTTTATTATATGGAAACATATCTGCTTTGCGGTCTGATTGGAGAAAAATTGAGTAGCCGGAGAGTAGTGGTAGGGTTTCGGCTGCGGATCAGATGTCAGAGTTTGTGGCATCAGGATTGTTGTCAGAACCGATCGCAGTTTAAGCCACTCGATCTGAATTGTATTGAACCACGATATTAAAAGAAAGGAAACGTGTGATAATTAACTTCCTAATTATCATACAAGGATAAGATGATTAAGTATTTAGGTGAGCATAAACTTTTTAATGAGAAATACATTATATTTATTTTGTTTTGTATATTCCTGGTTGAATTTAAAAATTGCTTCTCTTATGAAAATAAAGAAAAAGGGTATACATTGGTAATTTCATTAATGTACTTAGGGGAGGCAATATTATTTTTAATGCCTTATGAGAATTATATTGTTGATATTATGTGTACAATATTTGGAATAGCATTGGTTTTATGTTTAATCTTGAGATACAAAAGTAGAAAAGGATAGAAATGTGCAGTATAAAAAATCTGAAAATACAACGCTTAAATTGCGGGATGTATCAAGATATGTTTGCTGCAGAATTTATTGATATGTTTCCACGAACAAACGGAGATATTTTGGTACATACCATATTAGCCCGAATAGATTCCCTATGACCAACATCAATCAGAAGGTAGCGCGCCATATCGAATGTGTCGTGCAGCTGACGAGAAGCAAATAACGCAGCGCACGTAGCCGCAAAACCACAGCAAAGGCTGCGGCGGCGTCATGAGCGTCGCCCCGCTGGGCGTGAGCCGGTACAGCGCCGTCCCCATTGAGGCGCTCGACCGCGAAGGTGCAGAGCTCGCCGCCATCACGCACGGGCACTCACTCGGCTATATGCCGGCCGCCGTTTTGACCCACATCCTGCACCGCATCGTCTATCCGGAGCGGGCGCAGACGCTGCTGCAGATCGTATGTGAGGCGCGCGACACGGTGCGCGTGCTCTTTGCCGGCGACAAGCATCTGGACGAGCTGACCGCGCGCATCGACCTTGCCATCCGGCTTGCGGACAACGCCGAGCCGGATCTCGCCAACATCCACCGCCTCGGCGAAGGCTGGGTCGCGGAGGAGACGCTCGCCGTTGCCATCTACTGCGCCCTGCGGCACACGGACGACTTTTCCGCCAGCATCATCGCCGCCGTCAACCACTGCGGCGACAGCGACTCGACCGGTGCCGTCACGGGAAACATCCTCGGCGCACTGCTCGGCTATGATGCAATCGGCGAGGCATGGACGCGCGATCTCGAGCTCCGGGATGTGATCCTCGAGCTGGCGGACGACCTCGATCGCCGCCCCGAGTGTCTGCAGGACCGCCGCGGCGTTGACCGCGACTGGACGCAGAAGTACGTTGAGGGACGCGCCCTGCCAACCGTATGACCCCATATAAAGAGCATCCGCAGTGCCGGTCTGGCACTGCGGATGCTTTTTTCACGCTTCGGGACACGCACACGCGCCGTCCGGCTGCGCACAGGCGCGCAGCTCCTGAAAGATGGTTGTGTAGTCGGCGCGGAAGTTGCTGTTTTTCGGGAAGAGGAACATGATGTCGTGCCGGAGCTGAAAATCGCTCAGCTCGATCACGCCGAGCGTGCCCGCCGCCTCCTCCGGGCGGATGGCCGCACGGTAGAGAAACGACACGCCGTAGCCGCTCTTGAGCAGGGTCTTGATCGCGCCGATGTTGCCGATCTCGACCGTGCGGGCAAAGTCCGCCGCCGCAAGACCGCGCTCTTTGAGGTAGTATTCGAGGATCACGCGCGTGCCCGAGCCCTCCTCGCGCAGCAGCAGCGGCTCATCCAGCAGCTGCGTGAGCTGCCGCCCCCGGTAACGCGCGGCCTTGTCCGGCGCTGCGGCGGCGACATATTTCTCCGTGCCAAAGACGAAAAAGTCATACTCCGCCTTCGGAAAATCCCCCTCGACCACGGCAAAATCCAGCTCCCCGGAGTCAAGCTTGCTCAGCAGCACCTTCGTATCCGCCACCTGCATCCGGATACGGCTGTCCGGGTGCAGGTGCAAAAACCGGCCGAGCGCCTCGTTGAGCATGAACTCCGCGACCGAGAGCGTTGCGCCGAAGGAATAGTCGCGCGTGCCGGTGGCCGCCTGCTGCATCCGCTTTTGCAGGTGCTGCTCGTCGTGCTTCATCGTCAGCAGCGTCCGCCGCAGGATCTCCCCCGCCTCGGTCAGCTGCAGACGCTTGCCGTTGTGCCGGAACAGCGCCGCGCCGTATGCCTGCTCCAGATAGCGTATGTGGTGCGAGACCGCAGGCTGCGTGATGCTCAGCTCCCGCGCCGCTCTCGTGAAATTCATGTGCCGGCACACGGCCAGAAAGGTCTCCACGCGAAAATCCAGCATAAGCGTCCCTCTTTCCCGGTGGTTTTCCGCAATCATAACACAAAATTATCGTTAGATAAAGATAAATCATTTTTCTTTATTGTTTTGCTGTGCTATGATGCTCTGTACAAACCATTGAGAGAGAAGGGACTCCCCCACCATGAACTTTCTTCAGAAAAACTGGAAAGGCATCCTTGTGTGCCTCGTCATGGCCGTGCCCTGCTGGCTGCTCGGGCAGAAATTTCCGATCGTCGGCGGCCCGGTGTTCGGCATTCTCGCCGGTATGATCGTCACGCTGCTCTGGCGCGACAAGACGGCGGCGCAGCCCGGCATCTCGTTCGTGTCGAAAAAAGTGCTGCAGTACGCCGTCATCCTGCTCGGCTTCGGCATGAACCTGTCCGTCATCTGGCAGACCGGCAAGCAGTCGCTGCCGATCATCGTCGTGACGATCACGACGTCGCTCGTCGTGGCGTGGCTGCTGCACAAACTGATGCACATCCCCGGCAAGATCTCGACGCTCGTGGGCGTCGGCTCGTCGATCTGCGGCGGCTCTGCCGTTGCCGCGACCGCCTCCGTCATTGATGCCGACGACGAGGAGGTCGCGCAGGCGATCTCCGTCATTTTCTTCTTCAACATGCTCGCCGCCATCTTCTTCCCCGCGCTCGGCGCGCTGCTCGGCTTTTCGACCACAAACGGCGAGGCGTTCGGCATCTTCGCCGGCACGGCCATCAACGACACGTCGTCCGTCACGGCGGCGGCCTCCACGTGGGACTCGCTCTATGGGCTCGGCAGTCAGACGCTCGACAAGGCCGTGACCGTCAAGCTCACGCGCACGCTCGCCATCATCCCGATCACGCTCGTGCTCGCCTTCGTGCGCACGAAGCGCGCCAAGACCGACGGCACGAAGGTGGATCTCAAGAAGATCTTCCCGATGTTCATCCTCTACTTCCTGCTCGCGTCCGTGATCACGACCGTGTGCGTGAGCGCCGGCGTGTCGGCGAGCGTGTTCGCCCCGCTCAAGACGCTCAGCAAGTTCCTGATCGTGATGGCCATGTGCGCCGTCGGACTGAACACGAACATCGTCAAGCTCGTCAAGACCGGCGGCAAGCCGCTCATCATGGGCTTTTGCTGCTGGGTCGGCATCGCGGGCATGAGCCTGCTGATGCAGCACGTGCTCGGCATCTGGTAAAACACAAAAAACAGGCGGCGGCCGGGGTTGACCCGGCTGCCGCTTTGAGACTGTCAAAAAGTATTACTTTTGATAAAGAGGCCGCAGTCTGCTGCGCGCATAATTTGTGCGCCGCCGGCGCACAAATTCCACACTTGC
>ERZ773260.4835-NODE-4835-length-10716-cov-3.494513_pt1 | contig 10716 bp, 10 predicted proteins | sample MGYA00511387_ERZ773260 | MGnify/ENA primary metagenome ERZ773260 (study PRJEB29015, sample SAMEA2737745) | human gut metagenome | biome: human gut; feature: human-associated habitat; material: faeces | place: China | collected 2012 ... | reverse complement strand
ACATGATTTTTTGAGTCAATATGTGTTTGAAAATGAGGAAGGATATATTTTCTTGCATCAACTTTTTGAACAGGCTATCGCATCCAATCGAAATAAACCTGTTTTATTTGATCCGGATTATGTATTTGTTTCTGGCTTTGGCGATCGGTTTGCGTTTGTGGTTGTCCCTATTCAAATCTCGAATTGGATGTTTCAAAAAGATATGTCTGAAAAATGGGTTGAGTATATCGCAAAGACTATGCAAACGACAACCGCATTTGAAATTCCTGGCTTTTTATTGAAATTTTTAAAGAGTGCAGAGTTTAGTTTGCCCAATCTTGTCTTAGGACTTGATAATATCCGAACGCTTTATTATCCAAAAAAATTCTCTTTTTTCAAACACAGGCGTATACAGACATTTAAAGTCAAAGAACCCATACAAGCTTTTCATAGAAATCAACCTGTTGAATCTAGTTCGGAAGATAAAACGCAACTCTTACAAGTTCAAGTTAACTTTTCTGCTTATTTAGTGATTGAACAAGATACATACGCTTTATCAAATGAAATTAATTTAGTGGGAAGAGCTATGGTTTGTGATGTCAGACTTCAAGATATAAGTGTCTCTTTAAAACATGCCAAGATTGTTTGTGAAAATGACAGGTATTATATTCAAGATTTAAAGAGCACGAATAAAACATATTTAAATGGAAAAGAAGTCAAGCGAAAGATGCGTTTAAAAAATGGAATGAAATTACGATTTGGTGATGTTGAATGTGAATTTAAAGAATGATAGATACAAGATTTTAGAGTCTTACAATTCAAATGTATATCGTGTTCAAGATGAGTTGAGTACTTGTATTTATATATTAAAAGTATGTCAAAACTATGAAACAAAGCGATATAAGCATCAATTTAAAACAGAAATCGATGTGCTTTCAAAGTTGAATTCGATCCTTGTGCCTAGTTTAGTCACGTGTTTTGAAGATGAGATGGCTCAATATTTTGTTGAAACATATATTCCAGGAATGAATGCCAAACAATTTATGAAACGATATAAAGGCTTTATTAAAAGGTATCGCTTGTTGTTGGATATTTTGATTGTTTTACATGCTTTGCATGAAATTGGATATCTCTATATTGATTTGAAATTAGAAAATATTATTTATTATCAGAATCGTTTTTATTTAATTGATTTTAATGCATGTATTGAGAATCATTCGCGTGTTGCGATCATGGCATCTAAATCCAATTGTGCTCCCGAATTAATGAATCTTCATGAAAAGGATGTTCGTTGTGATATCTATGCTCTTGGCTCTTTGGTACATGAGCTATTTGGATTTTGGATGATGCCCATTGTGCTTTTGTGTCATCAAAAACAAGAAAGAAGAATTTCTCATTTATCTACTTTTAAGACAATGATTGTTTTACATATGTTCATTCACATCTTGGTTGTACTTTCTTTATGTATTCTGTCTGTCTTCTTAATTTTAAAAAGTACAAGTCCAAAAAATGTGTTTGATGCCTACTATTATCATCATAATATAGCCTTGTTTGAAAAGGCATATCATGAATCGGATCAAAAGGATCGTTTATATACATGGGTTTTAAATGGCTGGATCTTAGATGATGTATACCAAAATGAACAAGCATCCATATTTTTGATGAAGGAGGCAATTTCTACGAGTGATGCGACATTGATTCAATATGTATATGATCGTGTGTCTTTAAAAAAGGGATCAAAACTGGAAACTTTCGTTATGATGTATTTAAAACCCAACGCAAATCGTGCGAATCGTTGTATGACTTTGGCAAATGAGGGCAACATGTTATTAAAAGATAAGCTTGATATATATAACCAGTGTCTACAAATCGCAATTCATGAAGAGTTTAAGATTTCATTAACGCCTTTGCGTACTTGGTTAGAGAGTGTGGATGTATCACAGCTATTGAAGTATACAAAAGAATTTGAAGATTTAGGATGTAATTACTTAGAATATTTACTTTTATTACGAAATAAGGAGGGTGAGATCATGGAAGTACCTGTGGTGTTTGTTGATCATTTAAAAAGTAATCGATGGAATGATATATATGCGTTTTGGAGGAGTTTATGATTTGGATGCAGGATGTAGCTTATACTGACTATATTTATTGGCAGGAAACAAATTCGTTTATCAATGGTGTAGCTTCATCGAGTCAAAATATAGAATTGTTTTTTGACAAGAAAGTAGACCGGGATTCTAGTTTAGTTATTTATGATGGAAAACAAGTGGATCTAAGTCACGATCATATTTATATTGATGTTCAAAAAGAAGGTGTTACACAACTTGTTTATATATTAAAAGATGTGGATGGTTATGCCTTAGAACAAGGTGAAAAATCCATTCTTTTAGATACAACGATTCCAGATGTTGTAGTTAAGGTAAAGAATCATAATATTATGGATATTTTGCCTTTAGAAAATAAAGAAACAATTCATGTTGAGATTCTAGAAGAAAACTTAAAAAGTGTAGAAGTGTATTTAGATGATGAAAAAATGGATTGTGAAGGCAAAGAATTTGATATAGATGTGACAAATCAAAATCATACATTACGCATTCTTTGTAGAGATGTTGCGGGCAATGAAGTAGAACGAAAAATTGATATATTACCAATCGTGTTTCCTGAATGCGAGTTAAAGGACACGTTATATACAAAAGAGAACAAGATGGATCTCAAATTTGATGGAATTTGTGAAATGCCATTTTATTTGAAGGTATATTGTGGACAAGATTTATGTTATTCTCTGGATTTAGAAAATCGAGATGCAATAACAGTTGATTTTACTTCAAATGGAACGTATACATTTGTTCTAGAACATAAGGAATATCCTCAAATTAAAAAAGCATTAGAAGGATCGATAGTATATTCAAACATAACTCCCATCATCACTTTACAGCCATCTAGCAAAGTTTCAAATGAAGATGTATTTGTTGGTTTAAATTGGTATGTTCCATATATAAAGAAAGCTTATGTAGATGTAGAACTTGATGGAATCAAAGATCGTCATCCGTTTAATGAAGAAATTTGTTTAAAGGCTGTAGAAAATAAAGATTTATTCTATAAAGTTTTTGCGTATGCCATGGATGCCTTTGGAAATGAAGTTTCGGATATGGTTATTGTACGTATTGATAAGAGGGCTCCATCAACAAGTTTATATCTAAATAATGAACAGGTATTGGATAAAAAAATAATTAAGAAATTACCTGAATTTGAATTTTTGATTGATGACAATCGTGCAAATATGCGTATTGAATATTACATAAATGGTGTATTGATGGATATGGATATCGAAAAAGTATTCAATCGTATGATTAAAGATGATGTGTTAAAGGTTAAAACGTACACTTATGATGCATTATCAAATTTTGAAATAAAAGAATATGAATTTATGTTTAGCCCAGATAAGAAAATAGAAATGGTTTCCAAAAGTGAACAGATTCTACGTAGTGATGAAGTGGCTACATTTGAACGAATATGGAGTGTAAATGAAAAGAATGAATTGGTCTTAGAAAAAAATACAAAAGTACTTACTTCAAAATCGAAGCCGAAGATTCATTATGTGCGAAAAAAGAATAAAGTACAAATTTTTTCCAAAGATCAGATTGAATCTTGTTTTGTGAATGGAAAGAAGATTGCGATTCAAAAAGATGTGTTGGGACATGATTTTGTGGAAATATCATTAAAAAAATCAAAAACGACCATTGAAGTCAAAGCTAAAAATGATTCGGGTGTTACTACGATAAAGAAATCAGAAATTAAAAAACCAATCTTAAAAAAATCATTTCTAAAACAATTGTGGATTTGGATTCAGCGTGTCTTTAAATTATGATCAAGCTTTGGATATATACAAAGGATCATTGTGCGTGGTTTGATGTAGATTCCATTCATGCATATGACAGGTTTCAATTTGAGAGAAGAAATCAAGGCGTTTGTATCTTTTACAAACAAAATAAAAAAGTATTAAAATGCAATGAATCTTGTATCTTGGATCATACAACTTTCTTTCTTGATGAAAAACAAAGTACACAATGTCATTTTCCAATAGAGACTTCGATTCAAGTGGGAAGAAGTAGCTTGTGTAATATACAGTTGTTTAAAAGTGGAGTATCCAGGTTTCATTTTAAAATTGAAAAGGATGTATTAACAGACTTAGATAGTTTAAATGGTACATATGTGAACACTAAGCGTGTACATTCAACTCAGTTAAGTATTCAGGATGAAATCGTGATTGCGAATATTCGTATGATTTATTTTAAAAAGTATCTGCTTGTAGATATGGTGGATAATCCTTTTGAAAATAAGGATTTAAAACGAGAAGAACCCATGTTCTATCCATCCAATTTAAATGTTCAATTACCAACAATACAAACGTGGGACATACAGATGCCACAAATTCATCGTGTAGTTTGTAAACAGAGTCTTTTTAGTGCCATTGGGCCATCGTGTATGATCGCAAGTTCTGGTTTTATTTCTTCGATTCTGATTGGGTATCTTCAAAAACAAAGCGTGGAAACACTATTCATGAGTATGATCAGCTCTTTAACAATGGCTGTAACATTTATGATTTATGGTTTATATAATCGAAACTATCAATATAAATTGAGCGTAAAAGAAAATCAGAAAAGTCTAGATATGTATGATGGATATTTAAAACGAATGTATGAAAAAGAGGGCTTGTTGAAGAATGATTTTGAAAAGAAGGTAAATCTATATATCAAAAAGTACGTGGATACTTTTAAACATGAAACGAAGGATATTGTTTATGTGGGGTGCACAAAATTAAAGTGGTGTGCTATTTCATATCGTGAAGTGTCTTATGAATATGCATTAAATGATTTAATTCAAAAAAGAGAGCGATTGATAGAATCTTTAAATTCCAAAATACTACAACCTGTCTTCTTAAAAAAAGGGGAAGTATGTTGGATCAAAGGGAATATAGAAGAGAGTTTGATTTTGTTTGAGAACTATTTGTGGTATTCAAATTCGATGCGTAAGTGGTTGTGGCTGCAAGATTTTGATGAAATAAAAGATGTTTTATTGAATCCATTTTGTATTGTGAATGAAAAGTCGAATTCAGAATTCATAGTGGTTACTAGGGATTTAAAATGTCAGCCAAAAGATTATTATTGTTTGATCTATATAGGAAAGAAAGAACCATCCTTCCATTATGACTATTGTATTCAAAATATATGTATTTCCAATATAAATAAAGATCAAAAAAGATATCTTTTAAAATCACAGAATATGGACTTTTATCAAGAGTTGATTGCGAATGGACCCATTCGAAAAGAGCGCTATGTGATGAGGGTTCCTGTTGGAATGCGTGAATCCAATCAAATTGTGTATATGGATTTTCGTAAATATGGATCTCACGGATTGGTTGCGGGTATGACCGGATTTGGAAAAAGTGAATTTATAAGTTTTTTGTTGATGATGATGATTTGGCATAATGCTCCAAGTCAATTTCAATATATATTAATCGATTTTAAAGGAGGTGCTTTTGGACAGCCATTTTATGAATTTGCGCATTGTGCAGGAATTGTTACAAATCTGGATGCACAATCCATGGAACGTTTTTTTATGAGTATGAATTATGAACTGGAGAAAAGACAACGCTTATTTTTAGCGGCAAAAGTAGCCGATATCAATGCCTATAATGAAACACACACACTCTCGCATTTATGGATATTTGTGGATGAGTTTGCGCAATTAAAGACTCGTTTTCCGCAATTTATGTCACAGCTTCAAGAAATTGCACGTATTGGAAGATCTTTAGGGATACATTTAGTACTAAGTACACAAAAACCTTTGGGAATCATTGATGATCAAGTTATGTCAAATACAAGTTGGAAGGCGTGCTTTCATGTGAATAATGTACAGGATAGTCGGGAGATTTTACAAAACGAAAAGGCTTATACTTTAAAGAATCCAGGGGATATGGTTCTACAAACAAAAAATGAGAGTTTGGAATGTAAAAGTTTTTATCTACAAAAATATGTGGATGAAAAGTCGTGGCGTGAAATCAATGAGCGAAAAGAAGTTATCCAATCTAAGCAACATTTAAGTAAGCGTGTAATAGATGCATTAAAAGAAAAAATCAATGTGTTGAAAGAAGAAAAATCGTGGGTATTGTTGCCAAAGAAAGTTTCAAAAGAGGACTTTGTAATTTTAGATTTACCTTTTAAACAAATGCAGTGTGAGCTTGTTTTTGATCATTTACAGCTTATATATACAAAGAGTATGGATATTGTATATAGCTTAACAAATTACTTTAAGGATGAAACCATTTATGTATATGGAACTCATGTATTAAATGATTATGTGGATTTTAACTTTTTTAAATCTAGGTGTTTTCATCAGATTCAAAGTGGAGTTTGTATTGTTTTTGAAGATGAAAATCTTGATTTATCTTTATTGAATGAAAATGTGCGTGCATTTATTATTACGGAAAATGAGAACACTCGATTGAAATGGATTCAAAGTAAGTATGTATTTGATGTGGATAGTTTGGATGATAAAAGAATATATTTTGACACCTACCAATTGCCTTCTTATCTAAACATGACATGTTATGAAAATACATATGTAGAGTGTATTTATAATCGAGTAAGTGAATCCAATTTAAAAAGAAGAGCGTGTAAGCCATTTTCTTATCGAAAAGAACGAAATTGTATTGGCTTTGAAAGTCAGAGTGATCGCCCTGTGTTTATTGATGAGAAAAGAAAACTTTATATTTTATATATGCATGAAGAATATAGGTGTAAAGCTTATAAGCTATGTGAGAATCTTTCACATCTTAAAATTTGTTCAGACTTAAGTTCAAATAGTGATATTTATGTTATTTGTGTAGATTTTAAACAATTGACAAATGAAGTGTTTCAAAAAGCTTTATATCAGGCGCAAGTATTGTGGGTTGGCTATGGATTGAAGGAGTATGGATATACATTGAGGCGTAAACTTCCTTATGAAAGCTTTGATTGTGTATTTTTTAAAGATCAAAATGAAGGGATTGGAGTTTATGAATGAAATCGGCATATATCTTTCTTTTGATCGAAAGATGATTTTTGTTTCTGAGTCGTATCGAGTACAAGATTTTTTTGATGAGTTTTTAGAGTATGAAGTACGATATGTGTTTAATGTTACGGTAATGTGTTTTTTGGATTTGAATAAAACATTTAAAGAAAATCATATTGCGCATTGCGATATGTTGATTTATGGGAGGTAAATTTATTTATGAAAATTTCAGTGGATTATTCAGAAGTATATCAAGCAAGTGTCTATGTGAAAAACAAAGCGGATAGCTATAATGATCTAATTCAAAATTTATATAAAAGAGTGGAGCAGATGCAAAGCATTTGGCAGGGTGTAGATCATTTGGCGTTTCAAAATCAGTTAGAAGAATTTAGACCAAGCCTAAATGAAATGTATCAAGTGATTTTAGAATATAGTAATGTTCTAAAACAAACAGCTTCGGTTTATGAAAAACTTCAACAAGATCGTGTTCAACAAGCTAAATTATTATTGTAGGAGGAATGGTTATGACACAAATTCAAATATCAAGTGAAGATGTAATGGCGTATTCAAAACAAGTCGATGCGTATGCCAATGAGATTCGTACAGTGTTTAATGAAATTGAATCTAAGATGTATTATGTGGAATCGATTTGGCAGTCTCCTGCATCTAAATATTTTATGGAACAGTTTCAAACATTAAATCCTGCTATGATGTCGTATTTGGAAACATTAACGCGTTTTTCTACATATTTACATCAAACCGCAAATCTATATCAGGAAAACGAACAAAATTTGATGCATCATGGATGAGATACAATTTTATAAAGTATTATCAAGTGATTTAAGCTCTCTTTTGAATCAAACCAAAAATGCAGTATCGAGTGAAGAGTTTGTCTATGTAAATCAAAAGGTATCGCGAATTCAATATTTGATTCAGATACAAATACAGGAAATTTTAAATCATGAAAGCCGATAGTCTTTCTTGTAAGAATTTAAGTGCACAATATAATTTACTGGCATCAAGAAATATTGCGTTAAAGAATCCGAAAAGGAGAAAAGAACAGAGAATGACCGTCCGGAAAGACAAAATCGTATCGCAAAAGAAATTATGGATATTTCGAACTATTTATCGAAAAGTGCTAATTTAATCGAGAATACCGAAAACAAACAATTGTTGTTTCAGCCTGGTAAACTTAATTTCACTAAGTATGTAAACTTGAATTTAGTTTCGCAGCTGACTAAACAAAGTCGATATTCTTATGGTTCGATTTCGTATACAGCTTCATTAAAGGAATGGAATAAAAACTATACGAGAGATTATTTTCATGTGGGGGCCAATGCGGCTATATTAGATGGAGAAATTAAATCGAGCATAAGTGCTCGGTTATGGAAAAATAAAAAATTTGATCCTCGTGTTGTATTACAAGGTGAGGCTAGTGTTGCCTTATTATCATCAACGGTGAATGCACGTATTGGTAATTCAAAAGTGTATGCGAGTGCTCGTGCAACAGGACAAGTCGGTGTGGCATATGCGAATTGTAAGGCCGTGTTTTCTAAAAAGGTTCAGTCGTTTGAGGCTGGTGTTGGTGTTGTAGCCTTAAGAGGAGAAACGCGTTGTGTTTTAAATATTCTTGGTGCAAAAGTAACTTTAACTGCACAAGGAAGTGTTGGAAGTGCTGAGGCAAACTTTTCATATCATTTTTCAAATAGAGAGTGGGAAATTGGATCTAAGCTTGGTTTTATTGCGGGGCTGGGCTTTAAAATCAATGTGAGCTATTAAAAGGAGGTTAAATGAAAGATTTATTACCAATTGGAAGTGTAGTGACTTTAAAAGAGGGAACTAAAAGATTAATGATTATTGGGCGTCTTCAACAAAATGTAAGGACAAAGAAAGTGTATGATTATGCAGGATGTTTGTGGCCAGAAGGCTATATGGATAAGGATTCTTGTTACGTATTTGATCATGAAGATATTGATTGTCTTTACTATATTGGATTGCAGGATATAGAAGAGTTCAATTTTCGGTTTGAACTCGATGAAATGAGAAAAAAAACAAGCCAATAGACATTTGTCTATTGGCGTTTTATTAGTCTTTAGATTTCGCAAGATCCGGTCTAGAAACTAGATATTCTGGATTGTTTGCCTTTAAATTGTCGAATACATCTTGATCATGCACTTCAAAATTGTATTTCTTTAAGTAATATACAAGACAAGCTTTTTTGACATCATCATCACTGCTTAATGTTGTATAGACTTCATCTTTAATATCTTTGTATGTGTTTGTTACTAATACGGCAACGTAAGCATATGTTGTTCCACTGCTTTCGTTTGTGAAAATTTCATCGATGACTCCGGCTTTTTTTGTCTTATATAACTTATTGATCATTCGAGTGGAAACATCTGTTTTCTTTGTTGTAATTAATGTTTCTTTTCCTGAATATGTGGCTGAATCGACCATATATTGTGAAGCTACTTCTTCAGGGTCTGTTCCATCTTTTAAAGCTTTCAATGCTTTTTTAGCTGTTGCCTTATTTTCACATTGAATGATACGAGCTTTACTTGGTTTATATGTGTTTTGAACGTCTTTTTTAGCATCTGTGAAATATTTTTCTGTTAATTCACTTGCTTGTAAACTTGGAATCAAAACTTTATTCATATATTGTTTTTTGCTTGAATAACCAAGAGATTTAATTTGACTTTCAAAATCGGACATATTTTCTTTATAGTTGTCGATTTGTTCTTGGGCTTTTTCTTTCATTTCATCGGTTACTTTAACTTCTTGTTTATAGATTGCTTGCTTAACAAGTTCCATTGTAAGATCTGTACCTGTTGAAATTTTTAATAAATCATATTCATCGCCTTTTGTATATGTTGTATTGCCAATGGTCATGATGGCTTCATCTTTATCTTTAATTGTGGCAGTTGCTCCAGAACATGCGCTCAACATCATGGCTGCACATACAAGTAGTATAGGTGTCTTTTTCATTATTGATCACCTCCATAAGTCGTTTTTACATAGTTGTCGAATTTTTTCTTAGTGTCTTTATCGTTGAATTTAATATCTAATTTTTTCGCGTATGAATCTAGAATTTTGTATGAAAGAGAAGAGTCACTGTTTAAGATCGCATATAATGCTTGGTTTGAAACTGTGTCATTTTTTGCGTTGAAGATTTTATTTGAATCTGTTTCTTTTACATAAACTCTATATAAGCTTGTGCCACTTGAATTTGTAACTGTAATCCAGTCGCTAGTTTCACCTTTTTTAAGATTAATGGCAGCTGTAACTACATCAGCAGGTACAGTAGAAGTTGAACTTGAGTCTGAGCTTGTTGAATCTGAATCTACATATCCTGCAAAACCTTTTTTGTTTGCGGTATTTGAATCTTCAGAGAATGCTTTTGCGACATCCGCAAAACTTTCTTTTTCTAAAGCTTTATCAATGTTATTTTTCTTTTTTGTTTCTGTTTCTGTTAAATTATCTGCATCACTTACTTCCATTTTAATGATAGAAACAGTTCTAGGGCTTTTTTCTTCCCAGGCTTTTTTTACTTCATCAAAATGTTTTGTGATATATTTTTTATTCATTTCTTTTTCTTTAACGCTTGTTATGCAATAGTCATTTAATTGTTCAAAGGATGAATATCCATATTTAGCTAGTTCTGAAGTTAAAGTGGATTCATAATCG
>ERZ773260.4830-NODE-4830-length-10722-cov-5.385019_pt1 | contig 10722 bp, 11 predicted proteins | sample MGYA00511387_ERZ773260 | MGnify/ENA primary metagenome ERZ773260 (study PRJEB29015, sample SAMEA2737745) | human gut metagenome | biome: human gut; feature: human-associated habitat; material: faeces | place: China | collected 2012 ... | reverse complement strand
CTCTATCTTTGCGATCTGGCAAAAAGCGTGACACTGGTGCACCGCCGGAATGAATTTCGCGCGCAGGAATATCTTATAAAGAGGGCAAAAGAGAGGAAAAACCTCTCGATGCTGCTTGGATATCGGCCCAAGGCGCTGGAGGGCACGCTGGGGTTTGAGGCGATTGTGCTGGAAAATGTACAGACGGGCGAGGAAAAGAAGCTCTCTGCCGATGGCCTTTTTGTGGCCATTGGGCGCGTCGCGGATACTGGCATCCTGAAGGGAAAGGTGCGCCTGGATGCTGCTGGATACTTGCCCAGCGCCGAGGATACCAAAACAGAGCTGCCCGGCGTTTTCGCCGCGGGAGATGTGCGCCAAAAGGCGCTGAGGCAAGTGGCGACGGCGGTGGCAGATGGCGCCGTTGCCGCCGAGCAGGCACAGATGTTCCTTTTTATATAGCTGCAATTCCGCGCCGCGCAGAACGTCCGGCTCTGTGGAGGCGTAGCGCATCCAGATTTCTTTGCAGGAAAGCACCGGCTTGTCCTCGCGTTCCGGCTCCTGTTTGGCAGGTTCTTCTGCCTGCGGCTTCGTATCCTTGAGAATTGTTTTGAGGTATCCGCGTGCCTGCCTCACGCTCAATGGAATGGGGTCCGCACCAAGCTCGCCGCAGATGCGTACCGGCGCGGGAAGTCCATAATACAGGCGTTCTTTTTCCGTTTCCTGCGCCAATTGCGCGGCAATTTTTGCGGGCGCGCCGTCAATGCGGAGCTTTCCACCGTCCATGACCAGCACCCGATCGCAGACGGGAAAGACCGCGTCCAGCCGATGTTCGGTCAGCAGCACCGCAACGCCCAGCTCCCGGTTGATGCGCTCGACGGTGTCCAGTAAACTTCTTGCCGCGAGTGGGTCCAGCATACTCGTCGGCTCATCTAAAATGAGGAGCTTCGGGTTCATCGCCATCACGGACGCAAGGTTCAGCATCTGCTTCTGCCCGCCGGACAGTTCGCTCGTCTTCTTCCGGAACCACGAAGCCGGACAGTTCGCTCGTCTTCTTCCGGAACCACGTTTCCATTCCGAAAAACGCCGCCATCTCGGCAACCCTTCTTCGGATGACCTTCGTCGGAAGGGCGAGGTTTTCCAGTCCGAACGCCAGCTCGTGCCATACGAAATCCGTCACGATCTGATCCTCCGGATTCTGCTGGACATAGCCGATTTCGGTAAACGCCGATTCGGCGCTTAATTCGTCAATGGGTGTATTTTGATAGAGAACCTGCCCCTCGCGGCTGCCCACCGGGCGAAGCTCCCGTTTTGCCTGTTTTAATAAGGTGGTCTTGCCGCAGCCCGAGGGACCGCAGAGGACCAGATATTCTCCCTCCGCCATTTCGAAGCTGACGTTTTGCAGCGTTCGCCGCGTGGCGTAGGGATACGCGAAGCTCAATCCGTCAAACCGCAGCAGCGCCATGTCAGCTTCTCCTTCATTTCCAGAATTGAGGGGAATAACGCAAGAACTGCGAACGCGATGTACAGCACCGTGCCGCTTACGCCGGTAAAGACCGCGTCCATGCGGGGATAGAACTCCATCGTGCCGTGCCCGAAGACGCGCCCCAACACGCAGATGCCGGCAAGCGCCAGGATAAGCCCCAGCACAGCCGCGTCCCGGCTGTCAAAGACGAATAAGTGAAACGTGGTGCGGCGGCGAACGCCGTAGCCGCGCGCTTTCATGGAGTCCGCTGTCTGTACGGCGTTTTCCATGCTCCAGGTCAGAAGCGCCGAGAGATTCCGGTTTGCCGCGTGAAGCCTCGGAAGAAGGCGCTTGTTTTCCGGCAGCAGCATCTTCTGCGCCGTGCGGATCTGCGCACTGCGCTCCTGCAGCCTCGGAATAAGCCCCAGCGTCATGGTGATGAGCAGCGCGGTATTGGGGGCAATCTGCCCGAACAGGAACAGGAATTTATCCGAGGTCATGACCGCCTGATAGCAGGTGAACCAGAAGATCACCGCGCTAAGCGACGCAGCGGAGACCAAGCCATAGCAGACGGCTTCCAAGGTAAACCACTGGTCAAAGAGCATACACAGCATCGTCACGCCCCGGTGGTTAAACAGCGGGTTTGCGATAGCAATGAGCAGAAACATGGGCAGAACGAAGCGGCTGGTCAAGCCCACGCTTCGCCAGCCGTTTAGCTGCGCGGAAAAACATACCGCGCCAACCAGAGAAAGCGCCGCCATCACGGGGTGAAAGCACACCAGCGTCAGCGTAAGCACGGCTGCAAAATATAAAAAGCTGACTGCCGGGTGCAGACCCCCGAAAAAGCGCATTCTCATTCGTTTTCCTTCATCCATTCATCCGACGCCATCCAGTCCTGACCCAGATCGCGTCCCAGATTACAGGTATAATTCCATTCGATCACATCGCCGTTTTTGACCGCGTACTGTCCGCAGCCGTAGTTGGGGTACCAGTCGTTGACACAGTACATCCACCCCGACCATCTGCCGCCATCAAATTCATAGAGGTTGTTGATGCCGTCTACATACTGCGCACCGTTGGTGCCGCGGTAGGAGACGTGAATTTTATAGGTGTCGCGGATGCGGCACAACACGTCGAAGACCGTGTCGCCCTCCTGAAATTCCACCTTCGTTTTGGCGAGAATCGTGCCGCTCGACGGAACGATGCCCGCCCACTGCGAGTCCAGATTCATGCCCTTGTCCACTGCCGTGTCGCAGCGGATGGAGATGAAAACCTTGTGTTCGCCCTCCTTCGGCGCTTCGTCCTCGGGATTCTTCTTGTCTTCCTTTTCCTCGGGCTGCTCCTGCGGGGTGTTCTCCTCCTGCGCGGGGGTATCGTCCTCGGCGGCGTCCTTTTTCTTATTGGTATTCGTCTGCTGCGCGTCCTTTGCCGCCTGCTGGATGGGCGTGAGGTCTTCCTCGGCCGCCTCCTCCGACTGGCGGATGCTCTGGCTCATGCCGCTTTGCGTGCTGGCTGGACCGCTCGTGTCCGTTTGCAGCGTCACTTCCTCCTGCGCCTTGTCCGCAGAGAGACGTTCCTTGAGCCATTGGAAAATGTTTTTGCTGCTGTCTGACTGCGTATCTTCCTCCACGACGTCCTTCTCGGAGACGAGATAGTCGATGGACAGCTCGCCGCCCGCGTTGGAGCTTCTCGCATTTGATCCAAAATAGCTCAAAGCCAGATAGCCGAGAGCGCCGATGGAGGCGACAATTGCGACTACGATCAGCGCAAGCAGTACCTTTTTCTTTTTCATATCACCAATTCCTATTCACGCGCGAAATAGCTTCGCGTCGGTATATTCTTCCCCCGAACGCCGCGTTCCCAGGACAGCGTTCGGAGTCTTTCATGCGCGCCAGGGGATGGACGCGCTGGCAGGTGGCTCACAGGGGGATGGAGCCAGGACCTTATTTATACAAATCTGTTCCCAAGCAGATCGTATACCCATTTATAACGGAGCAGTTTCTTCGGCTGCGGGCTGCTGGGCTGCTGCCTGCGCTGCCTTTGCGGCTTCTTTTTTTGCCGCGATCTTCGCGGCGTGCTCTTGCCTGAACTTGTTCAACTGGCGCTTAAACTCGTCCTTAAACTCTCGGGTGCCGCGAACATTCGTACCCGGCGGGAATTTGACGCCGCGCTCTTGCAGCGCGTACATGGTTCTGGCGCTTACCTTTTCGTCCATCCAAATATCGGCGCGAAAGCGGCGACCTGCGCCCTGAAACTGCTTTTTACCTTTACCTTTTGACATCCGTTATTCCTCCCTTCGTTCACATTCTGAAAGGAGAGTTTCGGATTCGTTTTTTGCCGACGCTTTGGCGGCGTTTTTATCTCTTGCTTCGGCTCGACGTTGGTTCCGCTGCTCGTTGCGCTCTTTTCGGACACGATCTCTTTCGGCGCGTTCCTGCTTATAAAGCTCTTCCTGCCGCTTGTATTCCTGATTGTAGTGAAGATAGCGTTCACGAGCTGGGAAACGCTCCAGCGCTTCTCGGGTGCGCTCTTTGATTATATTTTCTATCCAGCGCTGCCCATCAAAGCGATTTCTCGCGCCGCCGCTCATTTAGAGTCTCCCGCGGCAGCCGCGTTTTTCTCGCGCCTCTTTTGGGATTTGCGTTCACGGCGGTCAGCTGCCGCCTGCTTTTTGCGCGCCTTTTTCTGCTGCACATGCAGCGCAGACTGACGTTCGTATTCTTCCTGAAAGATTGCCGTGCGTTCCAACGGCAGCGCACTTAGGGCTGGACCTTTGTAGTCCACATAGCCGCTGTAATTCAGGGCCGTTGCCCAGGAGCCAAATCGAAGCGCCAGTAAATCGCCGCCGATAACCTCAGATTGCGCAGGAATATGCCCCAGCTCTTTTTTGCATTGCCGTAGGTAGCGAGCAAGTTCTTCTCGGGAATCGTGTTGATGTGCAAGGATAAATTCAATATTTTTTCGGGAGATCGCCACACGCACGCTTTCATTCATGCGCTTGTCGTGCAGAGCCTGATTGTCTCGATCTCGAAACGGCTTTCCTTTCATGCCCGTACCTCCTTGGTACAGGCTGCATCCGCCCTTTGAAGCTGCGAATCTAACGCCGCATAAAGGTCGCGCACGATTTTTCGATTTGCAAACGGCGGCGGGTTTTTAAGGTTGGCAGATACTGAGCCGCTATAAAAGCTGCGGAGAGCTTTCGTCCACGACCCAAAACGGTATTCGAGGAACGCCCCGCCGATGACCTCTACCCTCGCAGGGGGATGACCAATGTCATCCATACAGGCTTTCAGGTAGGCGCTGAGCTGCTCAAGGCTATCATTCTGGTGGTCTAAAATAAACTCCGTGTTTCTTCGTGCGATGATCTGCTTGACGCGGGACAAAAGCTGCGGGTCCAGGGTTTCCTGTTGGCTTGGCTGCTGGGATTGAAGCTGCTGTTCTTCGTCGTGCATAATCTTCCTCCTGTCTTCGTGTTTGCACACTATCCCCGCAAAGGGATAATTTGGCTTTCGCGAGATAAAAAAAGCACCAACCCTCAAATAGATAGAGAGATGGTGTTTTCGGCTGAAGCCCTTCGGATACATCCGTCCTCCGGTAAACATCAGACTCATCCCGCCATGCACGGCACAAACCGCAGCAGGCTGTGAAGATAAGCAACATATTCTGACTTGCAATCTGAATGGCAGTTTTGCCATTCGCGGATCACGTTTGCCTTCTCACAGGGGTTGATTACCCTGCAATGACGCCCTTTCGGACCAGCGGTTTCCCGCCTCAACGTTTTCCTCATGCGCACAGCTCCGGGTAGAGATTTCTTCCGCTTGCGCCGTCACCTTATCAGATCACCAACTGACATTCAACGACTTCATATCTTCGGATGCGAGCATTAAAAAAAACAGTATGAAATTGTGCGGCAGCAGAATCGGTTTTCTCTTTTGTGGTATCCTAACCGTGTGTACGGCTAGGATTTTATCTCGTAAAGTGTTCCACTTTACGTGAATGCGAAAACCCAAGATATTCTGCTTTCACTCTTATTATACAAGCATATGTAGAAATGTCAACACGGTTTGGCCACTTAAATCATCAGTTTTTAACAAATTTTATGGCATAAAAAATATGAAACGGTGTTATGTAAATGCATAACATTTGATGCCAAACAATCCTGTCTTGTATTTGCCGTCACGATTCTGGTACAAAGGAAAGGTTGCGTATGTCGAAGTACGGAGAGAACATCTATCGCCGCAAGGATGGCCGCTGGGAAGCGCGGTATATCTTCATGCGCCTGCCGGATGGGAAGGCAAAATACAAGTCTGTTTACGGAAAGACGCACGATATCGCCAAGGAAAAACAGTTGGCGGGTATACTGGCGCTGGCAAAGGAGAAGCGCACGTCCTGTGAGTTGACGCTAAAAGAGCTTTTTGTTCAGTACCTTGCCCAAACTGATGTAAAAACCTCTACACGTGAACGGTATCGGTTCATGCTGGAGCGGCACATTCTTCCGTACTTTGGGAAGACACCCGCCTCCAAGCTAACAGCGAAAGTGCTTTCTGCGTTCCTGCTGCATTTGAAGGAAAACGGACGGCTGGACGGAAAGGGCGGCTTATCGGCAAAAACCGTGCGTGATTTGGCTGTTCTGCTGAAAACGCTGCTTCGGTTCGCGCAGAGGGAATATCACTGCGTCTGCGACGCTCTAAACGCGAAGCTGCCAAGCTGTAAGCAGAAAAACATTGAAGTGCTTTCGGAGCAGGAGCTGGCGGTCATGAGCAAAGCCCTATCGCCGTCAAAGAAAATCACCTGCGCGGTCATGCTGGCGCTGCACGCGGGGCTTCGCGTCGGCGAGGTCTGTGCGCTGCGCGTGTGCGATATCGATTTCATGACCGGAACCATCCAAATTTGCCGCTCGGTGCAGCGAATGACGCTGAACGGGAAGTCACAGCTTCTGGTCCAGCGCCCGAAAAGCGACAGCTCCGAACGGATCGTGCCGCTGCATCCGGAATTATTGCTCCTGCTGCGGAAAATTACCGCGAATATGCTGCCCGACGCATATATTATGACCGGTCTGCTTGACCGGCCTATGGACCCACGCGCCTGTCAGTACCAATTTACCGTACTTTTGAAGCGCTGCGGCATCCGTCACCGGGGTTTCCATGCCCTGCGGCATACGTTCGCCACACGCTGCATTGAAAACGGCTCGGATATCAAAAGCATCAGCGAAATGCTGGGGCACGCGGACATCAAGACTACATTAAAATTATATGTCCATCCGTCGCTTGAAAGCAAGCGCCGCTGCATCCAGAGCGTCGGTGTTTTGCAGATTGGCGCATAACGCGCAAAATTCAATACGGTTTCGCCCGCCGATACGGTATCGTGTCGGCGGTTTTTTTATGCCTATTTGCCGTCAAAATTCTGGTCATATGAACGCCAGAGTGCTTGGTATCAAAGGGGCGAAAGCGTTTTTATCATAAAGTGGAACACTTTACGTGAATTATTTTGCCTGGATAACGAAATCGGCACCCGCAAAGCCCAGCTCTGCGGATGCCTCCCGCCGACAGATACTGTTCTGCCGGCAAGAAGCAGACCGTTGACGAGGCGTCGCTCCTGTTCCATATTCAGGCGCGTATCTGACTTATCTCCCGTAGTTGGAGCTTCACAGTGACCGGTTCGCGGGGACTTTCACCCCATTCCGCATTGAGCCCACTCCCTTTAGAAATGGGCACCTGAACAGTATATTTATTCTATTATGTGCTTATCGGCTTCACGCAGCTGAACGAAAAATAGATGAAAAAGTCCGAAATATAGGACAGCAGAAGTGCTACAATGATCTCAGAAAACGCAGGAGGTCATTGGCATGGCACACGCAGAGAGCATCACATTTGAAAAATTTCGCACTCGTTTCAGCACGGAAGAGATCTGCCGGGCGGAATTATTCCGGCTTCGGTTTCCGAACGGTTTTGTCTGCCCGAAATGCGGCTGTACGGAATACTACCCGGTTCGCGGGCGAAACACGTTCCAGTGCCGCGCCTGCCGGCATCAAACATCCGTCACGGCTGGGACAGTCATGCATCGCACGCACCTGCCGCTGACCGCTTGGTTCTGGGCAATCTATCTGTGTGCCACGGACAAACGCGGCATTTCCGCCGTACAGCTGAGCCGCACGCTGGGCATCTGCTATGAATCTGCATGGTATCTTTTGCACAGAATCCGCTCCGCTATGCGTCAGAGAGACGAAAAGTACGAACTTTCCGGCATCGTTGAGATGGACGACGGCTACGTGGGCGGAGCAACGCACAATGGCAAACGTGGTCGCGGGACGGACAAGGCAAAGATCGTGGTGGCGCTGTCAAAAATGGAAAACGGCGCGGCTTTGTTCATGCGGATGCAGGTCGTGGAAGATGTTACCGGCGGCACGCTTCAGCAGGTCGTTGACGAAACTGTTGCGCCGGGCTCAAAAATCGAATGCGACGGCTATAAGAGCTATCGGAACTTGTCTGGCGTGGAGCTGGACGCGAAAAAGTATGAACCTGGGGGCCTGCATTGGCTGCACAAAGCCATCAGCAATCTGAAAGCGTTTCTGCTCGGCACATATCACGGTCGCTGCCAGCAGCTTCAGGCGTACCTGGACGAGTTCTGCTTCCGCTTCAATCGCAGAAAAACCGGCGATCAGATCTTCAGCCGCCTCGCAAGAGCCGTCGCTGCATCTTGTGCCCAGCTGCATTAAGCAGATAAGCACATTATAAAATATAAGGATATGGTTGTTTGCGTCAGGATTAGAGAAAAATGTTTGCTATGAGAGGAATCGCTTTATGGAAAAAGCAGATAATGAGATGTATGCCTTGGTAGACGAGGAATTTCTGGCGAAATTCTCCAATCAACATTTGAACTATATGAAGAAACTTTACTACTCATTCTATGCTGGCTATTGCAAAAGAATCAAACGAAAGCCATTAACTTCTGAGGATTTTTTTAAGAATATGCACCTCAGAAGATTTCAACTATACCAACTTTGTTGCCCTTATTGTGGGACAGTTTCCTTATGCATTCACGATAAGAAAGAATCTAAGACTGCTGGATATAATTTTTGCCATTCTTGTGGCCGAACATCTACGCTAAAAAATATACAAAAGCATCTGGCTCGCTTTGTTCGTATTAAACGAATGAATCGTATTAGTATTCAGGCAGTTGCGGAACATCGACCTGAAACAGAGAAGTGGCTATTGGCGTATGACTGCTATCAAATCGAAATAATTGAACTGGCATCTATTATCGAGGTTCTATTTAGGGATTATTTTGAGGCCTTACTCTTCATAAGTTGTGAATCTAAAAAAGATAGCTTCTTGGAAAAAATTGTTCGCAAGTATACTGGGAACGACTTTATGAATATTGAAAAAACAAATGATATCTACAAAAAGGCATTTGGAATTGAAATACGAAAGAATTTGAACGCTGAAACTTGGGATGATTTACTGGATATTGTGAACCTTCGGAACATGATAGTACATAATAACGGACAAGTAGACAAGCGCTTTGAGTCCACATCTACGTTCAGAAGATGGAAAGATCGAGTAGACATCCCGCTCATTAAAATAGAAGATGAAGATATTGCTAAACTGCTTTCAAGTGTTATTGATGCTGTTACAATCATTTCAAATCTATATCTAAAAGAATACTATCAAAGACGAAACCGAGTGATAGCAAACTACTACTTTAACAAAGAAAATGCATATGATTTTTTTGCGGACACGGAATGATTAAGAAACCGGAGGGTATTATCCCTCCGGTTTGTGTTTTAAGTGTAGTCATCCAACTATCAATCTCCACACCGTCAGCGGCACATACCACACCGCCACGATCAGCCGCCAGACCAGAACGAAACCGCCGATGATCCCGGCCAGAATAAAGTTCAGCGCGAACAAGGCAATCCCACTGCCCAGGGAGCCGCCGCCTGGTATGATCCAGAGGCGCAGCCGCCAGATGCCGAACGGCAGCCCGCAGAGTATCCATAACCATAGGTAGTCCAGCTCACCGGTTTTCACGCAAGCGGACCGGAAGATGCAGTACAGCAGCGCGGCGGCCGCCACGGGCAGGATCGTCTTGCAAAAGAAATCCTTTATTGCTTCGCCTCTCGTCATAGGCTCGCCTCCTTTGATATGTCTATATCGTTATTATATTTGATGTTCTGACAAAAGCCCAGAATAAAACGCAGAAAACGGATTTATTCCAGCTCCACATTCTTTTTCCGCTCCTGCTCCGGCTGCGGCGGGGAAAGAAAATCCTCCACATTCTGACGCATGGCAGCATAGTCCTGTTCTTTCCGCTGGGCTTTCTGCAATTCAGCTTTTAGAATGGCTTTTCTTGCGTTGAGCTCGTCTATTTCGGCCTGCATCCGCTCTGTGGCAGGCAGCGGAACCGCACCCAGCCGCTTACACTCCCTGGCGGCGGCTTCAAAAAGGATGATCTCGCTCTCATGCCCTCGCAGAAACTTTTCCTTATCCCTGGACGCCTTATAGCGGTCATAGATTGGCTTGAGCTGGCGGTAGGCGGCGACGTGCTTCATCTTCAAGGCCAGCTCGTCGATTTTCGCCCCGGTATCCCGAAGGTCCGCTTTCAGCCGGGCAGCGGAGGCGGATGCCACCTCGCACCGATCCAACAATTCTTCATAACTGCCGATACCATGCTCCGTCAAAAAGTTGGAGGTATCCGCGATCCGTTTCAGATTTTCGATGGTCGCCCAGCGGCGATAGCCTGCACTCTGCTGCGCCTTGATGTTGTTCTGGATATCAATGAGCAGACTGATCTTTCCATTCTGCTGTTTCGGTTGGCGGGAAGGTCTGGCGCGTCCGGCAATCCGGGCGGCAAGGGCTTCTTCGGTGTAGTCCATCCCCAAGGTTTTCAGACGGGTAAACCGTTCCTGATCCGGCGCTCTGGCGGAGATATATTTGCCACGCTTGATCTCATAGCCTTCTCTCTGCAGGCGGCGAAGCAGTTCTTCCAGGTTGGAACAGGCTGGCAGGAGCCGGTCAATAGCAGCTTTCAGCTTCGCCTTATAACTGGTGCCGTTTTGCGTGGTCTGATGTTCAATATAGCTTTTGCCCTTGTCCTGTCCGGGGATGATGACGGACAGACCGTGTTCTTTGCAAAGCCTGTCCGAAGTGCGGCGGATGAAGTGATAGCTCCGCTTATTGGAGTGATAGTGCTTGTGATCCTGAAAGCTGACCGCATTGAAAATCAAGTGGTTATGAACATGATCTTTGTCTATGTGGGTGGTAAGTACAAATTCATACTTG
>ERZ773260.4821-NODE-4821-length-10747-cov-3.281519_pt1 | contig 10747 bp, 18 predicted proteins | sample MGYA00511387_ERZ773260 | MGnify/ENA primary metagenome ERZ773260 (study PRJEB29015, sample SAMEA2737745) | human gut metagenome | biome: human gut; feature: human-associated habitat; material: faeces | place: China | collected 2012 ... | reverse complement strand
TATATCCTCGCTCCCAGTCGGTAGCAACCCAAGTCCAAAAATGCCTGTGCCGGGTTGATAGAACCAAAATCCTTTATGTACTGGAGGACTTGCTCACACTGTCCCATTTGTGATACCTCACTTTCTCCTCGGTCCAGTCAGGATAAAAGCCTCTGAGATAGTTGATGATGTATGCCCTGATGTCCGCCTGGGAATGGAATCCAAGAGGCCGCAGCCGATCCATAAACAGCCCCTCGTCAAAAGCGTAGTGGCAGGGGCCGCACAGGGTAACGATGTTCTCCACCACCCCCATGCCGCCCTGGGAGCGGCGCACCACATGACAGTGGGGGCCTCCCGGAGCGCCGCAGAGGATGCAGGTGGCGGGACCTTGGGTGCAGTCCCGCGCGGCCACAGCGGCCTTGACACGGGCCGATATGGCTGTTTGTTTGGTCTGTTTATGCACGGCCCCACTCCTCCTTCATGGCCGCCAGCTTCTCAGGCGGCAATGTCTCAATGCCAAGGTCCTTGCAGTCTTGCACGATGCTGTCAATGAGCCGGGACATTTGCCTGGTGTTGTATCTGCTGGAGCCGTAATAGGCCCTGATAACCAGCCTGTCGCCGTCCTTGTCATAGCCAACCTGTTCCGTAGGCCACCCTGTCCCAAGCAGTTCCCATGCCACACGGAATGTATTTGCTTCATCCTCCGTCAGGGTAAAATCCTTAAACGGTCCGACTTCCCGTACCTTTTGTATGTAGAGTTCTTCCTTTGTTGTGTGAAGTGCGTCAGCCATTTTGTCCAGCAGCACCCAGCAGTAGTCATTTGCGTTCATGCTCCGCTTGTCCCGGTGCTGCTTGATCTTACAGTCATATAATTTGTTCTGTTTCTTTAGCACAAACTCCCTGGCCGGGGCGGTTTCGTTCACCTTCAGGCACAGCCACAGGCCGTCCTCCATTGAGATTTTCGACTGTGTGAAGGTTAGATTCATTTCGCCGCCTTCTTCCCGCACTTGATACAAAGTGGCTCCCCATACCTGGCTTTGGCCCGTTCCGCAATCGTCTCCGCCTTGATCAGCTCCTGTCCATCCCAGAAATCAGGGATCAGCATACCGCACCGCTGACATTTGATAGGGGTATCTCCTACAGGAGGGACACGCTCTCCGGGCTTGCCTGGTTCAACGTTGTACCCACCTCTGGTAACCTTTCCCTCGTCACTCCTGTTCTGGTCCGGATCGTCCCCGGTAATGATCTTGTATGCTTTGAGAAGGGCATATTTATCTCCATAGGTCATGGCCTTCCCTGGGGCCTTATCATTGCTGTCCACCCCGTCTCCGTAAGTGGTGATATCTACATAGTCAGCCGGGTCCTCCGTGTTGACAAACCGATATACTGTTTCTACCCGCATAAAAAACTTCGATATTTCGCTCTCTTGGCCGTTGTATACCTTCTTAGTGGTAATAATATCGCTGTCTATCACCTTTCTGGACAGAGGATAGCTGTACACCTTGTACTTCTGCTCCAGAGGTTTTACGGCGGCCAGAACATCCGCCTCACTCACCGCCTTATAGGAGCTTCGCCCCTCCCCTACCATCAGATTCTTTGCTACGGCGTTTAGCTCGCTGGTGATCGCCGCAAGCTTCTCATATATGTTCATACTGCCTCCTAATTCAGCCAATCTTCTAAGGTTTTAGCATTATAAAACTTTGCATAATCTGAAAATTCTCTTATCGTATCTGGATAGCCAGCTAGCAGCCACTTAATGATCTCTTCGCTGTATTCGTCGGCATACTCTTTTAGTATCTCTGGTGCATCTTGGTTTTTTTCTTTGATCCATGACGGATACCCCGTCCGCAGTGTGGCGGTGATATCAGGGTGCTCCAAGTCCATATCTCTCACAGAGCCCACCCCACCAGCAGGGAGCACATAAAGATCATGCTAGATACCACCAGGCACCGCCTCACAATGCGGTTCATGCGTGCCTCACGCTCCCGGCGGCACTGATAGCAATATTCTCTGGCGTCGTGGTTTCGCTCCACCAGAGAGCGTCCGTCCTCAATGTACTTCACTTCTTCCGCCTCCTATCCCATATATCCCAAATGATTAGAACCATTGCCACAATGATACAGGCGTATGCGCCCATAAACAGGAAGGTATTCAAGGCTTGTCCTCCCTCCCTTGCTTCCAAATAACCGCAGCCTCAACCTACCTCAAAGGACTCTAATAGCTCAAAAGATTCAGATATTTTTGTCCTTCCCTTCTATCACCGCAGCCACATCCTCCGGTGTGATACCGTGGTATTCCACACCCCACATTTCACAAAGTTGCCGGTCGTTTAAAAACTTGGGGATATAAAATAGTCCCTCTTCAAAGGTACAGGTCCTTGGTATCCTGACTCGGCGATATGTAGTTGACCGGGCCTTCGGCGCCCGCTTTGCCAAGTCGTCAATCGTTTCCGCCCTGCGCTCCAGGCCGTAGAATACTGCGGCTCTGAACACCCGCTCCATCCGTTGGACCGGGGTTTCTTTCAATTTCGGCATAAAGGCCCCTCCTCTCTATCTCGGAAATCTCAAAACTCTGTTTGTTCTAGCAGGATGGGACGAGCTGGAACAATGGTAGAAATGGCGTGCTTGTAGATGATCTGCTGTTTTCCATCACTGTCCAGGACTACGGTGAAGGCATCGAAGGCAGAAACGGTTCCCTGCATCTGGTAGCCATTCATCAAAAACACGGTGACGGGTTGCCGCTCCCGGCGGAGCTTGGTCAGCAAAATTTCCTGCAAGTTGTTTTTCTCTCTCATAGCAATCGTCCTTTCAAAGATGGATGTAAAAATCGGGATAACTTCCTGACGGTTTCGGCCTCCTCCGCCCGCCGTTCTGCAAGCTGTCGGGGCTTATTCCCTGGCAGGCCTCACTCCCGCCCTCACGGGCGGTTTTCTTATGCTCCTTGGTCGTCGGTGATGCGCTGGTCGGGGTGCTTTTTATTGCCCTTCCCGCTAGAATATGGTAGTCTGTGGTCGAAAGGGGATGATCCATTTGATGGAGTGGATAACATTCGGTATTGCAGTTGCAGGTTTTTTGATGTCTCTAGCAACATGGATTCTCACATTTTTATCTCAAAGAAAAAATATAGGAATCAGAATTACAGAATGTAAATCGGATGACGAAATTACGCTTTGCTTTGTCCATATTGAAAATAAATCTCGACTTCCGATTGCTATCACACGAATTGTTTTGCTGTCTGGAGAAAATGAAGTAGATTGCGTCCCCTTCCCGACTTGGGTTTTGGATGATACCCGAAGAAGCGGAAAAGAAATCATATCAAGGAAAAGTTATTACTCAATGCAAATGCCAATCGCTATATCTGCCCTTGGAGCTGTGAGCGGATACGTTCTTTTTCAATCAGATCAACGTATGCTTCCAGATGATGCCAAGCTTCTGAACTTGAAAGTCTATACCAATCGGGGCCTGACAAAAATATGGTCAATTCCACTTTGATTGGAGAATTAACACCGCCATACATCTCTCGGATTTGATATGTTATCGCCCTCCCCTCCTTTTCATGTTCCCTGGTCGTCGGACCGTTTGAATAGCGTGTCCTGATCCATGTCGGGGAAGAATTTTTCCAGTTTCCGAACTCTTCTTCCTGTATATTGTATGGAACAAATTTTCTATACAATATATTGATTTTTGTCATTGGATATGGTACAATTATCCAAGAAGGGCAACTGTCTTTTGCCCTGATTTCGATGGAAAGAAGGTGCAATCATGTCTAAATTCAAGGTTAAAGGGCTTGATGAATTGCAAAAGCAACTCAAGCAAATGGAGCGTGCGGCCAAGAAGCTAAATGGAAGGCAAGAAATTCCTTTTTCGGATCTATTCACGCCTTCATTTATGCGAAAATACACTTCTTTTTCTTCTTTCGACGAGTTAATGGAAGCGGGCGGCTTCCACGCTGAAACCTCAGAAGAATTTGAATCTATTCCGGATGCTCCGTTCAACGCCCATGTTGCAGCTACAACAAAATTCTCTTCTTGGGAAGAAATGCTTGGAGAGGCAACCGAACAATATGTAGCAAAGCAGTTAGGATTCTGATGTCTTCCCCGACAGCGAATCGGCAATAGTTGATGCTTCCTGCAAAAGCTCAACAAGTCGGTTCGCTTTTTTGATGGCCTCATCGATCTCCGTCGTGTCGATCTTGGCTGTCAGCTTTATTTCTTGCATGGGAATCGCCTCCTTTCAGTCATTCTAAGAACAGCTCGTATGGAACGCCAATACACTTACAAAGGGCTTTGTAATCCTCCACTGTCAGTGAAGATTTTCCGTTCAGGACGTTACTCAATCGTTGGGCTGTCCATCCGCACTTCTTAGCAACAAAAATCTGCTTAATACCGTGAGCTTCCATATACGCCTTGACAACAGGTCCGACTTCCATCCCTCTCACCCCCTCCCCTATTCACCGTTGATTCGTAGTTGATGTGTCCACTACCCGTGTGTCGAACGGGAAATCTACCCGTACCGTGACCAAGCGTGTCCGGGTAGGTCGTTAAGGCCGGGCCGGGAGTGTAGCAGCACTCCCGGTTTTCTTATGCCCCTTGGTCGTCGGCGCGCTTTATCGGACAGCTTCTGCTCATTGATTACTATGGTTAATTGCGGTATACTCTTAATATCTAATATTGGGGGTATCTTTATGGCTGAAAAGAAATTCAATGTTATAAGCATTGATGATGGAACCGAATACACTTGTAAGTGTGATGAGGTGTCCAGTTGTCCAATCTGCCATTGGGCGCTGGTTCCTCAAAATATTGCTGGGTACTATGTTCCCGAAGGAAATGTTTCACTTTTAGAATTGTGCCCTAAATGTAGGAATATTTTTTTAGTCCAATATGAGGTTGGATACGCAGGAGGTAAGGAAGTTTGGATTCGAAAGCGTCTCGGGGTCTATCCAGAAGTTCCGGATAATCGAACAATCTCAAAGCAAATCAAAGAGTTGTCCCCAAAGTTTGCGTCGATTTATGCACAAGCTGAAAAAGCAGAGAAATCAAAGCTAACCGGAATATGCGGCAGTGGATATCGGAAATCTCTTGAGTTTCTCGTGAAAGACTATTTGATTTATAAATTCCCGTCAGATGAAGCCACAATTCAAGTTGAGCCCTTAAGCGTATCTATACGGCGTATAGAAGATGACAGAATTAGGGTCCTTTCAGAGCGCGCCACATGGATTGGGAATGATGAGACCCACTATGTTAAAAAACACGAAAATCTTGATATTGCAGAAATGAAACGCTTTATCGACGCTGTTCTTCATTACATAGAGTCCGAACTTTCATTTGAACTGGCCCTGTCTATTCAGCCGCAGAAATAAGCGGATCGATCTCTCCAAGTTTCTTCCCATCAAATGACCAGTATTCGATCACTGTTCTAAATGGCTGATTTTTTTCCCCGGAACCTCGAACGGCTTTGGTTTCAATTACTTGGATAACCCTTGCTGCATCTGTTCCTCGCTGGTATGTGTCTCTTTCCAAATCACTCACCCCCTTATTCATCGTTCCGCTGGATGCCCAGCAGATAGTCAGTGGTACAGTGGAACAATTTGGACATTTCCAGCAAGACATCTGAAGGAATCGGTGTATCTCCTCTAACATAAGAAAGATATGTTTTGGAGGATATATGTAACTTGCTGGAAAGTTCCTCTTTCGTCATTTGAAGTCGTCCGCGCTCCGCTTCAATATTGCATCTCAAACTCTCACCTCCAAAAAATCTAGATTCTAGAATTTACATTCTTATAGTAATCTAGTTTCTCGAATATGTCAAGAGTGTTTCGGAAGAAATTTTCTAGTTTCTAGAATTTTTTTATTGACTTATAGAAGAGGGAGATATATGATTGTATTGTCAAATAGGTTCAGGGGAAGGAGGTTACCATGAATTTTTTTATTAAAGAGGCAAGGGAAAAGGCTGGCTTTTCCCAGAAGGAACTTGCCGAAATCGTTGGCGTTGCGCCGAACACTTTTCACGGGTATGAGAGCGGAAAGCATGACCCAAAGTCTGACCTTCTTGTAAAGATTGCTCAGGCTTGTAATGTTTCGGTTGATTATTTGCTCGGAATATCAGGACAATCCTATAATGATACAAAAAAATCCCCCTCCGACATCTCGGAGGAGGCTAAGAAGATAGCGAAGGATTATGATAGGTTGACTGACCATGGAAAAGGAGCTGTCAGGCTTATTATGGAGTATGAGGGGAAGGCTGAAGCTGCCGCCACCCCAAAGCAGGCCGCCGGCCGGCCCAAAGTCGTCCCTCTGCCCAAGGTAAAGAGGGCTCACGGCTTCACCGAGATTGAGGTGTTCGACCAGCCTGCGGCGGCCGGCCTGGGCAATCCGGTGGATATCCCGCCCAGCCATACCGAGCAGTATCCCTCCGACTATGTTCCGCCCAAAACAAATTTCGGCGTACTGATCTCAGGCACCTCCATGGAGCCAAAGATACCGGATGGCTCCACCGTCTTTGTACAGGCCACCCCTGCGCTGGACAATGGGGAAATCGGGATTTTTGTCCTGGACGGAAAGTCCTATTGTAAGCAGCTGAAAAAGGATGAGGAAACAGTAATACTGCACTCCCTTAATCCCGATGCCGAAGATGTCGATGTCCCACCCCTTTCCGAATTACGCACACTAGGCCGTGTGCTGGGCGGCTACGACCCTTACACGAGGGATATCATCTGGTAATGTGTGACCATACCGTCGGAAGTCTAAATAGAATGGAGGGATAGCGTGGATAAAACCCAAATTAGCAAATTAAAATTGAGTTTCGATGAAATTTCTCATTTTACTGATGATGGAGTAGAGTTCTGGTATGCGAGAGAACTACAATCAGCGCTTGGGTATGTAAGGTGGGAAAATTTTGAGGTTGCCATTCAAAGGGCTATTGTTGCCTGTGTTAATTCTGGGGTTGATTCAGACGAACAATTTCGTGGCATCACGAAATTGATCGAGCACGGGAACAAGGCAAAGCGTGAAATACCGGACTATATGCTCACTCGTTACGCTTGCTACCTAATAGCGCAAAACGGGGACCCAAGGAAAAACGAAATTGCCTTTGCACAGACCTATTTCGCGGTTCAGACACGGAAGCAGGAAGTTATTGAACAGAGGCTTTCTGACTTGAATCGGCTACAACTTCGGGAGCAGTTAAAAACGGCGGAGAAGCGACTATCCCAAAATATATACGAACGTGGAGTAGACGAGCGAGGCTTTGGGCGTATTCGTTCAAAAGGAGATCAAGCATTATTCGGTGGATATACAACTGATGATATGAAGAGAAGGTATGGTATCAAGTACGGACCGTTGGCAGACCGTTTACCTCCTGTTACTGTCGCCGCAAAAAGTCTTGCTACAGAAATGACCAACCTAAACATAGAAGAAAATGATTTGCAGGGAGAAATTCCAATCACGAAAGAGCACGTTCAGAACAATCAGAGTGTTCGGTCTATGTTAAAGAGACGAGGGATTACGCCGGAAAAGCTACCACCAGAGGAGGATATCAAGAAGGTTGAGCGAAGAGTTAAAGCAGACGAAAAGAAACTAATGGATAAATCCGGAAAGCTCCCTTTGGATGAATGAAAAACTTGACGAAGAAGTTGTAAAGCCGTAAAATGTTTTTGGATGTTGAGGTCGGAAATGGCTCCCGACACTCCCTTGTATGAGGATAGAACGGGCATCTATCACCTATATGGGTAATGCGTGAGTGCCGACACGCCGCAAGGGAACCTGAGATGTAGGATACGCCGCCCTACCAACATCCAAAACACAGGCAGGCAACTTCGGTTGTCTGCCTTTTGCTTTGTGACCCCAACCGCTTTTTTGAATCGCAATAAAAAGGAGATACACTATTATGTTAGAAGAAAAAGATCTGCAAGCTATCGCACAGTTGATGGATTCCAGAATTGGTGAATCCGAAAAACGGATGGCGAAACTGATGGACCAAAGTCTGGCCCAGCAGAAGCAGGAGATCTTGGACGAAAGCACCCAGCGCATGAAAATTCTTCTGGATACAGAAATCACGCCGAAATTCAATCTACTGGCGGAAAATCAAAAAATCATGCTGGACAAATTAGCGCCGAAGAGTGAATTAGAGGAGTTACGCAGTGAAGTTTCCGTCTTGAAGCTCGCTATTCGGAGCATAAATCAGGAGATTGCAGAACTGAAAAAGGCACAATAAAAAATCCCCGCTCCAGTGTTGGCGCACTGGAGCGGGGAAAGGGAAAATATCCTTTGGCGAATTTTTTCGGCCGCAGTAAATCAAACTTTTTATCCGAATTACTCTGGCACTATTTGAAATTTCCTTAAAAAACCAAACAAATACAATAAAATCAATCTTCTATTTCGGCAGGGGGGATATAGATGAAAGAAGACATTACGGTCACTGCTCTTGAATCACCTTTCGCAAAGTATAGCGGATCGCTAAGCCTCGGAGATAAACCTGTTGACTGTTATGTTCTGGATGATAAGAACAGAGTCATCAGCATGAGAGCTACTGTAAAAGCAATCGCAAACGATGATAACGGAGATTTATTAAAATATGTTGGAGTTAAGTCTTTGCAACCATACATAGATTCCGCTGGAATTTCAAGCAGATTTGTTGAATTTACTATACCTGGAAATCCGAACAAGGCAAAAGGAATTACAGCGGAAACTTTCCTAGACATTTGTTCTGCCTATGTATCTGCACTTACATCTGGTGCCCCTTTAACCGAAAAACAAAGAGGCATAGCTATCAATTGTTCAATTCTGTTATCCGCGTGTGCAAAAACAGGATTAATTGCCTTAATTGACGAAGCTACAGGTTATCAGTACGAGCGAGAAGAGGACGCCCTGCAAGTAAAAATCCGAGCTTTTATTTCCGAGGAATTACGTGCATGGGAAAAAACCTTCCCAGACGAACTTTGGGAGGAGTTTGGACGACTTACACATTGGCAAGGATCTTTACAACAAAGGCCAAAATATTGGGGGAAATTAGTGCTAGAACTAATCTATGATGCCATGGACCCAGATGTAGCAAAATACTTGAAGGAAAACAAACCCAAACCTCGACATGGGTTAAATTATCATCAATGGCTGTCAGAGGATTTGGGTGTCAAGGCACTAACAACACATCTAAATCAAGTAATTGGAATTGCAAAGACCTGCAACACTATGGAAGAGCTACGACACAAAGTGGCTCTTTACTATGGGAAAGAAGATTTACAACTATCAATGGGCGATGTAGTGCCATAAGAAAAATAAAATCCCCGCCCCGGCGCTACCAACACCGAGGGCGGGCCGTAGATGCTACCAACATCGACGGTAAGCAAAGCACCCCAAACTACTAGATCCAAGGCACCTTTGCGCCCTCATTGTATCATACATAGGTACGCTGGTGCAAGAGAAAGGAGAAAAAACATGGCCACCGCTAAACAGCTTCCCTCCGGCTCCTGGAGATGCCAAGTCTATGCTGGCACCGCACCTGATGGAAAACGTCAGTACCGTTCTTTCACTGCCTATACTAAGAAGGAAGCGGAGTATGCCGCCCTGGAGTGGCAGCTCCACTACCGGGAAATATCTAGGGACTCTTCTAATATGACCTTAGCCGAGGCGATGGAGCGATATCTGGCCTCTAAAGACAGTATATTGTCACCATCGACCGTCAGGGGCTATGACATCATACGCAGGAGGCACCTGCAAGGGCTCATGCAAATCCGCCTAAATCGATTGACACCATCTATGATCCAGGAAGCATTCAATATAGAGAGCAAGCCCTATACTGATAGTCAGGGCCGAGTCCATATGCCCACCCCAAAGTCTGTACATAATATTCATGGGTTCTTTTCTGCTGTTCTACGGGAGTATCACCCAGCTTTGCGTCTAAATATCACCCTTCCGCAAAAGGAATTGAACGAGCAGCAATACTTAGAGCCTGAGCAGGTAGGTAAGCTTTTACGGGCAATCAAAGGATCAGAAATGGAAGTCCCTATACTTTTGGCACTCTGGCTTAGTCTTCGATCTTCTGAAGTCACAGGTCTGACCTGGAAATATGTAGACTTTACACACAACACTATTACGGTTCGTCAAGCCAGAGTAAGGAATAAAGAAAATCAGTGGGTCGAAAAGTCTACCAAAACGACCTGCTCCACACGCACTCTCCATGCGCCTGAGTATATCATGGAACTGCTAAAGGCCAGCAAAGGCAATGATGGCCCAGAGGATCATGTAGTCAAAATCAAAGGAAATTGTTTACTTCAAAGGCTCAAAACAATCCTGCGCAAAAATAATCTTCCTCTTATCCGCTTTCATGATCTGCGGCATACCAATTGCAGTTTAATGAGTGCTCTTGGGGTACCAGAAAGATATATGATGGCCCGCGGTGGCTGGTCAAGTCCGCGGGTTATGCGCTCGGTGTATGACCATACGATGCGTAGTAAACAGAATGAGGTCGACCAAAAAATCGATAGATGTTTTTACCAGCTTATGAAAGAGGAGGACGCCTGATTTTAATCGCCCCCCTATCAATCTGTGTGATATTTCGTGTTGCATGATTGTTCGGCGTGTGATATTTACTTGCCTTTTTTCTCGTTAGAGTGTAAAATATGGAAAAAAGCAAGGGAGGGAGCAATCACCAAATCCCTTGTGCCGCAACGTTTTCAGGAAAAATGAAGAAACCAGACCTTTTCAGACCTGGTTCTTCTTGGTGCGCGAGGCGGGAGTCGAACCCGCACGCCCTTGCGAGCACTGGCACCTGAA
>ERZ773260.4809-NODE-4809-length-10780-cov-3.554684_pt1 | contig 10780 bp, 12 predicted proteins | sample MGYA00511387_ERZ773260 | MGnify/ENA primary metagenome ERZ773260 (study PRJEB29015, sample SAMEA2737745) | human gut metagenome | biome: human gut; feature: human-associated habitat; material: faeces | place: China | collected 2012 ... | reverse complement strand
GCATGTCGCGTACAGCTGGTCGATTTCCAGTAATGGAAAGCGAGAGAATTACGTTATTCCCGTTCAGTTCTTCTGGGCTTGTGATGCGATAATATATTAGACCGTTGTTGTACTCCATATTGATGATTGAGGCGCCGAAATTTCCCGATGTTCCCAGGACAGTAGCACCCTTGTCCACAGGCGCGTCCACTGGTCTTTTGTATCTGGGAGTTAGCCACCAACCATAGGTGGTCTTTGCAGCATCATTTACAGGTACTGTAAACCTACCAGAAAGTTGCACCATACCTTGATTTGTTGCAAACACTTTCCATGCTTTGTTAAATCCTGTATAGTATTGCATCCCGAACATTTTTGATAGCATTCCAGATGCCGCCATTTCGTCTAGCTTCTTCGAAACTTCCGTTGAAACGTTCAAATTGTCAAAATAGTTTTTGACATAGTCAGCCAGATTCTGCAACCATTTTTGCAGGTCAGAAATATTGTCCTCGTTGTTGGTGTTGGAATTACGCAGCTTCTGTATCCACGCAAGAATCCAATCCAGATTAAGGGCGTGGAAATCGGAATATGGAAAATTGTTAAAAGCCATATAATTACCTCCTTAATATATCATTACACAGAATTTTCGCTTGAACGAATTACAGATAATATCATAGATATTAAATCGATCCCGAACGGAGATTTCACCCTCCAACATCTGGGCACTGGTAGTTACACCAATATTACCGTACATTCGCCCCTTGCGCTTGGTGTCCGCTGTGCTGCTGGTTGCCTGGGTGTCCTGTTGGTCATCAACCATACCAGCGTCCTGGTTATATCCGGCTCGGCTTTGCGTATTGCTTCCGCTTGCTTTAGCGGTGGCATTATCTTCCCAATCCTCATATCGGTCATAGTTGTGCAGTGGATCATAGTCCTCGGTCAGCGCCCTATGCATCCGTGTCCAATTATCCAGCTGGGCCGCGCTCCATAGGGGGATCAGCTGGCGCATGGTGTAGGGATCCGTATAGACCAAGGACAATTCTGCCAGCTCAGTGATAATGGTCCCCACCGCCAGCTTGCGGTCCACATCCTCGGGAAGCTGTAATCCGTCAAATATTGTTGGATCATAGTTATATAGGCCCATAACAGATAGCTTAACTCTCACCTTCTGCCACCTCCTCCGCCCTGGTTATTTCTCGCGCTACGGGGTTGACGCGCCAATCCACGGACATGTCTACACCAAACATTTCCCGCACTTCTGCACATCCTTTTTGTAGGCTTTCCAACCACAAGGCGCACTTGGAATATGTTTCCACATTGTTGGCATTAACTTCATCTGTAACCAGCCGCTCCCGTTTATCGGTGTTGGCGTTGGGTATTCCAATATCTGTATCAAACATTGCCTCAATTTTTCGCATATCGGATAGCACCTTGTCGGCAATGTAGTTTTCGCCGACATTTTGAGAAAACATGTCCCAAGTGGGCTTGCCATCATCACCGATCAAATTTTTGTCATAAAATACAGCAGGCTGCCCGCTTGCATAGGAATCATAAAGGGCTTTCAAACTCTCAGCCACCGCCTTGTTTGCTGCTGCAAAGACATAGGACATTTTACTATTCAGCAGGTTCACACTCACGCTTTCAGAGCACAAAGCCAGTTCCTCTGCGTAATAGTTGACCAAATCCATAATTCCACCAAAGTCCGGCTGTAACTTAAACAGTACGCAATCCTGTCCGATAATGGGATCCCGCAGGCCCTTCAATAGCGGGTTGGCGATGATCGCTTTACGAGGCTGATAAAACACGTTATACCCTTCCAGGCCGCACCCCTGGGGAATTACTCCGTATTTATCCGTTTCAATGATCGCAACCACGCCCCAGCAATAGAGGACATAGAGAAAATAATCACGGCTCCAAGTGCTCGGCAACTTCCACCGGAATACAGAAATTGTCTTTTGCAGCAGGTAGCGCCGGAAAAACTGATACAAGGCCGTGTTTTGTGTGTGTACGGTTCCGGGCCGGTTTTCACTGATTACGCGGTTTGAATAATCGTACAAATATGGTGCCCCATTACCAAACATTATATACCTCCTCACTCATAATAGAAACCTCCTTGCATATAAGCAATAATGGCGTCTACTTCACTTTTTGTGGCATTTGGAATGTTTGGATGCACATCCGCACAGAGTATATATCCCGATAGCGAATTAATGGTTTTAACTTTACACAGAGGTCTGCCTCTATGCGCAAGATCATCTTCCACCGGGTGCATCCACTCATAAAGCACTGCTGGTTTCCCCACAAGGCCATCGGTGGCGCAGGTGCCGCCAATCGTGCTGACATGCGGAATTTTTGCGGCTGCCGCACTCTCAATTGCAGACAGGCCACCGGTTAAAGCACCGGGGATATTGCCTGTATAGGCATTTACAGCGGCGCCGCCCAGCGTTGCTAACATGCTGCTAACACCCCATCCGGGGCTTACTACGTTTGAAACTGAATATGACAGACCCACCATTGCAGATACTCTGGACAAAATCCCGTTATCGCTTGTCACCGTCATGATAGCGTGTCCCGTGCGGTAATCCACTACCGTGTCGCAATTAATTGCCGTTGTGTTGGCGCACTGTATAGGATCGAGCGGAATTAAACCGAAAGGCGGATAAAACAAAGAATAACTCGCTGCTCCTGCATTAACCCATGATCCTCTGGCAGCACTGTCCGGATGCCTGCGCATATAAAATTTGGTGGTCCCGATTCCGCGCCCGCTGCCCAGATCAAACCCCGCAATATCTACCTCCACCAGACCCACTTTTACCGTATTTACAGCGGTCCCGACTGCCTTAAAAGGCAGCCACACAATACTGGTTATATACTGCAGCGGATTTAACTGCACCTTGAGGTCTGGACTTGCGGCTAATGCCAGCGCTCCCAAGGCATCCACCGCGTATGTATCGGAAAAAATCCACTGAAAGAACAGATCCAAAGATTTCGCATTGAACATTATAAACTGTGTAGCGCCAGATCCCGCGATTCCAACAACAAATGTTCCGTCCTTCGGGTCCAACGACCACGGATTTGTACCCGTTTGCAGCTCGGTAGTGGAGGCGCTATGCATGGGATACATTCCATCAATAATAGATGCATCCCATTCCGATGCTGCGCGCAACACGTAGGCAGTTCCCTTTCCGATTGCCGTTTTGAAACTCGCCAGGGGATCCACAGAGCAATACGCACCCCACAGGCCACCCTCAAAATTCCAACTATCGATCCAGTAATACCGGCCCCAGGATTGCACATATAAATAGTTATAGGTCTGTGGATTAGCAGCAGGCCCAATATTTAGGCGTATGACAGGATTTTGGATGCTGAAATCTCGGTTAGTAGTACACTGATACACCACGCCATCGGTGGGCTGTTTTGTGCTGTTTGTATCCTTTGTAAATGAGAATAGCTTTACAGGAAAAGACAATATAACACCCCCCAAGTAATACCGGGCGGCGGTCTCCCGCCGCCCGGTGCAGAATTAATCCAGAAGGAACACAACGCCCTTTTCACTGTGGTCATTCCAAAGGCGTTGGGTCTCGTGCAGCCATGTGGTGGTGTAACCGCCTCTTGCGTTAAAGGGAGCGGGGCTTGCCCACTGCTGGGTGGTAGCATAGCCCAGGGCCTCACGGTCAAAGATCACTGCAAACACATTGTCCTGGTTCACCGCCTCACCGGTAACAACGGTGCCATCGCTGCCGATTCTGCCGGGGGTCACGTTGATAGCGCCGGGTGTTTTCACACTCTGCCAGAAATTGACAGTTTCATAAGCGCCCAGGCGCAACAGCTCGGAGTGGAAGGTGTCAGCCACCGCCATGGTGGTCATCTGATTGCTTGCCTTTGCATAGACCATCATTTTCTGGTCTGCCTTGGGAGTATGGCGCATGACAGGCATGCCTTTTACCACCGTTTGATATAGCTGGGTGCGCTCGGTCATCATGTCGGAAATGGTCAGAATGCGGGCATAGGCCCACTGAACAAATGCCCGATAGTTGGAGGGCTGCATCACCGTTTCTGCGGTCAGCTTGAGGCCGGTTTCCGTGTTGTACTCCGTCAGAAGGTGCACCACTCGCAAGGGGTCCTTCTCATCGATGATGCCGCCGATAAAATTGGCGACTGCGGCCCTGCCCATATTCTCACGGATCTGCTCCAGCTTATCGTTCATGTTCTGCACGACCATGGACACGAAGCCACCGAACTGCTCCGGACCGGTAAAGGCATTGTCCAGTTGATCCCTAAACAGTGTATAGCAGTCCTGCCACACGTTTTGCCCGTAAAAATTAGTCTGCAAAATCTTGGGCTTACAAATCTGCTGCTGGTCTACGCTCTTGCCGTCACCGTCTGCGGGGTCCTGGCTGTCATCATAGGCCACGGGCCACTTACAGCGATCATCCTCGCTAATAGGCTTGTCAGCGATCTGCAGCTTGCGGACGTGGTTCCCATACGCGCTTTCAGGCACTTCCACAAGGCCAAACTTGCGCTCATAGGGACGCACGCTAAAAATGGTCCTGGATAGCACCTGTGATATCGCCTGCATAACGGGATCATAGCCGGTCTTGAGGGTTGTCTGTGCCGCCGTCACAAAGTCTGCGGTGTTGGTGGCTGCAATCGCCGCCTGCCCGGTGGCCTGCTGCTGTACTGCGTTAAGCACCTTAGCCACCTGGTTAAAAGACATGTCATTGGTAGGCATTACTTATCCTCCTTATTTTTAAATGTGGGCCGGATGATGGTGGCAAGGATATCATCCACACTTTCCGTCTCCGGCTGCTTGCTGTTGTTGATATTGGAGCGGATAATTGTCTGGTTAAGCTCCTCCAGTTTAGTCAAAATCGCCGCCTGGTCATTCGGGGGAGAGGGTGCCGGGTCGGGCTCCGGTTGTGGAGTAGGTGCGGGATCAGGCTGGTGAGGGGTTTCGGGCTCCTGCTGGGGAACGTGTGTCGGGGCACCATTAAGCGCCATGATCTCCTCCTTGGTAAAACCCGCATCCAGCAGCTTTATAAGCTGGTCAAAGGTCATCGTATCAATCCTCCTTAATAAATGCGTCCGGGTAGTTCACTTTAAGATTGCTCAACATGCGCTCAGCGTTTTCCCGATGCCGGAACGCCCCCACCTGCACCCGGTAGAGCTTATCGGTGGCAGGCTTGGGCTGCTCCTTCTCCTTATAGGTCACGCCGAAGTAGTCGCAGATACCCTGGGCAATAGCCTCGCCGATGTCAACCGTATGCTCCACGATCCACTTGGCGGTGGTGGCGTTGTCGTGGAACTCGCACTCGATATAGGCCGTTGGTGCGCTTGGCACCCGTACCTCGTACAGGGAGGCATCCACCCGGATATTTTCACTTGTGCCAGGGGTCACCGGGGCCAGCCGATTAAAAATGGCCTTGCAGGCCTTCATGCCCTCGCCGCCGCTGTTAAAGCAGAACATGCGAGTGCCGCCGACCGTGCCGTTAAAGGCGTTGGTGTGGATGGGCACATGGAGGTCTGCGCCGAATGCGTTGGAGTCTCTACACTTCTGCTGCATGGAGATCATGTGTCCAACCTTGACGGATACGCCGCTGCGCTCCAGGGCGGCGCGGCAGGCATCGGCAATGTTACCGCACTGGACGGCCTCATTGGTGCTGCCATAGGCATATCGGTTATCTGTCTGATTGCTGGGGGAAAGGTAAATCTTAATTGACATGGTTATCTCCTCGCTTTAAAATGTTATCGATATTAGGGGTAAATGCTCGCAGGTTTTCCACAATGCTGCCGATCTCCATAAGGATCACATAACCACATCCCACCTTAAAAAGCGGGAGGCCGGTTTCCAGACCCACCAAGGGGCTGCCATACTCCACGCCCCAGAGGAGCGCCAGCACCAATAACTCGCCACACTTATGATACAAGCCGTCACGCATATAGCAAGACTTAAAGGTTTTTTTGTAACTTGCTTTCAGCAGGCCGGAAATAATATCCAGCAGTATAACAGCGCCAACAATTAAACAGTATACTTTCATTTTAACACCTCCTTTCTATCTGGTGTACTTTGGTAAGAGCAGGAAACACTCATGCGCTGGACACGCGCGCGCCCACCCTTCCGGGGCTGTCCTGGGGCTGTTTCCTGCTCTCACCCTCATTATAATAGTTTTTGGTATGAACTGTCAACAAAAATATTTTTTGAACAGTATTTCACACAAATATTGTTCAAACACTATGTGCCCAAGCATATACTGTTGATAAAGCCAGTGAAACCCCGTTCGGAATCTTTGCAGATTCACCGGCCCCGCTCCATAACGGGGAGGGCTTCCAGTAGTGTGTGTGGATACATAATAAAGACCACCTTCGGATTTATGCTTATAAATGCAGATTTCGCCCACCTGCACAATGGGGTTAAATTCCCTCAACGGCATATTATGGACACGGCTATGCTCGTCCCCAGAAAAGCGGTTATCCAAGGCCATTTCCGTAAACTCAGTTCCTCCAGTTAGACGGTAAAGGGCTGTGTTCCGCTTCTTGTTTCCGATGGGGGATTTCTGTAGGATAATCAGACAAATACCACGCGTATCATCGATCAACACTTCCCGTCCTTTGCTCATCATCTGCTCGGCACGGTTCACCAGGCCCAGGGACAGAAAAACTGGATTCCCCAGATCATTAGCGTTAGAAAGGCATAGAAGCCGCGCCGGTGGCCTGCCGTTCAATTCTCTATTTCTATTGATGGTCTCATAGGCATTAAACAGGGCCGCCGCTTCATCCTTCAGGGGCCGTTCGTGGCTCTCCGGGATGAACTCATCATAGACGATCAAATCCACATCAGAAGCGTCAAAGCCCCGCATATTGGATATAGTAGACAGGGCCGCCGTATATCCGATGCAAGGACCTTTTGGTATAGGGTTCCCGTCCTCGCCCCGGTCCGCCTCATAAAATCCCGCTGTATACTTAGACAGGGGCCGGGAGGCCGTCAAAAAGTCGTGATCCCTATCAATACTTTTGAATGGGCTATACTCCGGTTTATTCACAAGATCCACCTGGGACTGCAAGCGCCGCAACAGCATAAAGCGCCGCCCCTCCATAATTGATCGTTCCCTGGCTCGCTTCAATGCACCATAGGTTTTACCGGTGCCTCGGCCTCCCACCACAAAGATAAAAGGCTGCCCACAGGCAAGAATCCCATCAATATCCAGCCATCCTTCCGGGGTGTATAGGTTAATAGCTTGTCACCTCCTTATAAAGAGATGGGCCTTGCGGCCCGTCCCTTACTCATCTGCCAAGATATTGCTGACCTTCTCCAGGATATCCTCGGTTTCTTCTTCATCCAGCGCAAGATAAACGTGGGAATAATATCTCCCATCTTTGCCCTGGCGCTGGGGGAAGGCCACAAAATCACCCTTCTTGCCCTGGATGATCCGGCACCCGTAGATGGTGATATCGTCCACATTCAGATCAAAGACGATCCCGCCGTCTTTGAACTCCTTGACCCGCTGCACACTGTAAATATGCTGCACACGCTCCCGGGCCTGGTTCTTGGTTCTGTTCAACTTTGCCATAATTCTGTACCTCATTTCTTCAAAAAATTTATATTAGTCGGGTATGGCGGCCCGGTCTAATCGGTTAATCTGTGTTTCATTTCCAAGAATAACATGGGATTAGCCAAAATGCGTTCATATTCTGCTGTAATGCCCAGGGTATAGGTACTGGGCTTAATATAGATATTTGGGCCTATTTCCAGACGGTGCCCGTCTATCATCATGTGATCTGTGGGCGGGTGGTCATTGTAGATGCTTTCGGTGCCTCCGGCCTTGGAAAAAGTGAACTCTTCTTTGAACGCTTCCAGGCCGCCAGCGGCGTCCAGCTCTGGGCCGCCCCACTTCTTGCTCACACCGGAGATTGTGGCGTGGGTCTTTCCGTCACCGTAGTCATAGGCATACTTTTTAGCGCCCAGAGTTACAAATCTGCTGTAAGGATTTTCCGCTTCAAATACGCCCATATAGTGCTCGGTGCCGTGGGGATCTGTGGCGTGAGCGCCGGAGGCTTTACTGTCCTTTTTCCTCTTGGCATTGTAGGCACACCAATCTACTATGCCGATATATTTTACAGAATCGGTATCGCAGTACACCGCATTATGGCCCGCAAGATTCAAACCCTCCTGGAGTCTTAACCGTGCCCATGCCGTGATCCATACGCCCCACTGATAACACAAAAACGCCCGTTTGGAATGCTTTTCCAGCAGCTCCCCGATATCGTCCCTACGCTCCACGAACTGCTGTAGATCCTCGGCAAGGAAATCAATGGTTTGTTTAACAGGGTCCTGCGCCATCATACCGTACAAAGAATTAAGCAGATTCTTGCTTTTCTCATAAAACTGCTCTTGCCCCTCCACGCCCTTTAAACAAGTTTTGGTGGTATAGTATTCAATGGTAGTAAGCACCAGGGGCCTGGGCAGATATCCATACCAGGTATATAGGGCATCCAAAATTTGGATATCGTCCCATTGGTACTGATCCCGGATGATACCAAAATCTACATCTGTCACGGTGGTTTCCAGATATTCAGCAGATAAGATTCTGCCATTATCATAGCAGGCCCCGATCACTTCCCTGCACTTGGCCCCTGACAGATACGGGAAGCCGTCAAATGGGTCTAACATTGTTATACCCCAAACTGCGAAGCGAAACAGAACCGCCCGCCTTTGCCGGATCAATCGCTCGATCATTTGCAGCGTAGGGGCCTCCAACTCACGAAATCGGCCCATAGGGAATTTACAATTACACAATACATCTGGATAGCTGCTCGACCGGTCAGCGCTGGACACATTACGAAGGATTTTACCAGAGAAATAGCGGTTAGCGTGTGTGTTTCCTCCCCGGAATGCCTCCCGCAACATACGGTATGTTTCCAAATCCGGTTGTGAATCACGGACCATTTTACGGCCCGCCATCCGCATTGCCCTTTTTGCATCGCGCCGGACGTAGCCGGTAGAAGTCAATGGAATAGTCTGTAAATTATCATGATCCCGGTACATTTCTGCCTGGTACGCCTCCACAAGGCCCAATACATCGTTTTGACAGTATTGCAGCTCACGATCTGTCAAGGGGGTCCAAGGATAACGCACTTTGGAATGGTCGAACTCGTCGCTGTCCAATTTCTGATGCTCCACCCCCATTTTCTGTGTGTACTGGTCCAAACTCATGTTGCTATGAAAATAGGTGCAGCGATATTCCAGACGCTTGTCATACATGGTGCATTTGAGCACCTTGCGGGATTTCACTGCAAAAACCTCCGCTGGTTTGAAATCGTAGACAGTGCGGAGAAATTGGAACTCATACGACAAATTATGCACCAGAATCACCAGACTTTGGTCCTCCGGTATGTAACGGAGAAGAGCACCCACGAAGCCCCGCCACTCATCCCAAGTCCTTCCCATCACCGTATACTCAAGGCCAAATTGCCATTGCCAAATATACATAGCGGCTTGTTCTGTGCCCGGTATGGGGCTTGTTTCAATATCAAATGCGGTGATGATATCCTTGTATGTCCGGGTCTGTCTGCTGCCGCTATTGCCACGCTTCTTTTTCTGGGCCGGTAGATCATTCAACCATCCAAAATCGAATTGCACCGGACTAACGATTATACTTTCTGCCATTGTTGCGTCCTCGCTTCTTGGGTGGTGTCGGCATCTCTGATGAATCTGGATCAAAGTTTTTCCAGTACCATTCAAAATTGCTCTTGATCTGCTCCACCGGGACACCCTGGTCATCTGCACGCCGGAATAACTCCGCAGTTTTCTCCATGTATGGCTGTCCCACAAACTCCCGGGAGAACTCCAGGAATCGGGCAAAAGCCGCGTAATTGGATTTTGTAAGCCATGTATAACCCTTCTCGCGCCATGTTGCTATAGCCTTATCACGGATCGCGCGTTGTCCAGACACGCTGCCCGCCTCAGCGGTCAGAAAACGGGACACATCAGAAAGAAGATGGACCAATTCACCAATATTTGATACCTGGGACAGCGGAACATATTTTCCCTTATTATAACGATATGCATTTGAATCTTCAAATTCAGATCCCACGAAGCGCTCCAAGCGCTTTCGGGCCACGGAACGAAGACGGGAATATTCCCTTCTTAACTCCTTCTCACTATAACCCTCCTGGAGGGCCTGGGGCTGATATGCGGAAATGGGAAAAGTAAATTTTATGTAGCGAGCCATTATTCAACCACCTCCAAATACTCACACCACGGAAAACACACCACATCTGATAATAATGCGGGGCACTCCAGTTCGTCAGGGCAAGTGCAAATTAACATTCTGAACCCTCCTCATCCACATATCACCTTCTAACCAATAAACCACACCCTGCCAACAATCGCAAAACCATTACACGACATGCGTAACAACTGGGATTCCAACCACAAGTAGTGCAATCCGCTTTACGATCACACTCCACAAAGCGGTTATATCGGCAACTACACTGAGCATCTTTACGATACACATTAACAGTATCGCTCATTTTAACCCCTCCAATTCCTCTAAAAATTTCATAAAGATAGTGGAAAATGCACCCGCACCCATAATGATAAGGATATATGATATTGTTGTCATTGTATTCCCTCCTTGATTCATTGTATATATTACACCATCCGCTCTGATATTACACCATCCGCTCTGATATTACAAATACCAAACACTAATGAAAATTCAACTAACATAAGTTAAACTAATACCGTGCTCGCATCCAGGGCACAGCCCTACTTTAATCCGCTAAAGTGTCCACGAGTGACGGA
>ERZ773260.4802-NODE-4802-length-10792-cov-11.004936_pt1 | contig 10792 bp, 8 predicted proteins | sample MGYA00511387_ERZ773260 | MGnify/ENA primary metagenome ERZ773260 (study PRJEB29015, sample SAMEA2737745) | human gut metagenome | biome: human gut; feature: human-associated habitat; material: faeces | place: China | collected 2012 ... | reverse complement strand
CGAAGGGTCATAGGGGCGACCGCAAAGCCCCTATATCCAATCGACGGCAAGGCCGGAGGCCTTGACCGGCGAATCCCTAAGACCTCCCTCTTCGAGGGAGGGGGACCGTCCGCAGACGGTGGAAGGAGTAAGCAGACGGTGGAAGGAGTTCGCGGTCGGTGAAAATCGTATAGAATTTCCCAAATTAAAATATATGCGTCAAAACGCCGAACCATGCGCGTGCTTGCAGCGCATTTTACTTATTTTATATTTAATTCGGCGCGGTCAGTCAATGTCCCTGCCTTTTTCGGTCGGGAACATCCGCCCAGAACGCAAGAAATTTAACAAATCAAACAGTCCGCTCTCCCCGCCGCTGACCGCGTTAAAATTTCTTAATATCCCTGCCCTCTTTTTTTGAAATTCCCTTGATTTTGCCGCCTGCCATCGGTTACAATGACAAATGGCTCAAACGGCTTGTTGATAATTTACCGACGGCGTTTGACCTGTTTCGACCCGGAACAGGGGTTTCCTGTTCAAATACAATGGAGGAGGCATCCAACATGAAGAAACTTTTGACGATTATGCTGGCCGTGCTGCTGGCTGCGCTGGCGGTTGCCGCGTCGGCGGAGGACACCGTCAAGAACGCCGATATCATCATCGTCGGCGCGGGCGGCGGCGGTCTGTCCGCGGCCATCGAGGCGGTGAACGACGGCGCGCAGAGCGTCATCGTTCTGGAAAAGACCGGCAAGACGGGCGGTTCGCTGAACTTCACCTCCGGCTCCATGTCCGGCGCGGAGACGGTGATTCAGAAGATCGACGGCATCGAGGACACCAAGGAGAGCTTTGTTCAGGATATTCTGAATAACGGCGCGCATCTGGGCAACGAAGAGATGATTCGCGCGTTCGTTGACGAGGACGTGGACGCGATTCAGTGGCTGTGGGACAACGGCCTGTCCGAATACAACTTCTCGTCCATGAAGGCCACGGGCAAGCATACCGTGTTCGCCCCGGAGCATCAGCTCTATTCCGTGGCGCGCACCTACAAGCCCAGCGCCAACGACCCGACCCGCTACAAGGCCGCCGCGCACGAGATCATGGATACCGTGCTGGCGACGGACGCCTACAAGGGCGTGACCATCGACTTCAACACGACGGCCAACCAGCTCGTCGCCAACGAGCAGGGTCAGGTGCTGACCGTGCTGGCAACCGATGAGAACGGCCAGACCGTCCGCTACGAGGCGAAGAAGGCCGTCATCATGGCGACCGGCGGCTACTCCGGCAACGCGAAGATGATGTCCGCGTTCGCCAAGAACGGCGCGAACTATCTGGTCGGCGGCTCCACCGCGGCGGACGGCTACGGCATTTACATGATGCAGCAGGTCGGCGCGAACATCGACCCGACGGCCATGAGCTACATTCCGACCTTCCCGATGGGTCACGAGACCGCGCCGGGCATGGGCGTGATCGCCTCTTCCTACATGTGGAAGGCGGGCGGCATCTCCGTCAATCAGGAGGGCTTCCGCTTCGCCAACGAGAACGACGCGGACGTCGTGGCGCGCGAGACCGCGCTGGAAGAGCAGACCAACGCGATTCAGTACGACATCTTCACCGACAAGATCATCGAGGATACCGAGGCGCTCAACGCTTCCGTGTTCTGGAATTTCTATTACGCGCCGGGCAAGCCGTATAACAGCGCCGTGGTCTGTGCGGATTCCCTCGCCGTGCTGGCCGAAAAGCTGGGCATGCCGGCGGCGAACCTCGAGGCGACCGTGAAGAGCTACAACGAGCACGTCGAATCCGGCGAGCCCGACGAGTTCGGCCGCGAGTACACCGAGGACGCGATCAAGAACAATTCCGCCTACTGCGCCGCGATCAACAAGATCGAGGGCGAGCATTATTACGCCATCCCGCTCAAGGCGCTTGTCGTGATGACGCTGGGCGGCGTGAGCACCAACACCGACGGTCAGGTGCTGGATGTGGACGGCGCGGTGATTCCGGGTCTGTACGCGGCCGGCGAGTGCGTCGGCGGCATCTGGGGACGCTTCGTCTCCGGCGGCACGGGCGTGATGGGCCCGATCGTCTTCGGCCGTCTGGCTGCGCGCGCGGCGATGGCGACCGAACCGGCGACCGGCTACACCCTCAAGACCCCGGCTGCGGTCATCACCGAGGACATGTTCGCCAAGGACGCGGACAGCGCGGAGAGCCTGTTTGATATGAGACAGACCCTCACGGACGGCGAATACGAGGCCACCGTGGACGGTCAGGAAGGCCCGATGACGGTCAAGGTCACCGTTTCGGCGGGCAAGATTGCCGCCGTCGTCGTCGCAGAGAACCACGAGACGCAGGCCGTCGCCGCCGCGGCGCTCGAAAAGGTGCCGCAGGCCATCGTGGACGCCAACAGCGTGGACGTGGACGGCGTTTCCGGCGCGACGCTGACCTCCGGCCGCATCAAGGACGCGGCGGTCAAGTGCCTGACGCAGGCTGCGCAGTAAGCCCTCCCCCATTCCATCAACACCCGACAGAAAGGACGAAACACCATGAAAAAGTTTATTCCCCTGCTTCTGGCGGCCGCTCTGTGCCTGCCCTTCGCCGCGCTCGCCGAGGACGCGGTTTCCTCCGCCTCCGTCGCCGATTTCTACGGCCAGGCGGCGCTCACCGGCGACGACCTGATGAACGCGATCAACTCCTTCTCCGGCTTCTATCTGGTGACCACCACCAACCCGGACAACTCCCCGAACGCCGCGTTCTTCGTCTTCGGCATGGTCAAGCACGAGGATCATTACTACGTGCAGCTCAGCCTCGCCGAGAACCAGTCCCGCAGCAACCTGCTCGCCAACGGCGAGGGCGTGGCCGTGTACGCCGCCACCCCGTCCAGCGAGGAGGGCGCAAAGCCGTTCGCCACGTCCGGCGCGCGCATCCGCTTCAAGGCGATCACCGATGAAGCCGTCGCCGCCGCGCTGGCCGAGAACGCCAACGAAGCGACGCTGTTCTTCGAGGTCGTCGATGTTCGTCCGCTGGGCTAATCCCTAAGGGCATACTAAGGGCATAAAAGGAACCCCGTCGAGAGGAAAATCCCTCCCGGCGGGGTTTTTTACGCCTTCCACCGTTTACGAACTCCTTCCACCGCTGCGGCGGTCCCCCTCCCTCGAGGAGGGAGGTCTGGGGCTTCGCCGGTCAAGGCCTTCGGCCTTGCCGTCGATTGGATATAGGGGCTTTGCGGTCGCCCCTATGACCCTTCGCGCGTCCTCTTGAAGATTCTTATACAATCCCGGGTGCAGGGTCGCAACCCTGCTCGTTTCAATGGGGGTTATGGGGTTCCTAGGGGATTTAAGGGGGAGAAATCGAAATCTCCCCCTAATCCCCTAGGCCTAGCGGAGCGCGTCCATCGTCCGCAGACGATGATTCCCCACGTTCCCCAACGCCACATTCATCCTGTGAATTTGGCTTTTTCTTCATATGCTTCATATGCCCAAAGCATATGATGTTTGTTTCAAAAACCGTCAGGTGTCCTTCCGGAGAATGTCGAGATAATCGGCATAGGAATAGATTTTTGCCTTTCCGGCCTTGTCCGTCTGCCGCAGAATCCCCTCGTCCACAAGGATCGTCACCATTTTTGAAACCGTGTTGTAGGACAGCCCCAAGGCCGCGGCGGTTTTCTGAATGTCGATGATCGGGTTGGTTTCGATGTACGCAAACAACTTGAGCAGGTTTGTCTGCTGCCGTTTGGAAAACGCCCCCAGCTTGGCCACGCTTTGATTGTGCAGCACGGTCAGCGCGTCGATGGTTTGAATAGCGTCTCCGGCCGAATCGGAAAGCGCTTGCAGGAAGAACATCACCCACTGCTCATAGTCGCCGGTCTTGCGAACCTGCGTCATCCGGTCGTAATACTCGATCCGGTTCATTTTCAGAAAATAGGAGATGTACAGCGCAGGATGAGACAGAATTCCCTTTTCCATCAGAAACAGGGTGATTAGCAGCCGACCGACCCGGCCGTTTCCGTCAAGAAACGGGTGCGTTGTCTCAAACTGATAGTGAATGAGCGCCGCCTGAATCAGCGGGTCCAGCGAATCGTCGCCGTTCATGTATTTCTCCAGATCGGACATGGCCGTCTGCATGTCCTCCGGGTTTGGCGGAATGTAGCGCGCATTTCGAATCGTGCTGCCCTGCCCGCCGATCCAGTTTTGCGAATAGCGGAATTCGCCGGGGCTCTTCTCCTGCCCCCGCACGCCCTCCATCAGAACGGCGTGCGTCTCCTTGATGAGCCGATTGCACAGCGGAAGCGAATGTAAACGGTTCAGCGCAAACTCCGTCGCCTTGATGTAGTTCACAACGTCCGAAACGTTCCGATTCGTGTTTTCCTCCATCAGCGGATTGAGGATATCGTCCAGCGTGCACTGGGTTCCCTCAATCTGCGACGACAGCAGCGCCTCTTTGCGGACATACATGGACACAAATAAATCCATGTTCGGAATTCGGGCGGACAGGCCGTCCAGCGCGGCCAGCTTTTTGTTGGCGTCAACCAGCTTTGCAACCAATTCGCCGCTGAGCGCGATGGGCGGATTCGGCGGAAGCGGCGCAGGCCGAAAGGATTGATAGGCCATTTCGCCGGTGAGGTTGCTGACAAACGCGCCTGCTCGATTGTTCATGGGGAGCTCCTTTCTGCGCCGGACGGCGGCAAAATGAAATTGCTGCGCTCATTTTACCATAGAATTTTCATCGAATCAACGTATTTTGAAATTATAACGCGCTTGAAATTTCAGAAAAACGCCGTTTTATGAAATTTCCACTCCAAAAGAGCCGGTCTTCTTTCAAGAAAATCGGCTCTTGTGCTTCGTATGCTTCATATGCTTCTTGTGCCTCGTATGCCTACTGTGCAGGGGGCTTCGCCGGTCAAGGCCTGCGGCCTTGCCGTCGATTGCATATAGGGGCTTTGCGGTCGCCCCTATGACCCTTCGCGCGCCCTCTCGAAGCCTCGTATACAACCCCGGGTGCAGGACATACGAAAAAAAAATTCAGCGCAACATCTCTCTCCACCCTTACGGCGAATCAACCAGCCATTCCAGCGCGTTGATGCGGCGTATGCCCTCGTAATCGGCGGGCGGGTCGTCGTCGAGCGTCAAAATCAGTTTGGGGTACGAATCCCGGATTTTTTGCAGCGGCCTCAATTCGCGCGCGAGCGTATGTTCATCCCGCACGGACGCGGCAACCTGCACATAGAGCGTTCCCGTCTGATTGACGGCGACAAAATCGACTTCCAACTCGTCGAGCTTGCCGATATACACGTCATATTCGCGGCGGAGCAGTTCGAGATAGATCACGTTTTCGAGGATGTGGCCGGTATCCGCATAGCGCCCGCCAAGCAGATAATACCGCAGGCCGATATCCACGGCATAATACTTTTCAAGCGTCTTGAGATGCTGCTTGCCGCGGATATCATAGCGCCGCGCCTGATAGACGATGTAGCTATCCACAAACGCCGACAGATATTTTTCAACCGTGCGCACGTCGAGCTTCCGCCCGTCGGAGCCCATCGTATCCGAAATTTTCTTGGTGGAAATCGGGCTGCCCGTGCTGCTGTATACGAACCGCAGAACGCTTTCCAACATCATCGGATCGGCGTTTTTCAGTCTCCCCACGACGTCCTTCAGCACGACCGTGTGATAGATGCCGCTCAGGTATTCCTCAATCGCCTTCCGGTCGCCGCCCAGCTCGGTAGCATAGGGAAAGCTCGTCTCCAGATAGCGGCGGTATGTGGCGCTCAGGCCGTCCCGGCTGCCCGTAAACGCCGCATATTCCGAAAAGGAAAGCGGCAGCATGTCAATGGTGACGTAGCGCCCGGAAAGATGCGTCGCCAACTCGCCGGACAGCATGTAGGCGTTCGAGCCGGTCAGGTAGAGATCCAGATTTTTGCGCAGAAAGAGACTGTCGATCATCGGCGGAAAATCCCGGACATTCTGAATTTCATCCAGAAAGACATATGCCCGTTCGTTTCCCGCGCGCGACAAAATATAAGCGTGCAGCTTCATCGGGTCGCGCAGCTCGATATTGGCGAAGTCCTCCAGATTGACGGCGATGATCTGCGAATCGGGAACGCCGTCAAGGCGAAGCTCCGCCTGAAACAGTTCCATCAGCGTCGATTTTCCGCAGCGCCGAATCCCCGTAATCACCTTGATCATCTGCTTGTCCTTCCAACGCCGGAGCGCTCGAAGGTATTGCGGTCGATCAATCATGCAAACCCTCCTCCCCTGCGCGCGCCGCGTCCGTCGGCTTCATCGCGCCTATTGAACCATTTTATCCAAAAACATCCGTAATATCAAGACTTTTTGGATTCTAATGCGTATTTCTCCCGTTTTTCTTCTTATTCCCCCGCGTACCGTCTCTCCAGCTCCTGCCAGACGGCCGCAAAGAGCGCCGCGGCAAACGGCTGATCCGGAAAGGCGGCGACCTTCTCCCCCATGGCCGCGGCGGCGCGCAGCCAAATTGCCTCGCGCGCCTCCCCCGCCGCCGCGCGGAGCCGGTCGTCCGTCTCCAAATGGAAATCCCACGCGGCGCGGTACATGGCCTCGTAGCCCGAATCGAACGGCGTTTCGGCCTCGGGCACGGGCTCGAAGCCCTCCGGCACGGCGGCCGTCGGCCTCAGCGCGTCCAGCCGGGAAAAATCAATCTTCATCGTTCATCCGTCCCATCCGAAACCGGACATACAGCCCGATAAACGTCGCGTAATCGCCGATATCCACCTCGCTGTCGGAGAGCTTCGCCTTCTTCGCGCCGCAGTATTCCCAGCCGTCCAGCACGCCGGCGCGCACGCAGCTATCCAGCGCGGTTTCCAGCGGCGTTTTGATGCGGTTCTCCCAGTGGCCGCGATCCGTCTTCTGCACCTCGTCGAAATCGGGGATGTCGCCGCACGCATCCAGCAGCGCCGAAACGGAAATGATGTCGGCGGTGCCGCGCTCGATGTTGCGGCGCACGGAGCTGTGATACGCCAGCTTGTAGCCGACGCGGTAGGCGCGCGGGCTGCGCTCGTCGATGCTCAGCAGCGCCTCGGGGTACTGCATCACATACGAGCAGAGCAGATACCGCGCGATGTCGTCGCTGAACTGAATGGAGATCATCCCGCGCTTGACGCCCTTGCGCTGGAGCAGGCGCACGTCCTGATAATCCGAGACGCGCCCCTTCTTTTCCGACCAGGAGAGCGACAGGCTGTAGAGCACGTCGAGCTGATCGTTGATCTTGCCGCGCACGTCCTTCATCAGGTTTTTGATGCGCCGCTTTTCCTTTTCGGCCTCCTCCGGCGTGGCCGTCTCCCGCTCATCGACGGGATAGCCCAGCAGCCGCGCGTAGGAGATCAGCGGAATCTGCACCTCCGTCTCGATCCGGGCGGATTCCTCCGGGCGGTAGTGGTTGTTCTGCGTCAGGTAGAGCGCCGCAGTGGAGAGCAGCTTCTGCGCGCCGACCGTCAGGCCGATTTTCAGCCCGTCGTAGCCCTCAAAAAACGCGCGGAAGCCCTCGTCCTCGATGACCGCGTCGCCGGTGATCGGGTTGATGGCCATGTTCCGCGTCGCCGTCATCGCCAGACGGCTGGTCGCCTCGCCCTGCACCATGGGATAATACGGGTCGTGGCGGCTGAGCAGATCGACGCTGTATACGACCGGCTCAATCGTCTCCGGCGGCTCGACAATCAGGCCGGAGATGGCGCTGCGGATGGATTCCAGGTTTTCCGGTTCAAAAACCTGTTTCTTTTTCGGCATGTCGTCCTCCTCAGCGCAGCAGGCTGTCCAGCAGGCGGGTGTCGGCCATGGGGAACGTGTAGCCCCCTTCAAGAATCGCGCGCGCGTCGTCCAGCCTGTCGCGCGTCACGGCGATCTCGGCCAGATCGAACAGCCCCGCGCGGTGGCCGGATAGCTCGTCCAGCGTGCGCGCCTCCTCGTACATCACAAGCTCGTCGTCCGCGTCGATCACGTAGCCGAACGTGTCGATCTGATAGGTGTCGCTGAGCAGGGTCATCAGCACGTTGAACGCCGCAATCGTCGAAAAGTTCTGGCGGAGGATGTCCACACCCTCCTTGAGCTGCTCGTCGGACAGGGAGAGCGTCTCCGCCACGGCCTGCCGCCGGGCGCTCAGGCGCTCGTCCTTCAGCTCGGAGGCGGCGATGACCTGCTGCGCCATATCCACAAAGAGCCCGCGCCAGATGAGCTGCAGCACCTGCATGGCGTGGCTCTTGAGCTGCAGCGTCTCGCGGCGGCGGATCACCAGCCAGTTGGACAGGCGCAGATACAGCTCCGTCTCCCGGGGCTTTTCGGCGGAAGCCTGCCGAATCCGCGCTTCCAGATCCGCGCCCGAAAAGAGCGCCGTCTTCTCCTCGTCCCCCAGATACGCATAGCCGGTCATGGCGATCAGCCCCTGCCCGGTCTCCTGCACCGTCCAGCGCTTGCGCGCCGCCATCTTCCTGGGGTCAAAATAATTCGTCTTCTTGAGATCCATGGCGCTCTCCTTCACGCATCCGGGCGCAGGGACTTCATCTGCCGGTAGACGTCCGCGTGCTTCCGGCGGTCCGCCTCGATCAGCCGGTTGACGTAGGCCGTCGCGCCGCCGCTCTCCAGTTTGCCCATCGTGCGGATGTAGTCCATGTTCTCCTCGGAAAAGGCCATCGTCATGCGCAGCGCCTTTTTGCCCCGCTTGCCCTGCGTGTCGGCGGCACGATAGGCGCCGTCCGCCTTCGTCGCGCGAGCTTCATATGCTTCATGTGCTTCTTGTGCATCGTGTGTCTCAGGCATACGATGTTCCCGCTTATCTTCATGTGCTTCATATGCCTCTTGTGCGTCAGGCATACGAGGCACTTCATATGCTTCATGTGCTTCATGTGTTTCAGGCACAGGATGTTCCCGCTTAACTTCATGTGCTTCGTATGCTTCATGTGCCTGCTCCGCCGCCGTCACGCTGAACAGCCGCGCCACCGCGTCCGTCGCCCTGCCCTTTTTAATCGCCATGCCGCTCGACCTCCTGCCTGAGATAGTCCGCGACAAACGCCGCGTAGTCCGCCGTCACCGCCGCCTTGGGGTGCGAATCGAACAGGCTTTCCTGCATCACCTGCGCCTCGCGCACGGCCACCGCCTCGCGGATCACCGTCGGATACAGATAGACGTTCAAATCCTTCGCCGTCTGCCCGATCACGTCGATCAGCTCGCGCGTCAGGCTGGCGCGGTTGCCCCGCCGCGTAATCAGAATCCCCGCGACCTTCAGCCGCGGGTTGCAGTAGCGCCGCACATTCTCCACCGTGTTAAAAAGCTGCTTGAGACCCTGCAGCGAGAACACCTCAAGCCCCACCGGAATCACCATGTCGTCCGCCGCCGTCAGCGCGTTGAGCGTCAGCACGCCCAGCGCGGGCGGGCAGTCCACAATGATGTGGTCATAGGACGCGGCAACCGCGTCGCACAGCCCGCGCAGCAGGTATTCGCGCCCCACGCGGGTGAACTCCATATCCGCCGCGGACAGGTCGAGCGACGACGCGACCAGATCCACACCCTGCCGCGTCGCCTGAATCACATCGGAAGCCGCCGCGTCGCCCCGCAGCGCCTCGTACAGCCCGGCCAGCGTGTCGTCCGCCCGCATCGAAAAGGACAGATTGCCCTGCGGGTCGCAGTCGATCGCCAGCACGCGCTTGCCCTGACGGGCGAGCCCCACCGCCAGCGCATGGGCCGTCGTCGTCTTCGCAACGCCGCCCTTTTGATTGATCAGTGCCGTTATCCGAGCCATAGCGCCCTCCCCCTCGCGCGCGTTTTCCGCGCCAAACTTCATATGCTTCGTATGCTTCATGCGCTTCATATGCCTGATATGCTTCATATACCTCATATTCTTCGCATGTCTCCCCGCCATTATACCAAGCGCGCCGCCCAGCGTCAAATCCCCGCCCGAATCGGGCGCTTTTCCCCCGACCCAGCCGTTTTGAAAAAGGGGGGTAGTTGTTCCCGCACGGAATCGAGCCGCCATATGGGCAAACCGGCATTTTCGCCCGCGGAGGATTTTTTGAAAAAGGGGGGTAGTTGTTCCCGCAAAAGGGGGGTAGTTGTTCCCGCAAAAGGGGGGTAGTTGTTCCCGCAAAAATTTTTTTTTGGCCTTACGCCATCTAGGTTTTTTGGGGTCATTTTTCTTAAAACGGTTAAAACGGTTAAAGGCGCACACGCTCACGCCTTTAGGGCGTGAGCCTATGCTAAAATAAATGTGCCGCGGGGGAACGGGGAGACGGGGGACGTTGGGGCGTTGCCCCAAACCCCACAAGGGAACTGAGTTCCCTTGACCTTCCGCTTCGCTTCGCGGCGGATTGAACAGACTTTGCGTACAGTGCGCATGCGCACTGTACGTTCACTCACTTAAAACTGCGCGAAGCGATGGGGGAGGTCCAGGAACCTCAGGTTCCTGGCGGGAGTTTGAGGGCAGAGCCCTCAAGCCGGCAGCCCAAGAAAGAAAGGTTACTCATGGACAAAGCGATGGTCGAGGCGATTAACGAACGGGAACCCGCGTTTCTGGCGCGGGACGGAAAGGGGAAGGGCTACGTCTGCCCGCAGTGCGGCAGCGGCAGCGGCCCCAAGGGCACGGGGCTGCACCGCGATCCCGGCGCGCCCACGCACTGGAAATGCTTTGCCTGCGGCGGCTATTTTGACGTGCTGGATCTCTACGGGCTGGCGTTCGGGCTGGAGACGTTTCCGGAGAAGCTCGCCGGGGCGGCGGCCTATTACGGGCTGACGGTGAGCGCGCCGCGCCGGATGCGTTCAGCCGCCAGGAAAGCGCCCATAACGGCCAGCGGGGACAGCGTGCC
>ERZ773260.4785-NODE-4785-length-10851-cov-15.317988_pt1 | contig 10851 bp, 9 predicted proteins | sample MGYA00511387_ERZ773260 | MGnify/ENA primary metagenome ERZ773260 (study PRJEB29015, sample SAMEA2737745) | human gut metagenome | biome: human gut; feature: human-associated habitat; material: faeces | place: China | collected 2012 ... | reverse complement strand
TGCTCAAAACAGTACCGTACAGTATTGTGCTAATACAGGCGATATGACCTCTTGGGCATCCTGTACCGGCGGAATTGTTGGGCAGTTGTATCAAGCCTCAAAGATTATCAATTGTTATTCCACCGGGAAAATAGTTCCTCTTGGTAAGGGAACTACGGATTTCGGCGGCATTGCAGGCGTAGTTGGTGCAGGCACAGAAATCAGACATTGTTATTTCGCCGGGAAAGTGGATGTATCTCAATATACTGCCACTACCACTACAACTTATAAGCGTTTAGGCGGTATTGCAGGCGGTGTTTCCTCTGAGCCACCTGTTTTTGAAAACAACTATTTTACCGAAACGGAAAATGTTACGGCTTGCAATAAGCATGCGGAAGCAGGTACAGCAAAGTCTCTTGAATATATGAAAAGAGAGGATTTCTTTAATGAGATTACCGCTGCTGGCGGCAATTATCGGTTTAATCCAAACGGCACGCCGGTTCTGCCTGCGCCGAAATATGCGGTTTCGTTTGTTGTAACGCCTGCTGGGTTGACAAATATAGGGATTAAAGTAAATGGTCAGGAAGTAACAACTCCCGTTGCTTTGGAAGCGGGTACGTATACGGTTGAAGTCAGCGCAGATAATTGTAAGGTTTTCAATTCCAAGATGACGATTACGGCTGATACGGCAACACATACGCAAATCGTTGCGATGACTTATTTGCCTGCCGACTACGCCAAGGTCGATGCAGCCATCGCCAAGGCAAACGCGCTGAACAAGGATGACTATAAGGACTTCGCCGCGGTTGAAAATGCGGTGAAGGCTGTTGCCCGCGGTAAGAACATCACCGAGCAGGTCGCGGTAGATGCCATGGCAAAAGCCATTGAAGACGCGATTGCTACGCTTGAAAAAAAGCCCGATATTAAACCCGAAATTATCGATAATCTTCCTCAAACCGGCGACACAAGCAACCCCGCTTTGTGGATTGCCCTGCTGTTTGTCAGCGGCAGTGCGGCTATTGGCACGGGAATTGTCAGCAGAAAGAAAAAGTGCAACAGATAACTGAATATAACAAAAGATGCGAGAAGGGATGACCAACTCGCATCTTTTATTGTGGTTTAGTGTGTCATAAATTCGAGCAAAAAAACAAGACTGCTGATTTGAACGTTTCAAACGCTGATCCCCTTTTCGGCATAGGGGCAATACGTCAGATAGGCCAGCAGCAGGGTGGAGGTATCCGGCAGGGAGAGACAGTAAACCGCCTGTTCGCCGTGCCTGCCCGCCGTTTCCAGCGGCTGAGAGAGCAGAAACATGCCGCTGACCTGCGCGCGGCGGTGGACGTAGCCGAAATGCACGTCCTCCCAAGGCATATAGACGCCTACGCCCGCGCGGACGCCCTCCTCGTTGATCCACGGGCAGGTGGTGACGGCGACGATTGCGCGATAGAGCAGGAAAAGCCCCGCGGCGAACATGCCGCAGGCGGCGAGCGTCAGGCCGACGACGGAGAGGGGCAGAGCCAATTCGCTGGCGCGCAGAAGCATCATCGCGCCGGTGAAGAACGCCAGCGCCGCGCCGGGGATGAGCAGCAGCATGTACATGGCGGCTTGCCGCCAGAGCGGGCGGAGGGGATTGACGGGATGCTTGCGCGGCGCGGGCGCGAAGTCGATGGTCTCCGGGCAGAGGTCGAGCACGGCGCTGACCAGCCGCCTGCTGGTCGGCACGACGAAGCCCCAGCTTCCGCAGCCGGGCGCGCGGTGCAGCAGCTCCAAAAAGCCGTTCGAGCCCTGATACAGGCCGTAGAGATAGGTTCGGCGGCTGTTGCAGCTGAGCACGCCGACGGAGGCCAGCTCGTGCCACGGCGTGCGGCGGACGCGCAGCAGAAAGCCCACGCCCACGCCCAATTCATCCGCGAAGAAGCGGCAGGAAAGCAGCGCAAAGCAAAGCCCGAGCAGCACGAACGTGCAGACCAGCAGCACGCGCGACCAGCCGAGCAGCCCCTTGCCGACGCAGAGATCGCGGGCGACGGCGCACGATATAGCGCACAGGCAGGCCGCGCCGGTCAGGTATGGATAGCGCAGAACGCGAACCAAGCGCATCCCTCCTTTTCGAAATAGAAAAAGGCCCTCTCGTCGCTATGTCGCGTCTTTGCGGGCCTTTGCTGTCCGGAAAAATTCAATTAGGGGTTGGTCGGCGGCAGCGTGGCCTCCGGCACGGGGGTTGCGGTGGCCTGCGGCGCGGTCGTTGCGTCGCTGAAGCCGTAACCCGCGTTCGTGCCCGGCAGGTTGTCCACGATCGTGATATCCGAATTGAGCTCCGCTTCGGCCTTGGCCTTCGCCTCTTCCTCGGCGGCTCGCTGCGCGGCTTCCGCTTCGGCCTTCGCTTCGGCTTCCTCGCGCATGCGCTGCGCCTGCGTCACGGCGGCGGCGGTGATCGGCTGACGGCCGGATTCCACCACGCCCAGCGCCTGCTGCATCACAGCGTAGGGGCAGTCGCTGGTCAGCACGATGTCGCGGTACGGGCTGGAGGAGGTGTGGCGGCCCTTGCGCAGTTCCACATGGGTGTAATGCGTCTTGTCGCCGCCCTTGATGTTCTTCTTGCCCTCTTTGGCAATCATCGCGCCCGCTTCAACCGTGTCGCCGCGGCGGACGATGCTGTTTTCACAGTGCAGATACAGCAGCGTGATGTCGTACTCGGCGTTGTAGATGGCGACGGTGCCGTTTTTATCCGTGCCGCGCGTCACCTCGCCGCCCAGAATCGCGTACAGCGGCGCGCCCTTGACGTTCACGAAGTCGATGCCCTCGTGGATGCCGGTGTAGCCCCATACGCCCTTGCGATCCTTCTCGCGCTGGCAGTATTGGCCGTAGTAGAGCGCGGTTTCGCCCACGTCCGCGCCGTAGAGGCGCTCGCGCATCGCGTCGGTGATATCCAGCACGATCGGCGCGATGGCCAGCGTGCCGTTCTCGTCGGCGACGAAGTATTCCTCCGGCACGGTGCTGGCGAACGGGGTCAGGCCGTATTCGCCGTGGTTATAGGCGTACACGTTGTCGAAATAGGAGACCTTGCGCTCGCGGATGTAGTGATACTGGCTGATGAAATAGCGGTATTTGGTCGTGACCTTGAGCTGATGCTGCGGCTCGGCCGCCGCTTCCGCCTGAACGGGCGCACCCGTCTCCGACGGTGTGCTTTCGGCGTAAGCGCCCGTGGTCAAAAGCAGGCCCGCCAGAGCGAGCGCCGCGATCCATTTGTTTTTCATAATATGCCCTCCGATAATCAGAGTTTGCGCGCCCGGGGCGGACGCAGGGTAGCTTTTTCTCCCTTCATTATACCCAGAAGATGATGAAAACTCAAGCGTTTTTTGCCAATTTTGGCGCGCAGCGGATTTTCGCGCGGCAGAAAGGTTTGCGCGGCTTTCTTTTTCCGCCGCCCTGTGCTATGATGATGCCAACGGATGACGGAAGGGAAAGGACTGGCGGAATGAAAAAGGCGGCGGCGTGGGCGCTCTGCGTCCTCTGGATGATGGTGATTTTTATGATGTCCGAAATGCCGGGCGACGTTTCCGGCGCGCAGAGCGGCTTTGTGACCGAGCTGGTTAAAAGGGCGCTGGCCTTCGTGCTGGGGGCGCAGACGGCGGCGCGGATTCCGACGGACACGCTGGAGCTTGTGATTCGCAAGGGCGCGCACATGGGCGAATACGCGATTCTCTTCTGGCTGTGGGCGCACGCGCTCGGCCTGAGCGGCGCGAAGCGTCCGGCGGTCACGGCGCTGGCGGTCTGCGCGGCGTATGCGGCCAGCGACGAGTTTCACCAGTGCTTTTCCGACGGGCGCGGCCCAAGCCCCGTCGATGTGATGATCGACACCGCCGGCGCGTCGATTGCGCTGGGGCTTCGGGCGGCGGCGCGGCGCATCGGGCGCGGAAAGGGGGAAAAAAGGCCGTGACGGATTACAAAATCGGCGAGGTCGCGCGGCTGCTGGGGCTGACCACGCAGGCGCTTCGCTTTTATGAGCAGGAGGGCGTCGTTACCCCGAAAAAGAGCGAAAACGGCACGCGCTATTACGACGAGGATCAGCTCATCCTGCTGCTGTCGTTCAAAAAATACCGGCAGGCGGATTTCTCCGTGCAGGATATCGTCACGCATTTTTTCAAGGAGGACGATCTTTCCGGCCTGCGCGGGCAGACGCTCGCGCGGCGGGATATGCTGCTGGAACAGAGCGCGCTGCTGCGCCGCCGCGCGGAGGCGTTCGGCGCGTTTGAGGCGCGGCTGGCCTATGCGCAGCGCCATCTGGATGAGCCGACGCTCTGCGAGAGGTCGCTTCTTCACATGCTCAGTCCGTCGCTCAGCGAGCTGGATTTTGTGGATTTCAAAAGCCGCGATTCGCTGGAACAGTTCATCGCCGCCATGCCTGATACGCGCATCAGCTTCGCCCGCAAAAGCGCGCCGGGAAGCGAACGGGATTTCCGCCTCTGCGCGAACGACGAGGCCTGCGCGGCGTGGCACCTGCCGCTTGCGCACACGCGGCCGCTCGCCCCGGCGCGCTGCGTGCGGGTGATCCACCGGTTTCCGTGCCAGCCGTGGGACGACGAGGCCATGCCGGAGCTGACGGCAATCGGGCGGAAGGCGGGCTATGCCATCGCGGAGGATCAGCCGTATCTGGGGCTGCATCTGGCGACGGAGAACCATCAGGAGCACATCTATTTTTACGCGACGTTTTATCTGCCGGTTCTTGAGGGATGAACTGGCTTGCCATGCGGGGGAAAATGCGCTATAATGCTTTACAACACTAAAGCATCGGAGGAATCGCGCCATGATCGTCCGCTATATTCCCGCAGACCCGGCCGGAAACCTGACCGCCATCGTCCTTTCGCCCGTCGCGCCGCAGGCGCGCGCCGCCGTCGCCGCCCGAATGATGGCGCGCTGTCCGGAGGGCTTTGAACAGGTCGGCTTTGCGGAGGAGGATTCCCTGACGGGCGAATTTCCGCGCCTGTGCATGATGGGCGGCGAGTTTTGCGGCAACGCGGCGCGCGCGTTTGCCTGTTACGCCGCGGGGGTGCGCGGGCGGGGCGAAACGCGGCTCTCCGTCGCCATCAGCGGGGCGAAAAACCCCGTTCCGGTGGAGATCGAGCCTGCGAGCGGCCGCGCTTACGCGCAGATGCCCCTGCCCTGCGCGCTGGACAGGCTCTGTGCGGACGGGCGGGATATTCCGCTGGTGCGCATGGAGGGCATCGACCACGCGCTGCTGCTGAACGAAGCGCCGTCGCCGGAGCTGGCCGAGCGCGTGCTGGCCGCCATGCCGGAGCAGGATGCGCAGGGTGTGCTCTTCGTTCAGGGCGGACGGATGACTCCGTTGGTCTACGTGCCCGCGACCGATACGCGCGTGTGGGAGAGCAGCTGCGGCTCGGGCACGGTCGCGCTGGCGTGGTATCTGGCGCGGCGCTTTGCGGACGGCACGCACGTCTTCGCCTTCGACGAACCCGGCGGTCGGCTGGAGGCCCGCGTCGCCATGGCGGGCGGGCGCGCCGCGCGCATTGAAATGGGCGGGGCGGTCAGGCTGGGCGAGGAAAGGGAAATCGAACTGTAAAGGCAAAAACCGCCAAACAGAGACTTTCTGTGAGGCGGTTTATTGTTGCCGATCCTTGAGCAAAAGACAAATGCTGCATAAAACGCGGGCGCGGCGAACTTATTGCTTAGATGGAAAATAACCAGATCAAGAGCTCCCTCCTCGAGGGAGCTGGCACGGCGAAGCCGTGACTGAGGGAGTCAGGCGGGCACGTCCGTTATTTGCGTCAAAGAAAAATTTCCGCGGGTGCAACAAAACGCGCCCTTCCCATCGTCTATACAGGTGAAACACGAAGGAAACAGAAAAAGCCGCTCGGCGGACGCGCCGGGTGAGGAAAGCGAGGGATTCCCTTTGACTGAACCCATGCGGGCGTGGACGGCGGAAACGCTGATAGACGCCTACGGAGACGAACTGCTTCGGCTCTGCCTGCTCTATCTGGGCGACAGGCAGCTCGCCGAGGATGCGTTTCAGGAGACGATGGTGAAAGCGTGGCGCGCGCTGCCGGGCTTTCGCGGGGAGAGCGGCGCAAAGACGTGGCTGTTTCATATCGCGGTGAATACCTGCCGGGATATGCTCAGAACCGGCTGGATGCGCATGCGCAGGCGCAGCGTGCCGCTGGAGGTCATGCCGGAATTGGCCGGGCAGGAGGATGAACGCCTGCGCGAAATGACGGCCGCCGTGCTGGCGCTGCCGGATAAATACCGCGAAACCGTCGTGCTCTTTTACTATAAGCAGATGAAAATTCGTGAAATCGCCGAGGCGCTGCACATTCCGCAGAATTCCGTATCCAGCAGATTGCGGCGCGCGCGGGCGATGCTTCAAATCGACATGGAAGGGGGAAAGGACGCATGAAGGAAAGCCAAATTTCGGATGCGCTGCGCGAGTCGATGAACGCCGTGCGCCTCTCCCCGGCGCTGCGCGCCAAGGCGCTTTGCGCGATGCGCGGCAGCGAGGAAAGGAGACCGAAAATGAAACGTAAATTTTCCGCGGCGCTGGCGTTTGCGCTGGTCGGCGTGCTGATTGTGGCCGTCGCGCTGGCGGTGGCCAACCGCAAGGGTGTGCTCGATTTTCTCAGTTATTCGGAAGCAACGCTTCCCGAAAACGCCGGCGACTATGTGCAGACGGATATCGCGTCGGACGAGCGGGACGGCCTGCACGCCGCGATGCGCGAAGTCGTTTACGACGGCCGCAGGCTGTGGGCGACGGTGGATATCAACATGGACGGCGAAAAGCCGCTGCTTACGGGTTTTGATTACGGCTTGGACGACGAGGAAAAATGGGCGTGGCTCAGACACGATGAAAGCGAGACGGACGACCGATCCATTCTGGATGTCTATCGAGAGGAAGGCTATACGGACGCATACGATATCGCGGCCTTTGTCTATGACGAAGACGACGAGGGGAATACATCCTTCGAAGTCCATTTGCAGGACGACGGAACGCTGACGTTTTACGAATCCCTCGTGTTTGAACAGGAAAAGAAGGAACGCGAAATCACAGTGTCCGTCCGGGCGTTCAAGTATGAGGAAAAAGACGGCAGGATGAACCTGAACCAGAAACCGATGGCGGAATTGAAGTTCCATTTCACGGCGAAAGCATCCGCCGTAGAGGAGGAAAAAACCGTCAGCGTCGAGCCTGTCGAATACGAGCGCATCGGCGTTCGGGTTGACCGGGTGACGGTGACGACCAAGCCGCTGGAAATGGATTATGCCATCGAGTACACCGTTGTGGACACAGAAAAATTTGCGCAGACGGACGACGGCCTCTGGTTTGAGTTCATCGACCCGAACAGCAGGGAAGAACAGCCGTATGACCAGCGGCTGAAAGAGGGGTTTTCCGGCGTGGGATCGGTCGAGCCCGTGGACGACACGCATTTCCGGCAGATCGGCACGCTGTCGCTCAGCGAAAAGGCCGACCGTTACACCCTCCGCGCGTATGAGTGCTGGGAAAAACGGCGGTTTGATACGCATGAAATTCGGATGAAGAAGGCGGAATAATACTAATTCTTGTTAAAATGGCTTAATCCGCGCACCATCTTTTTCGCTCTGACTTTGCCTCGTTCCGTTCAACGTACCTCCAGTACGCCTCACTTCACTTGGCTTCGTCAGAACAAAAAATCTGATGCGCTCTGTTAAGCATTTTAACTGCGAATTAGTATAAAAACAGGGCGCTCCCCGTGCGGCGAAGAACCGTCGCGCCGGGGAGCGCCTTTTGGCGGCATGGCGTTAGAACGCCGCTTCCAGCATCCCGTTTACGCCGACGTAGACGGGAATCTGGCTCTGCTCGATGATTTCCGCGCCTTTGGAGAGGCTGGCGCACAGCGTCAGCACGCAGGCGGCGCTCGGCAGGGCACATTCCAGAATGCCGATTTCACCGCCGCGCGGCGGGCAGGGGCGCTTGAGCGCCGCAAGGCGCCTGCCGTCGTCATCCTCAAGCCACGCGCGGGCGATCAGCGCGTCGTCCGCATCCCGCGCATCGACGAACGCGCAGACCGACGCGCTGAAGGCCGAACCCGCGAACCACGCGCCGCACAGGGGCAGGGCGCTCAGGTGCGTCGGCGCGAGCGCGGTTTGCAGGGCGGCGAATACATCCTCGTCCTGCCAGACGCCGGGCGGGCATAGCGCGCCGGAAAAGCGCCCCTGCCGCGCGGCCTCGGCCAGCAGCCGGATGCGGACGGCGCGAAGCCACAGCAGCACGGCGGCGATGTTTGGGCTTTGCGCGTCCAGCTCGCGCCCGGCGGCCTCGAGAAGCAGCTCGGCGGGCGTGGCGTCCGTGGGCGGGGTGCGCGGGCAGGCGGTCAGGCCGCAGAGCAGCCACGCATCCAGCGCGGGCAGGCTGCGCATGCGGGGGAGCGGCGCGTCGCCGAAGACGACGCAGGCATGGCGCGCCAGCCGCTCCCGCAGGGTCTGCGTCGCAAAGGGATGCAGGACGGACACGCCGGAAAGCGTCATCGCGCGGTAAAACGCATCCGGCGCGGGCACGTCCAGCCGAACGCCGGGCAGACACAGCCGCCCGATGCGCGCCAGCAGCGCGTCGGGATCGAGACATTCGGCGGGGAGCAGCGGAATATCGTATTTTGCGGGCGCGCCGGAATAGCCGCACAGCAGCGTGAGCTCGTCGCAGAGCGCGCCGTGCCGCCCCGGCGTGAGGAGCTGAACGCGGAGGGAAGGACCGTCCGCCGGTTGACCGGGGATAAACGGTTTCCCCGGCAGGGGCAGGGTCATTTCGACCGTCTGCGGTTCGCCCGCCGTCAGAAGGACGGGCAGATCGTGCACGGGCAGCGCTTCGCCCGCGCAGGCGGCGCGCGCACGGAGGACGAAGCGCCCCGTCTCCATCGCGGAGAGCGCCGCGCGGAGGCGGACGGTCTTCGTCTGCGCATCCGGCCAAAGCGCGATATCGCGCAGGCGGGCGCGCGTCGTCAGATGCAGGCAGACCGGCCCGAGCACGCCCGCCGGACGGGATGCGTCAAAGCACAGGCGGAGCGTCTGCCTGCGCCCGGCGTGCAGCGCGTGGGCGAGCGGCACGCGCACAAGGCCGTCCTTGGGATTTTGGAACGCGCAGAGGGGCACGTCGTCCGCCAGCACGCGCCCCCTGCCGCGCACCAATTCGAGCGTCAGCTCCGCGTCGTCGGCGCAGAGCGCACCGAAATCCAGCGCATACGTCAATTCGACCGCGCCGCCCACGTCGTCGGGAATCGCGGCGGGCAGGGGAAAATCAGCCTCCTGCATTGCCTGCGCGTCGTCCGCGCCGCCCTCCGGCGGCGCGCCCAGCAGGTCGGTAAAGGCGCTCAGCGCGTCCGCGCCGGGGAGATGAAAGGCCTCGTCGGGCGGTGCGTTTTCCGTCAGGCGCTCGGGCAGCCGGGGCGCGCGGATGCGCCAGCGCGTCAGCGGTCTCACGCCTTCTGCCGCGCGACGATTTCGCGCGCCATCATCAGGCCGCAGATGGTCTTGCCGTCGCAAATCTCCCCGCGCATGACCATTTCAAACGCCTCTTCCAGCGGCAGGCGGACGAGGCCGAGAAACTCGTCTTCATCCGGGTGCGTGTCGCCCTGAGAGAGCCCCTGCGCCAGATAGACGGCGATTTTCTCCGTGCAGAACCCCGGCGTGGTCAAAAGCGTGGTCAGGCAGGTCATGCGCTCGGCGGAAAGGCCGGTTTCCTCGCGCAGCTCGCGCGTCGCGCAATCCAGCGGATCTTCGTTCACGCTGTCCAGCTTGCCCGCCGGAATTTCCAGCGTCACGCGATCCACGGCCACGCGGTGCTGGCGAACCAGCAGCGTATCGCCGTTGTCAAACACCGGCACGACGGCCGCCGCGCCCTTGTGCACCACGATTTCGCGCGGCGCCTCGCGGCCGTTGGGGCAGGTGACCCGCCACTTCTCGACGTGCAGAATGTGGCCGTCGTAAATCGTCTCCCTGGCGAAGGGAACCTCGCGGAGCGCGTCGTCATGGGTCGTGTCAATCGTAACCATATCCAAAAACCTCCCGAATCGAAAATAAAAACGGATTTTGCAGGATAATTCTCTGAACCGGGGAAGAATCCCTGCTTTTCATTCGTCTTATACGCAGGAAGCGGCTGTGAATCCGTGCCAAAACGGCTCGCGAGGTTGACAGTCGGCGCTTCCCGCCTTAAAATGAGGATCATACACAGCGATTCATGGGCGTAAGCCCTTGGTTCACCTGTAAAGGAGGATACAACATGAAGCAAATCATCCGCAGGCTGACAGCCCTCGCGCTTTGCGCCATCCTGATGATGGCCATGCCGCTGGCCAGCGCGCAGGAGCTGATGACGCCGGAGGGCGGACTGCTGACGGTGCAGATCGTCATCACGCAGCCGGATGGCACGATGAGCCTTCTGCCTGTCACGCCTGTGACCAACACGATGGGCAACACCGTTTACTGGGTGGATGAAAGCATGCTCAGCGACGACGAAATCGCCTCGCTGTCCACGGCTCAGCTCCAACTGGTGAGTGAAACGGGCGAGCTGTACGCCGAAATGCCGCTTTTGGAGAGCGGCTTTGCGGGCGCGATTGACGAGCGGCTGGATATCGTGAACGACATGATCCCCGGCGGCGTGCTGACCGTGCTGCCCGCGGAGACGGCCGCGCCGATGGATGGCGAGGAGGCCGACAACGCGCTCTGGCAGTATGGCTTCGAAACGCCTGCGCCGACCGAGCCGGAACAGCCGGAGCAACCGGAACAACCCGAGCAGCCGGAGCAGCCGGAACAGCCGGAGCAACCGGAACAACCCGAGCAGCCGGAGCAGCCGGAACAGCCGGAGCAACCGGAACAACCCGAGCAGCCGGAGCAGCCGGAACA
>ERZ773260.4780-NODE-4780-length-10867-cov-3.925268_pt1 | contig 10867 bp, 6 predicted proteins | sample MGYA00511387_ERZ773260 | MGnify/ENA primary metagenome ERZ773260 (study PRJEB29015, sample SAMEA2737745) | human gut metagenome | biome: human gut; feature: human-associated habitat; material: faeces | place: China | collected 2012 ... | reverse complement strand
AGTGGCGTTACGAACTTAAAGGAGCATTGCCTACCTTGAGGAAGCAGTAAGCCGTCGGGCGGGTGTACATTCTTCGCAATTCTATAGTTTTGCCCCCATAAAGACTTCTGTGAAAATCTGTGCAATCTGTGGGAGGATTTTACCTGAAGGGGCATACTTGCTTTGTTGGTGCAGTGGGGACCACTGCACCCCCTAAAAAAACAAAGAGCAATAAAGTGATTACAACATAGAAACAACAAAAAAGGGTGCACGAAGCACCCTTTTTGTTTTATTAGTATCTGAAGTGTTGAAAACCTCTTTACTTTACAGTTTCTTGAACACGCCCTGCATCTGCTCGCCCAGACCGATGGTGTAGCCCTGCGATACAAACACTACGCGGTTGAAGGTATCGGCGATGATGAACATCGGCATCAGCTTCTCGTTCATCAGCTTCATCTCACGGGCAATCTGCTTGCGTACGCTGCCGTCCTTGTCGAGGGCGAACTGCACGGTAGACGGCAGACCCGGGAACTCGTCGTGGTTGAACTTGGCTGCGTCGGCTTCGCTCTCGAAGAGCAGCACTACCGGACGGCCCCATGCCTCGAACGCTTCCTTCATCTTCTCAATGTCGTGCAGAGCGTGGTTGGTAGGTTCCTGACCCACGCCGAGGATGCCCACAACATAGTAGCCGCGACCAGTCTGTGAGAGCAGACTTACTTCCTTACCGTCCTTTGTAACGAGGCTCTCCGAGTTGAACGAACCGATCACAGACACCTCGTTGGTGTTCTGGCGTATCTCAAGAGGCAGAGTGGTGGTCTGACCCTCCACAATTTCGAACAGACGGTTCGAGGCGAGCACACTGCCACTCGCAAGGCGTGTGCCCGTGGTGAGCATATATGTGCCCGCATCGAGCTTGTAGCCCTTCTTGAACGTGTTGCTCCATGTTGTGCCGTTGCCCATGTCTGCCTGACCCTCCTCAAAGTTCAGCAGATGAGCCGTGCCGTTTTCTATGCGGCTGATTGTGAAGTGGCTGTAATACTTCGGGTTGTCGAGCAGCTTAGTAGGCTCGTATGTCAGCTTGATTGTACCGAGAGCTGCTGCGGTAGATGTCTTGTCGGCTGTGTTGTCGAACTTCACATCCTGCCATTCGCTGTTGGTTTTTTGGTGCACTTCTTTAGGGGGTGCACTTGTCTCAAGTGCACCAACAGAAGTTGGTTGGTGCACCCCTTTATTGGTTTTTTTGTGCACTTCCTTATTGGTTTTTTGGTGCACTTGAGACAAGTGCACCCCCTGGGATTTGTACTGTATCTTGCCTGTCACAGCATCCTTCCTTGCTTCGATGCCCAGGCTACGAGCCACGTCTACGAAGAAGATGTCGCGCGAACGCTCGTCGGTAATCTTCGACTTCATAACGCCAACCGGAGTCTGTGCGATGCGCAAAGCCTTCTTGTCGGGGTTGAGACGGATGTTCTTCTTTATCCACTCAACAAGCTTCATCGGGTCGGCGCGGAAAGCGTCGGCTGTCTTCTTGCTGAACGCCTTCTCGAAGTACTGCTTGAACGGTATTGTAATCAGCTCGTCCTCAACACGCGGCGAGAGCTGGTCGGTCGTTGCGTTGTAGCTGTCCTCAAGAATCTCGGTTGTGATATCGCGCAAGTCCTTGTCGCTGAGTGTGGCGAGTATGCCCATCACGCGGTCTACGTTGTCGCTGTGGCGGTTGATGAAGTCGACGATAGTCTGCTTGTTGCCGCGCGACTTGAAGATATACTCTGCTCCGCGCTCACTGATGCGCTTCGCCTCCTCCATAGTGGGGAAGGTAGCTGTGTATGCCTTGCGGATGCTGTCCTCAAGAGCAAAGCGGCGCTGGTTCTCCTTGTGCATCTCGTCGCTGACATAAGGCAGCTGTGGGTCTTCCTTCGGTGGAACGAGGTCCAGGTAGGTGCTGGTAGGGGGTGCACCAACAGAGTTGGTTGGCTGCGTGGGTATGGCAGGGATGCCATACCCTCCTACAAGTGCACCCCCTGGGAGGGTGAGTGTTGCCTCTTTCTCCTTGCCGAACGAAACCTTCTGATATGCATACCTGCCGTCCTTCGATGCCCATACCACCAAGTCACCGATACCTGCAGAGAGCGACGTATGGCCCTTTGCGTCGGTGTACTTCGTTACTGCCGTGAAAAATTCAGCGTAGTTGTAAATCTTGAACTCGACACGTGCGTTCTCCACCGGCTTGCCTTCGCTGTCCTTGACATAGAAGTCTACCGAAGCAACCGGCGCATAGTTGGACGTGAGGTTTATTTCTGTGAAGTTGCTTGTGCGCAGCATCACCTCCTCCGGACCATTATAGTCGCCGAAAGCGCGTGTGTGCATTAGCATAGCTCGCGAAGCCGGAGCGTTGAACCAACCGAGGTTCAGCACTGGCTCCGGTTCGCAGGCACCGAGGAAGTACCACTTGCCGTCTGCCCATGCCTCTACCCAAGCGTGGTTGTCGTCGGTGTGCGCCCAACGCGGTGTGTACACCTGGCGTGCAGGAATGCCCACGGCGCGCAATGCCGCAACGGCAAACGTACTCTCCTCACCGCAACGGCCGGTTGCGGTCTTCAGCGTAGCGAGTGGTGCCGATGTACGGGCATCTGAAGGCTGGTAGGTCACCTTCTCGTGGCACCAGTGGTTCACCTCAATGATAGCATCCATCATCGACATACCCTTGATGCGGTCCTTCAGTTCGTTGTAGAACACCGATCGTGCATTGTCCAGAGCCTCGTTGTTGACACGGATTGGCACAACGAAGTGGCGGAAGAGCAACTCCGGAACGTTCTTGCCCCAGGGCATCTCCTCGCGAGCCTTGAACGCCATGCGTACATTGTCGGCGAAGAACGAGGTAGGGTAGTCGGTGACGTCGGCAAGCGGCATGTAAGCATAGAGGAATTTCAACGCTTCCTGCTCGTCAGCCGTAAGCTTTTCTTTCTGTGTGTCGTAGAATGTCTTGCCAACGGTCTTTATGCGCTCCTTGAAGATGTTCTCTACTGTGCTGCGGTAGTTGGCGTCGGATATGAATTGCCCTTGCGCATTCGCCGTGAGGCTCAATGCGAATATAGAGGCAGAGATGAGTATTTTTTTCATTCTCGTTAAAAGTATTTTGGTGCACTTATAGGAGGGTATGTGAATGATGGCTGCGTGGGTATGGCAGGGATGCCATACCCTCCTATGGTTTATGAAAAAGGAGACTATGGCGTGTGGTCATAGTCTCCTGTATGTGTTTAAAGTTAGGGGGTGTATCAACAGAGCTGGTTGACTGCGTAGGTATGGCAGGGATGCCATACCCTCCTACAAGTCAATCTTGTTTACACGCTTCTCATGGCGACCACCTTCAAATGGAGTCTTGAAGAACTCGTCCATAATCTTCTCTGCTGTCTTGTTGTCGATGAAGCGACCCGGCATAACGAGGATGTTTGCGTCGTTGTGCTGGCGTGTGAGCTGAGCAATCTCTGGATTCCATACCAATGCTGCACGTACACCCTTATGCTTGTTGAGGGTCATTGCCATACCTTCACCGCTACCGCAGATGCCGATGCCAGGATAAACGTCACCGTTAGAGATAGCTTCGCCTAACTCATGAGCAAAATCCGGGTAGTCGCAGCTCATATCGCTGTATGTACCGTAGTCCTTAAACGGAATGTTGTGGCTCTCAAGGTATTCAACAACAAATTTCTTCAATGCGTAACCTGCGTGGTCGCATGCAATGCCTACTGTCTTAATTTCCATAGTACTGTAGTTTTATTGGATTATTAATAAAGCAAGCTTATGCAGAATTTCTTGCTTAACGTGAAGTTCTGCATAAGCTATGCCTGTTTATTTAGATAAGTAATCTTTTACCTGCTTAAATACGTTCTCGGCGTTGAAGCCCAACTTCTCGTCGAGCACCTTGTAAGGAGCTGAGAAACCGAACGACTCAAGACCATAAACCATGCCCTCTACACCTACGAGGCTCTGAAGTGTGACGGGCAGACCTGCTGTCATACCGAAGATCTTGGCACCCTTCGGCAGTACACTCTCCTGATACTCCTTGCTCTGTGTACGGAACAGGCCCTCTGACGGAACGCTTACGATACGTGTCTTGATGCCGTCAGCGTTGAGCAACTCGGCACCTGCGAGGAGTGTAGACACCTCCGAACCAGAAGCGAGGAGAATAACGTCGTAGTTAGGATCGTCCTTAACGATGTATGCACCCTTGCGAACCTGAGAGTAGTCAGTGCCTTCAGGCAGAGAGTTCACGTTCTGGCGTGAGCAAATCATTGCTGTCGGTGTGTCCATGTTCTCGTTAGCCATCTGCCAGCATACTGTTGTCTCGTCTGCATCTGCAGGGCGGAATACGCGTACAGAGTCCTGACTCTTGTGGTTCTTCAACTTCTCCATAAGGCGAATCTGTGCTTCCTGCTCAACCGGCTCGTGTGTAGGTCCGTCCTCACCAACGCGGAATGCGTCGTGCGACCATACGAACTTGATTGGAACGCGCATGAGAGCTGCCATACGGATAGCCGGCTTCATGTAGTCGGAGAATACGAAGAATGTGCCGCAAGCTGGGATAACACCACCGTGGAGGTACATACCGATGCAGACGCAAGCCATTGTAAGCTCGCTGACACCTGCCTGGAAGAATGCTCCGGTGAAGTCGTCAGGTGTAAGCTCGTGAGTCTTCTTGAGGAAGCCGTCTGTCTTGTCCGAGTTGCAGAGATCGGCAGAAGAGCAAACCATGTTAGGCACCTGCTCTGCCAATACGCCGAGACAGTTGGCTGAAGCAACACGTGTTGCAACGTCGCGCTTCTGAACGAGAGCACTCCAGTCTACCTTCGGAGCATTGCCTGAGAACCAAGCATCCATCTGCTCTGCCTTTTCAGGGTTAGCCTTGCGCCATTCTGCTTCTGCTGCATGTCTTTCCTTTACAACCTCGCGAAGCTCTGCGTTACGCTTCTCGTAGAGTTCCTTAACGTCGTCGAATACTACGAACGGGTCGTTGAGGTCGCCACCAAGGTTCTTCACTGTATTCTCGTAAGCACCACCACCAAGCGGTGCGCCGTGAGTCTTCACGCTGCGCTCGTAGCTTGAACCGTCTTCCTTGCGTGCGCCCTTAGCCATAACGGTGTGACCGATGATGAGGGTAGGACGCTGCTCTTCCTTGTTAGCGAGGATGAGGGCAGCACGTATCTCGTCAGGGTCGTTACCGTTTATTTCAAGAACGTTCCAACCCCATGACTCGTACTTCATGCGTGTGTTCTCGCGCATTACGACATCGCACTCTGTAGAGAGCTGTATCTCGTTGGCATCGTAGAACATGATGAGGTTGTTGAGCTTGAAGAGACCGGCGATGCGGCCTGCGCCCTGAGATATTTCTTCCTGAACACCGCCGTCAGATATGTAGGCGTAAATCTTGTGCTGCATCATGGTGCTGCCAAGACGAGCCTCAAGGAACTTCTCTGCAATAGCAGCACCCACAGCGTAGGTGTGTCCCTGACCGAGGGGTCCAGATGTGTTTTCAATTCCATGAATAATGTCACGCTCAGGATGTCCCGGACATATAGTGCCCCATTGACGGAATGTCTTCAAATCGTCAATTGTGTACTTGCCCTGCAAAGCGAGAGCTGAGTAGAGCATTGGCGACATGTGACCAGGATCGAGATAGAAGCGGTCGCGGCCCTCCCAAGTCGGCTGATCTGGATCGAACACCAGGAACTCCGAGAAAAGAACGTTGATAAAGTCAGCACCACCCATAGCACCGCCAGGGTGACCTGATTTGGCTTTTTCTACCATCGATACAGCAAGCAGTCGGATGTTGTCTGCCGCATGGTTCATTAAATCCTTATTATTCATTTTATTATTTAAAGTTTAACAGTTTCTTTGTAGAAAAATAGGTTTTAAATTATTTTACACAGTCTTTTAATCACCATTTTTCGTCGTTTCCTTTTGCAAAGATAGCGAATATAGTTGATATAACGGCTATATTAATTGCGGAATTTAAAAATAATTCTATAATTAGCCGACTTTTACTTGTGCTTAGCTCCTAATTTTACTATAACCTACGAGGCGATATGTGCGTTGTCCTATACCTTTATAATATATAAGCATTTGATAGCTGTTTTCGGTTTGGAAAAAGTTACCTTCTGTTGAAACCGGATGCAGGCTGTTATCGTTGTGCTTCGTGAGGTACTGATAGGAGTAGTAACCTTGCTTCAGTGGCACGTTTGCCTCATAAAGCTTTGTCTGCTCGTTGTAGCTCATCTCGTATTGCGGCGTGAAACGATCGTTTGTCCATACGCCGTTGATAAACACTCTGCCGTTCTGTCGTGGTGCTTGTAGGCGGAAGTTGACGACGACATATTCCGAGATGCGGTCGTTTTCGATGTTGTCGCTGTTGCGTATGTAAAAACTGCCGTTGGCATCTTCGTCGTAAACATAGCTTGGACGTGGTAGATCAGTCCATATCTGTGCGTGGTAGTTAGTACCATCCCACCATGTGTCCTCAATGCCAAGGGTGGGGTGGGTGACATCAAGTATCTCGAACTTATGATACTCGTTGCCTCCATCGAAGATGAGGTTGCGGTTGTACTCCCAACGTAGTCCGCTTCCGGTTTGGTATTGTGGCGTAGGGTTTATGCGGGCGGTGCTCCAACGCCCGTTTTGCATGACGACGGTGTACAACTCGGTGCTTGGATTAGTGATGTTAAGAGCAGAGTAGTTTATTTCTGCTCCCACTTGCTGGTGGGCTTTGTTGATGCCTATGTCCGTGTTTGTGGTTACGGACATGCTTGCCTTTACGAGTGGTTCCACTATCATGAAGCAAGCCGTGAAAATAGTGTCGCCGTTGTTCTCGTCGTAAACCGTCAGACGATAGTTGCCGCTCATTTTGATGCGGCAATTCTCGTTGGGGATAGAAAGGCGATAGTGGGTGTAGAGGGTGTTGGTGTTGAGCGACTCTTCTATGTCATCGATGGTGCAGCCGTCGGCAAATCCCTCGCAATAGTCGGAGTCGAAAATGCCCTCCGACACACTCCAGTCTGCCTCGCAATGTTGTAGGCGATATACGTAGCGATGATATTCGTGTGTGAGGTCGTCGAAACTGATATTTATCGGTTCGCCGTTAAGCGTGGCTATAGGCATGGAGAGCCAGTCCTTGCCAGCCACGACCTGCAATGATGCAATATTCTCCGACTTGATGTCGTTGTATTGCGCAAAGCTGTTAGTGGCGACAAATGCCGACAATGTGAGTATTAATGCCAATAGGGTCGTTCTCATAGTTTGCTATTTGTGGGGTGTGGTCTTTCTGCTTTAAAAGTCGACCGACAGTTTGACGTTGATTTGTCTGCCCGTCAGATAGTTAGGCACGGCGTATTGCTGTCCGGTGACATCTGTAATCCAGTAGTAGGAGTTCACGTTGTTGATGCCGAAGAGGTTCAGACACTCAGCTCCAACCCACAGGTTGCGAATTGGGTTGCGCTTCTTGTGGCGGTCGCTGTTGTCGATGATGCGGTAGTTCAAGCCAACATCTGCGCGTTTGTATGCCGGAGCACGGAATACGTTCGATTCGAGCTCGCGGTGTGGGGCAGAGAATGGTAGACCGTCGGCAAGTGCCAACTTGAGCGACATCTTCCAGCGTGTTGTGCCAGGGAAGTAGTCGGTGAAGAAGAGGTTGACAGCATAGCGTTGGTCGGTAGGCAGAGGGATTGACTTGCCGTTCAGCTTCATGCTTGTGTTCATCAGCGATAGTGACACCCACGAGTCTGTACCCGGCACAAACTCACCAAAGAGTTTGAGGTCTAAGCCTGCTGCATGTCCGCTGCACATATTGTCTCCATAATACACCACCTTCACGTTGTTCACGCTGTAAGGCACAAGGTTGCCAAGTGCCTTGTAGTATGCTTCGGCTGTGAACTTGAACGGGCGGTCGTTCATCTTGAAGCGGTAGTCGAAGCCTGCGATGAAGTGTATCGAACGCTGGCTCTTCGCCTTACGGTTGAGCGAGGCGTATGTAATGCCGTTCGTTGTGGTGGTGTCGCGTATCTCCTTAAAGAACGGTGCCTGATAGTACAGACCGGTGGCAAAGCGCATCGTTATGTTCTCGTTGAATGCCGGAATGATGCCCAACGACAGACGCGGGCTGAGTATAGTCTCCTTCGTGAAACTCCAGTAGGCGAGACGCAGACCGTAGTTCAACGTGTAGAGTGTCTTGCCTTCCGAACCAGTGAAGCGGTATGTGTCCTGCGCATATGCCTCTACACGATTGGCTGTAAGCGTGTTCTTTGCACGCATACTGTAAATCATATAAAGATCCTTGCCAGTGTGCGGAATGCTGTATTTGCTTGAGTCGCGCATTTCGTATTCTACTGAGTTTTCCTCAATGTGCTCCCACTTGTAGGTGAATGCAGCCTCAATGTTGTGCTTCTTCTGCTTCGTCTTGAACAGCAGCTTGGCACTCTCCACGTGAGCCTTCAGGTAGTTGCGCGTGTGCTGGAAGTAGGTGCCTACACCGAGATTTTCGCTTGTTTCGGTCTGCGTGAGCCAGTACTGTCCTTGTATGTCGTACTTCTCCTGCTCGCGTGTGTTGAACGCCGAAGCGATGAGCGAAAGGCTTGTGTTCTCGTTGAATTTGCGAGTGATGCCCAATGAACCGAAGAAGGTGCGGAACACGTCTTTCTCCTGTCCGTCGAAGTACACCTTGAATGCCTTTACGTTCTCCATCGTGCCGAAATTCGTCTCTCGATCTTCGGGTGTGAAGTTATAGTGGTTGTCCGAGATGTTGCCGAGTAACTTGATGTCCCAGCGCTTGTTGGGCGAGTAAGTAAGATACGTCTGATAGTCGATGAACGTAGGCTGATACTCGCCCTTGGTGTCCATCGAGCCTAATAGATATTTAGTTGTCTTGTAGCGCAGACCATTGCTCCACGAGAACTTCTTGTTGCTCATGCCTACGAATGCGCTTGCTCCAAGCATACTGGCTGTGGCTGACGCTTCGAAGCGCTTCGGACGGCGATACTCGATGTTCAGTGCCGACGACATCTTGTCGCCATAGCGTGCCTCGTAGCCACCGGTTGAGAAGCCAATCTTCTCCACCATATCCGGGTTGATGACCGAAATGCCCTCCTGCTGTCCGCTTCTTACAAGGAACGGGCGGAATATTTCCACATTATTTATATATACACTATTCTCGTCGAACGAACCACCACGCACGTTGTACTGCGATGAAAGCTCGCTGTGGGTAGATACGCCTGCCTGACTTTGAATCATTTCCTCTACGGCGTTGCCCGTAGTGGAGGGCATACTCTTCAGATGCTCTTTGCTCAATTCCTGCGTTTGTCCCGTCTCGATGCGCTTGCCTGTGATGGTTACTTCCGACAGGGCATTGTCGCTGCTGTGCAGAACAACCTGCATTGTCTGCTTACCACGTGGACGGCGCAGTGTGCGAACCTTGGTCTTGTAACCGACCATTGAAAATCTGATTTCAACAGAGTCGGCAGATTGAAGTTGCAGACTATAGTCGCCTTTAAGCGAGGTCATTGTCATCTTGCCTTGTTTAGGGCATGATACGGATGCAAATTCCACGGGGTCGTTGTTCTCGTCAATGACCCTTCCACTTAATGTGAATGTTTGCGCCTGAGCAGATACGAAAGCGCAGAGACATATTATTTGAAGTATAAACAATTTCAGTTTCATACATAACATAACGAAAATAGTGTCGATTTATTGTATTATTGCAGCGTAAAAGCACTTGAATTTCTGAAAAAGAATTAAAGAGTGAAATTTTTACAAATATTATTTTGTAATTATTATAAAAAAGTATATCTTTGCAGTAGTAAAATGAAAAGAATATAGACAATGAAACATAACGACGCAGTAACAAGACTTGTAGAACATGGCATCAAGCCTTCTGTTCAGCGCATTCAGATTATGCATTATCTGATGACTCACTTTACTCATCCTACAGTGGAGGAGGTGCATAAGGCTTTACTACCTAAGGTGCCTACACTTAGCCGTACCACGGTGTACAACACGCTCAGAATGTTCTCAGAGCACAATGCTGCTCAGATGATAACAATCAACGAACATCGTGTTTGTTATGATGGCGATGTCAGTTTGCATGCACATTTCATCTGTAAGTGCTGCCGAAAGGTGTACGACATTTTCGACGAGGTGTCGGATGTTGTAAATCGCAAAGAGTTGGCAGGTCACAAAATCGACGACGTACAGCTATATTATAAAGGTGTATGTAAGGAGTGCTTGGCAAAGCAGGCTGAAACTGCAGTCGGATAATTAATAGATAAGGCTTTTTTAATATAAATACTATTAACTCTTAAAACAGAAGAATTATGAAGAAGAAATTTATTTGCACAGTATGCGGTTATATTCACGAAGGTACAGAGGCTCCTGAGAAGTGTCCGGTTTGCAAGGCTCCGGCAAGCAAGTTTAAGGAACTGAATGATCCGACAGAGGGTCCAGCTTTCGCAACCGTTCATACTCTTGGTGCTGCTCGCGATGAGGAGGCTACACCAGAGATGATTAAGGATCTCGAGACTCACTTCAATGGCGAGTGCGGTGAGGTAGGTATGTATCTCGCAATGAGCCGTCAGGCTGACCGTGAGGGCTATCCAGAGATTGCAGAGGCATTCAAGCGCTATGCTTTCGAGGAGGCTGAGCACGCAAGTAAGTTCGCAGAGCTTTTGGGCGAAGTTGTGACGGATTCCACCAAAAAGAACCTGGAGCTGCGCGTTGAGGCCGAGATGGGCGCCTGCGCAGGCAAGTTCGAAATCGCCAAAAAGGCGAAAGCGCAGAACCTGGATGCGATTCACGATACGGTACATGAAATGTGCAAGGACGAAGCTCGTCATGGATCTGGTTTCCA
>ERZ773260.4773-NODE-4773-length-10881-cov-7.287548_pt1 | contig 10881 bp, 8 predicted proteins | sample MGYA00511387_ERZ773260 | MGnify/ENA primary metagenome ERZ773260 (study PRJEB29015, sample SAMEA2737745) | human gut metagenome | biome: human gut; feature: human-associated habitat; material: faeces | place: China | collected 2012 ... | reverse complement strand
GCTGCAACAACGAGCTGGCGCGCCACAAGCTGCTCGACCTGCTGGGCGACTTCGCACTGCTGGGCGTCCGCATCAAAGGCCGCGTCTGGGCCACCCGCCCCGGGCATTTCGCCAACACCGAGTTCATGAAGCAGCTCAAGCACACCATCCGCCGGGCCGGCGAAAAACCCCGTTTCCAGTACGACTGCCGCAAGCCGCCGCTCCACGACATCAACGACATCCGCCACATGCTGCCCCACCGTCCGCCGTTCCTGCTGGTCGACCGCATCTTCCACCGCGACGCGACGGACGTGGCCGGTATCAAGAACGTCACGATGAACGAACCCTTCTTCGTGGGGCATTTCCCCGAAGAGCCCGTCATGCCGGGCGTGCTGATCGTCGAGGCGATGGCCCAGTGCAGCGGCATCCTGGTGCTGGGCGACGTGCCCGACCCGGAGAACTACTCGACCTACTTCATGAAGATCGACGGCGTGAAATTCAAGCGCAAGGTCGTCCCCGGCGACACGCTCCAGTTCGAAATCCACCTCATGGAGCCCATCCGCCGCGGCGTGGCCGTCGTGGAGGCGAAGGCCTTCGTAGGCGAAACCCTCGCATGCGAAGCCGTCCTGATGGCCCAGGTCGTTAAAAACAAAAACAACAAGTAAGCGATGATCAGCAATCTGGCATACATCCATCCCGACGCCAAAATCGGGAACAATGTTACGGTGGAACCGTTCGCCTATATCGCCGGCGACGTCGTGATCGGCGACGGCTGCTGGATCGGGCCCGGCGCCGTGATCCACGACGGGGCGCGCATCGGCAAAGGATGCAGGATACATACCGCAGCCTCCGTCTCCTGCCTGCCGCAGGATCTGAAATTCGCAGGCGAGGTCACGACGGCCGAGATCGGCGACTACAACGACATCCGCGAGTATGTGACCATCAGCCGCGGCACGGCATCGCGCGGCAAGACGGTCGTGGGCGACCACAACCTGCTCATGGCCTACGTCCACATCGCCCACGACGACGTGGTGGGCAGCAACTGCGTCATCGCCAACCGCGTGTCGCTGGCCGGCGAGGTCGAGATCGGCGACTGGGTGGTGATCGGCGGCCATGCCGCCATACACCAGTGGACGCGCATCGGCGACCACGCCATGATCCAGGGCGGGGCGCTGCTGGGGCAGGACGCCCCTCCGTTCGTCATCGTACGCAACGACACGATGCGCTTCGCGGGCATCAACAAGATCGGGCTCTCGCGCCGCGGCTTCACCCCCGAGCGCATCGGCGAGATCCACGATGCCTGCCGCATCCTCTTCCAGAGCGGCCTGAACTACATGTCGGGGTGCGAGGAGGTCGAGAAGCAGGTACCCCAAAGCAAGGAACGCGACGAGCTGGTGAAATTCATCCGCGAATCGAAGCGCGGCATCATCAAGCCCTATGAAAGCGTATCGAAAGAGGAGTAAAATTTCCGTATAAATATTGGTATATTAGAAATTTTCACTATATTTGCAATGTCGAAAGACAAAGCAAGTGGTAAGGGGACGGGGAGTCCCCTTATTTTATACATATTTACGACCGGTATTCAGCTATGATCGACACAAAAAAGATAATCGAGGCGGCGGAGCGCAACCTGCAGGGGACGGACATGTACGTCGTGGGATGCACCTGCACGCCCGGCAACGATATCGAGCTGCTCATCGACAGCGACACCTCGGTGGCCATCGACGCCTGCGTCAGGCTCAGCCGCTCGATCGAGGAGGAATTGGATCGCGACGAGGAGGATTTCTCGCTGACGGTGGCTTCGGCCGGCATCGGGTCGGAGCTCAAGTGCCTGCGCCAGTACCGCAAGCTGGTCGGCAGCACGGTCGAGGTGCTGCTCACCTCGGGCATCAAGGTGCTGGCGAAACTCGACGCGGCCGACGACCAGGGCATCACCCTCTCCTACGAGGAGAAGCAGGCCGTCGAAGGCAAAAAACGCAAGCAACTGGTGACGGTGACGCGCCGTTACGGCTTCAGCGAAATCAAGTCCGCGCGGGAGTGGCTGGATTTCAAATAGGCACTCGCGCCGGACAACCCCGGACAAACGGCGGGGAGCCGCAGGCAAAAACAAGCATAAACTGAAAACAAGATAAACGACACAATGGACAATCTCAATCTTATCAGCAACTTTGCCGAGTTCAAAGAGCTGAAGAACATCGACAAGAGCACGATGATCGGTGTGCTGGAGGACGTTTTCCGCCACGCACTGCAGAAACAGTACGAGACGGACGAGAATTTCGACGTCATCATCAACCCCGAGAAGGGCGACCTGGAAATCTGGCGTAACCGCACCGTCGTCGAGGACGGCGCCGTCGAGAATCCCAATACGCAGATCGCCGTGTCGGAGGTCAAGGCCATCGACCCGACCTACGAGATCGGCGACGAATATGCCGACGAGATCAAACTCGCCTCGTTCGGCCGTCGCGCCGTGTTGTCGCTGCGCCAAAACCTGGCATCGCGCATCCTCGACCTGGAGAAGGCCAGCCTCTACGAGAAGTATTCGGAGAAGGTCGGCGAGATTGTCACCGGCGAAGTTTACCAGGTGTGGAAAAAGGAGGTGCTGATCCTCGACGACGAGGAGAACGAGCTGATCCTGCCCAAGGCGGAGCAGATTCCCAACGACTTCTACCGCAAGGGGGACACCATCAAGGCTATCGTCAAGTCGGTCGAGATGAACAATAACCAGCCGCGTATCATCCTTTCGCGCACGGCCAACCAGTTCCTCGAACGCCTCTTCGAGCAGGAGGTTCCCGAGATCTTCGACGGGCTGATCACCATCAAGAAGATCGTCCGCATCCCGGGCGAGCGCGCCAAAGTCGCCGTGGAGTCCTACGACGAACGCATCGACCCGGTAGGCGCATGCGTAGGCATGAAGGGTTCGCGCATCTACTCGATCGTCAAGGAGCTGCGCAACGAAAACATCGACGTGGTGAACTACACGGCCAACCCGTCGCTGATGATCCAGCGCGCGCTGAACCCTGCCAAGATTTCGAGCATCACCATCGACGAGGAGAAAATGACCGCTTCGGTCTACCTCAAGCCCGACCAGGTGTCGCTGGCCATCGGCAAGGGCGGCCTGAACATCCGCCTCTCGAAGATGCTCACCGGGTACGACATCGACGTATACCGCGAGGTCGAAGAAGAGGACGTGGCCCTCACCGAATTCGCCGACGAGATCGACGGATGGATCATCGACGCCCTGAAGAACGTCGGCTGCGACACGGCCAAGAGCGTGCTGGAACTGCCCGTAGAGGAGATCGCCGCGCGTGCCGACCTGGAGCTGGAACAGGCACAGAAGGTCGTCGAAATCCTGAAGGCCGAATTTGAAGAGTAACATAAGCAAGAAAGGAAAACACAAGATATGGGTAATGAAAGAAAATTAAGGCTCATTCAGGTTGCAAAGGAGTTCAAGGTGGGACTGAATACCATCACGGACTTCCTGCAGAAGAAGGGCATCAAGAGCGACGGGTCGCCCAATACGCTGGTCGACGCGGAGACTTATGCCGTCCTGGAGAAGGAGTTCGGGGCGAACCGCGCCGCAGGCAATGCACGCGAGTCGATCCGCGAGCGTATCTCCCTGAAGCAGACGACCATCACCCTCGAAGAAGCTAAGAAGCAGGAGCGCGAGGAGGAAAAAGAGGTGGTCATCAAAAGCAACGTAATCAGCGTCAAGGACGAAATCCAGCAGCCGAAGTTCCTCGGCAAGATCGACCTGTCGCCCAAACCCAAGGCTGCCCCCGCCCCGAAGGCAGAAGCTGAAAAACCCGCCGCACAACATCCTGCGGCACCCGCTGCACCGGCACCTGCCCAGGCGCCCAAAGCTGCCGCACAGCCCGCACCTGCCCCCGCACCCGCAGTACCGGAAGCCCGTCCGGCACAACCAGCCCCGGCTACACAGGCAAGCCACGCCGCACCGGCCACGCCGGCGCCCGCAGCACAAGCTGCTCCCGCTGAACCTGCAAAACCCGCAGCACCGGCCACGCCGGCACCCACAGCACAGGCTCCCGGGCAACCGGACGCCAAGCCCGCAGAAGCCCCGGCACCCGCGCCGGAACCGGCCGCTCCCAAAGACAACATCTTCCGTCCGGAGACCGTGACCCTCACCGGGCCGCAGGTACTCGGTACGATGGACGTGTCGGGATTCGTGGCCGGCGGCAAGCACAAGCGCAAGCGCCTGCAAAAGGAGAAAGTCGACGTCAGCAAGGCCCCGAGGGGCAATGCGCAGGGCGGCGGCAACAAGCAGGGTGGACAAGGGGGCCAGGGCGGCCAGAACCGTCCCGGACAGGGCGGGCAAAACCGTCCCGGCGCCCAGAACCAGCCCAAACCGGGCGAAGGCCGCCGCAACAAAAACAAAGGCAAGGCCGCACCCAAGCCGATCGTACGCCCCGAAGTGAGCGACGAGGAGGTTTCGAAGCAGGTAAAGGACACCCTTGCCCGTCTGACGGCCAAGGGCGCCAAGAGCAAAAGTGCAAAATACCGCAAGGACAAGCGCGACGCCGTAGCCGAGCGTATGAACGAGGAGTTCGAACGCGAGGAAATGGAACGTTCGACGCTCAAAGTCACCGAATTCGTGACCGTGAGCGAGTTGGCGACGATGATGAACGTCACGCCGACTCAGGTCATCACGGCCTGCATGAATCTGGGACTGATGGTGTCGATCAACCAGCGTCTCGACGCCGAAGCGCTCGTGGTCGTGGCCGAGGAGTTCGGCTACAAGGTCGAATTCGTCTCGGTGGAGATTCAGGAGGCGATCAACGACGACAACGAAGACAAGGAGGAGGACCTCGTGCCGCGTCCGCCGATCGTGACTGTCATGGGCCACGTGGACCACGGCAAGACCTCGCTGCTGGACAATATCCGCAAGACCAACGTCATCGAGGGCGAGGCCGGCGGCATCACCCAGCATATCGGCGCCTACAGCGTCGAGCTGAACGGCCAGAAGATCACGTTCCTCGACACGCCGGGCCACGAAGCCTTTACGGCCATGCGCGCCCGCGGCGCCGCCGTCACCGACGTTGCGATCATCATCGTGGCGGCCGACGACAGCGTCATGCCGCAGACCGTCGAGGCTATCAACCATGCGCAGGCCGCAGGCGTGCCGATGGTTTTCGCCATCAACAAGATCGACAAACCCAACGCCAACCCCGACCACATCAAGGAGCAGCTCTCGCAGATGAACTACCTCGTGGAGTCGTGGGGCGGCAAATACCAGGACCAGGAGGTTTCGGCCAAGAAGGGCCTGAACCTCGACAAGCTGCTCGAAAAGGTGCTGCTGGAGGCCGAGATGCTCGACCTGAAAGCCAACCCCAACAAAAAGGCGCAGGGAACGGTCATCGAGTCGACGCTCGACAAGGGCCGCGGCTACGTGTCGACGATCCTGGTGCAGAGCGGCACGCTCCGCGTCGGCGACGTGATCCTCTCGGGAACCTACACCGGCCGCGTGAAGGCCATGTTCAACGAGAACGGCAAGAAGGTCGAAGCGGCAGGTCCCTCGACGCCCGTGCAGGTGCTCGGACTGAACGGCGCGCCGCAGGCCGGCGACACGTTCAACGTCATGGACGACGACCGCTCGGCACGCGAAATCGCCAACAAACGCGAACAGCTGGCCCGCATGCAGGGCATTATGACCCAGAAGCACGTGACGCTCGACGAGATCGGCCGCCGCATCGCCATCGGCTCGTTCAAGGAGCTGAACATCATCGTCAAGGGCGACGTGGACGGATCGGTCGAGGCCATGTCCGGATCGCTGATCAAGCTCTCGAAGGAGACCGTGCAGGTCAACGTCATCCACGCCGCCGTGGGACAGATTTCGGAGTCCGACGTGCTGCTGGCCGCCGCCTCGAACGCCATCATCGTCGGCTTCCAGGTGCGTCCGTCGGCTTCGGCCCGCAGACTGGCCGAGAAGGAGGAGATCGAAATCCGCCTCTACTCGATCATCTACGACGCCATCAACGACATCAAGGACGCCATCGAGGGCATGCTCGAACCGGTGATGAAGGAGGAGATCGTCGCTTCGGTCGAAGTGCTCGAAATCTTCAAGATCACCAAGGTCGGAACCGTCGCCGGATGTATGGTCCGCGAAGGCAAGCTGCAACGCTCGACCCCGATCCGCGTCATCCGCGACGGCATCGTGATCTACACCGGCAAACTCGGCTCGCTCAAACGTTTCAAGGACGACGTCAAGGAGGTCGTGGTCGGACAGGACTGCGGTCTGAACATCGAGTCGTTCAACGACATCCGCGTCGGCGACATCGTCGAGGGATACGAACAGGTGGAAGTGAAACGCAAGTAACCCATAAAACTAACAACTACTTACAATTTTTTGGCAGTAATGACTAACCCAATCCATTTTACGACTGCGGAAGAGGCCGTCAAGGTCATCAAATCGGGCGACCATGTCCACCTCAGCTCGGTGGCATCGGCTCCCCAGTGCCTGATCAACGCCATGTGCAAACGCGGCGAGGCCGGAGAACTGAAGGACGTGCACGTCCATCACCTGCACACGGAGGGTCCCGCTCCCTACGCCGATCCGAAATTCGAAGGCGTATTCCAGCTCGACTCCTTCTTCGTGGGTGCGAACGTCCGCAAGGTAACCCAGAGCGGCTATGCCGATTACATTCCGATTTTCTTGAGCGAGACACAGCGTCTGTACCGCTGCGGAGCCGTTCCGTGCAACGTGGCGATGATCCAGGTCTGCCCGCCCGACAAACACGGCTTCGTATCGCTCGGAACCTCCGTCGACGCCACGCTGGCGGCCGTGGAGTGCGCCGATTATGTGATCGCCGTGGTGAACAAATACGTTCCGCGCGCCTTCGGTCAGGCCATGATCCACTCCTCGAAGATCGACTTCTTCGTGCAGGACGACACCCCGCTGATCGAAGCGAAATTCTCCGAGCCGAACGAGGTCGAGACGGCCATCGGCAAGCACTGCGCCGCGCTGATCGAGGACGGCGCAACGCTCCAGATGGGCATCGGGGCCATTCCGAATGCGGTTCTCAGCCAGCTGGGCGGCCATAAGAACCTCGGCATCCACACCGAAATGTTCGCCGACGGCGTGCTGCCTCTGGTGGAGAAGGGCGTGATCAACGGCGAAGCCAAAAAAACCGACCCCGGCAAGATGGTCTCGACCTTCCTGATGGGTTCGAAAGCCGTTTACGACTTCATCGACGACAACCCGGGCGTGCTGATGATGGATGTCGGATACACGAACGACCCCTACATCATCTCGCAGAACGACCGCTTCGTGGCCATCAACTCGGCCCTGCAAGTCGACCTGACGGGCCAGGTGTGCGCCGACTCGCTGGGCACGAAATTCTGGTCGGGCGTCGGCGGACAGATCGACTTCGTCTACGGCGCATCGCTCTCGAAGGGCGGCAAGGCGATCATCGCCATGCCTTCGATCACCAACAAGGGCGTGTCGAAAATCTGCCCGACGCTGTTGGACGGCGCCGGCGTGGTGACGACCCGCAACCACATCCACTGGTTCGTGACCGAGTTCGGAGCCGTGGACCTCTACGGCAAGACCTTGCAGGAGCGTGCACGCCTGCTGATCTCCATCGCGCATCCTTCGGCGCAGGAGGAGCTGGACCGGGCCGCTTTCGAGCGCTGGGGATCGCACCACCACTACATCAAGGGATATATGAAATAGCGTTTCCGCACCTCGGAAACAGCAACAAGAAACGGCGTTCGCATGAACGCCGTTTTTTGCATCTTCCGGCCAACCGCCCCTTGATCCCGACGGACGGACTGCCTACATACAAGCCGGACGCACCTCGGCAACGGGCTGCGCACGACTGATCGGCAAGGAAGGGCTTGCGAGGTCCGAACAGTTTCGACTTACCGTTTTACCCGACAAAACGGGCTGCAACCGATCCCCTGTAAGTTCGCGATATGTCCAATACCCGATCCTGGACGGTTACTTGCGTCGGCGTCCAGGAGCTCACATGCCCAATATTGATCAGATAGGCCCGATGAATACGGACGAACCGATCGTCGAGCCGCTCAGCCCATTGCGAAATACAGGTCCGCGTCCGGTAAGACCTTCCTGCGTATGGAGAAGAACTTCTTTATCGTTAGACTCCACATAGAGAATCGCCTCGATCGGCAGCACAACCTTACGGCGATCGGAAATAAACGTCACATATCTCTCCTCTGAAAGTTTCTTTTTCAGATAATGAGACAGCAACTCCCCCGGGACGACAATCGCCACCAGCAGAATCAAAATAAAAACGGGATTCGAAAATAACCCGGGAAAAGGAGCTCGCATCAAATTCTCAGACGGAGTAGTGTGGAAACTGGCAAGGAGAAGCGACATCCATTCGATGATCAGAGTGCTTGCAACCACACAAATAACAGCCAAAACCCGGCGCCGTTCTGCCCGAAGAGCCATCGGCAGGAAAAATTTCGCACAGAACATTCCCGGCAGTAAAGACGTGGCAAGAAACAACGCCCGGCCGAACCGGTAATCGAAACTCACCAGAATAAGCGCCAGCGCAAAGACGGCAGCCAGCCAATAGAGAAAAGTCGCAAGGTGTTTCATTTAATACAAAGTTAATAAAAATCGCCATCCACAGAAACAAATCAGAGAGTTCCGGCCGATTTGACATCTGGAACAGGGGATTTGAATTTGCATCGTCACCACATTTGCGTCTATCTTTGCAAAAGGAATTCCTGCCAACTCATTATCTTACTTAAAACAAAGCCCCATGCAAACCTTCACCAAACTTCTGCTTGCCGGACTGCTCTTCGCTGCATCCGGAGCCTTTGCCCAAGACCAGATCAGTGTCCAGTCTTCCTGCGCAGCAACTGAATCGGCTGACAAAAACCAGCCGCCAGCCGGTATGATAAAAACCGGCGAAATGACCGTAACGAATGCGGAAACAGGAGAAACGACTACCGCAGACAGCTATTCACCTCCCCCGAAATCCATAGCCGATCTCTATATGGAAGGTGGCTACATTTGGATGTCAATGATCACTATTTGCCTGATCGCCATGCTGTTCGCAGCCTGGAAAGCTCCCCGCTGGGTAAAGGAAGCCGGTTTGGCCGCACTGATGCTGGGCTGGATCTATTTCATGACCGGATTATACGACATTTCGGAGATTATCGGCAGCAGTCAACTCGCAGGCATATCATCCGAAAGCAAACTGGCGATACTTTTCAGCGGAGTGAGGGTAACCGTAATCGCACCGACATACGGCATGATCGTCTATTGCATCTCGCTTCTCCTGCGCATTGCCGTGAAACCGAGAATCTGAACTTAAATCGCCTCTTATCCGGTAATCAGGAACCGTTCCGATTATGAGCGGATAATCGGAGGCGACACCGCTTCGGCCGAACAAGAAATGACCGCCTTCGGCACGGTATTCTTTGGAAAACGAAACCTCCCTGTAGCTGCGAATCGAAAGGTGTTATCGGAACCATTTCCCGCGGCATTCACCCATCTGAAAAAGACAACGGATCGGTAGTGATTCTTTCGCGCGACGCCTCTTCTTGTCTCCTTTCCGCTCGATGGGAGAATCACGAACAGAGCGGATTCACAGACCTGAAAAACAAACCGGTTATTTTATTCAACCCGTTTTTTCCGCTTTTACGCTTATTTCCGTATATTTGTGCGTTAACTAATACGAAACCGCCAATGAAATAACACACAAAGTTGCAGTAACACGACTAAAAAGCGCCGGTTCCGCACGAAAAGCGGCGGTGCGCACATATAAAAAGCGTTAGCTTTAACCTTGCTTTCTGAAAATCTGGTAAATTTAAAGAGCAACCAAGGAATGAAGTTTGACGCTCACGTTTCCAGCGTGGGCTTCATTCTGTATTTGGTTGCCAGGTTATTCCAGAGCCTCAGAAAGCAAATCAGAGTTTTGTCCCACGTTTTTTATTTCACCTTCCGAATCCGAACTTAATTCCATGCGCTGCGGGACAGGCGTACATACCCACCCATGAAAGCCTATCTCCTGCTCCTCCCGATCAGTTTCCTGCCTGCCGTAGCGGGCATCCTCGTTACGCGTCCGATGTGGCGCATACGCCAGCTCCCCAACGAAGCGATACAGGGCATCGGTCTCGTCGTGATGATCTCCGTCTTGATCGGCTGCCTCGTCCCGCTCTTTCTCGGCGACACAGGGGCTGTCGGATGCGCCTGCATCCTATTGAGCCTGTTCAACCTCGTGATTTTCCAGTATTACGAGCAGCGGCTCAACACCTCGCGCTGCCCGCAATGCCACACGCGCAACCTGCACGTGCACAAGTACAGCAAAGGACTTTACAAACTCTACTGCCCGCATTGCGGCCTGCACAGCCGGTGGCGCACATGGCGGTATTTTTCGAACGAAGCTTAACGATGTCCCGAAAAGCCGTTCGGCTACCCCTTCATCCAGCGCGGCGAACATGCGTTTGAGGTAGATGCACGCCTGAAATAGAATGCCCTGCAACACCCCGTTCCCGAGTCCTGGAATGCGTCGCTCCGCGGTCAGGAAAGTCTTGGCCGTGAGCTTCAGCTTCGCACCGGCCACAAACGCCCGTCTCCGATCACGCTCGACGAATACCTCGCAGAACGGGAGAAATAACGCCCCCCAAAAAACGCCGCTTTAAAAAGGCGGTCTTCCCCCTCCCCGAAAATATCCGGCATCGAACTCCGTGTCGGGCGGCGAACATTTCGTCTTCGCCCCCCCCTGTAAGTTGCGCTGCCCTCCCCCCCCTCCAAGACAAAAACCCTTCCTTAACAGGAAGGGTTTAGGCACAAAAAAAAGGTCAGACCTTACGATCTGACCTTGAAGAGGCGGCTACCTACTCTCCCACGGGAAAACCGCAGTACCATCGGCGTTAGTGAGCTTAACTTCTCTGTTCGGAATGGGAAGAGGT
>ERZ773260.4772-NODE-4772-length-10881-cov-29.209311_pt1 | contig 10881 bp, 9 predicted proteins | sample MGYA00511387_ERZ773260 | MGnify/ENA primary metagenome ERZ773260 (study PRJEB29015, sample SAMEA2737745) | human gut metagenome | biome: human gut; feature: human-associated habitat; material: faeces | place: China | collected 2012 ... | reverse complement strand
GTTAGTGAATTAAAATTCTACGCAAAAGTAAGCATTATCCTTTAAAAAGAAGAACAAGAGAAGAATAAAATACCTCTACTCACCAGTCAAATCCATTCTATTTTAAAGCTATTGGCTTGAATTAACAGAATATTGTAATCTCTATATTACAAAGTTTTTGCATCTGTCTGTTCATTCTCTCCTTTTGCGTTCTTACCTCTATAAACAAAAAAGCCGGAAAGCGAGTTTATTTTCCGGCCTGTTATTTACACATTATTATATATTATCTTTTCAGATAGATAATCGTAGGTAAATGGTCGCTGTAACCGTTCAGCCATACGCGCCCGCCATGAGTACGCAAAGGTGAACCTTTGTATTTACCATCCTGCTGAATCAGGTAGTCGCGGATAAAAACCTCGCTATGGTCGTAACGCAGTCCTTTTTTCGCTTTCACCAACGGTCTGGACAGTACAATCTGGTCGAACAGATTCCACTTGCCACGATAGAGCAAGGTTCCCACACCCTTATCCTCCAGTATTTCCCACCAGGGATTGAAGAACTGATTGGCTTTCATACCTGATATATATTTACGGGCCCCTAAAGTCTGCATGCTTTCATCCATCGGATCGTCATTCATATCTCCCATAACAAAGAGTTTCAGCTTTTTGTCTTCATGCATCAAGGAGTCCGTCAACGCCTTTACCTGCCTGGCGGCATGCACCCGCACCGGTGATTTCGCTCCGCGGGAAGGCCAGTGATTCACAATGAAACACACACGCTCACCCGCCATTCTACCGTCTACAATAAGGAAACCGCGCGTCAGATGCACCGTATCCCCTTCAAACGGAGCGGAAAGTACCAGTTTAGAGTTCGTCACGGCAAACTGTTGCGGATCATACAAAAGTGCACAGTCAATGCCACGTCTGTCGGGTCCCTCATAATGAACAAACTTATAGTTAGCCATAGCCGGCTGACTGACAAGATCCGTCAGTACCCTATGATTCTCGACTTCTGCCACGCCAATTACTGCCGGTCCCTCAGGAACCAGATTACGCGACAAGGCACTCAACACGTCCGAGAGATTATGCAGTTTAGCTTCGTACTTTTTCGCAGTCCACCGGTAACTGCCATCAGGCAGGAAGTCATAGTCATTCTTACCTGCATCATGGATGGTATCAAAGAGATTCTCAAGATTATAAAACGCTATGCTATACAGTTTGCGTTCCGTGTTCTGGGCTACAACTATTGTAGCGCTGAACCAAAAAGAAAAGAATACAATCAGTTTTCTCATAGGTGATATGATATTAATCTCCTGCAAAAATCTAAAATAAAAAGTTATAAACCTATCAATTGCCAGCTTTTTTTGCAAAAAACCTTTTTTCATTTCATAGAAAAGCATTATCTTTGCGCACTGAAAAAGACCATTACACTATTTATTACCAAAATAGTAACAGAATATAAATTAAAAAACAAATATCGAAATGAAAAAAGGTATTCATCCTGAAAATTACCGTCCGGTAGTATTTAAAGATATGTCAAACGGCGATGTGTTCTTGTCTCGTTCTACAGTAAATACTAAGGAGACTATCGAGTTCGAAGGCGAAACTTATCCGTTGGTAAAGTTGGAAATCTCCAGCACTTCTCACCCGTTCTACACTGGTAAGTCTAAGTTGGTTGACACAGCCGGTCGTGTTGATAAATTCATGAGTCGTTACGGTAACCGTAAGAAATAATCTGTTTTTCAAAGAAACGGAAAAAGGGAATCTGCTACAGATTCCCTTTTTTACTATATGCATACTACCCAACGTCAGTCCCATGCAAGACATAATTTCCACGGAAACCGCATCATCCTGTTTAGGTAAATCAGACTTTCCCGCGAAACGGCGGACGCACCACCACAGCCTTCAACTTACGGCCGCGCATATCAATACAGATTTCCGTACCAACCTTACTATATTCGGGCTTCACATACCCCATACCGATACCGATTTTACGGGTAGGCGACATTGTGCCCGAAGTAACCACTCCAATAGGAGTACCTTCCGGATTCTGTAACTCATAACCGTGACGGGGAATACCGCGATCTACCATTTCAAAACCGACCAATTTACGTACCGTACCCTCCGTCTTCTGTTTCTCCAGCATTGGACGATTGATAAAGTTCTTACCCTCTACAAACTTGGTAATCCATCCCAATCCAGCTTCAATAGGCGACGTGGTATCATCCAGGTCATTTCCATACAGGCAGAATCCCATTTCAAGGCGAAGCGTATCACGAGCACCCAAACCGATAGGTTTGATACCGAACTCCGCACCAGCCTCAAACACGGCATTCCATATTTTTATTGCAGCTTCAGGATAGAAATAGAGTTCAAAACCACCGGCTCCAGTATAACCGGTATTGGAGATTATAACATCCGGCTCACCTGCAAATTCACCATGCGTAAAGGTGTAATACGAAAGTTCGGAAAGATTAACAGGTGTCAGTTTCTGCAATGCTTCGATAGCTTTCGGACCTTGTACCGCAAGCTGCGCCATACGGTCGGAAGCATTCTCCAACTCAGCTCCCATCGTATTATGAGACATACACCAGTTCCAGTCTTTCTCGATATTGGAAGCATTGACTACCAACAGATATTTCTCCTGCTCGTACCGGTAGACCAATAAATCGTCTACAATACCGCCATCCTCATTGGGGAAGCAAGTATATTGTACCTTACCGGGAGTAAGGGCTGCTACGTTATTAGAGGTGACTGTCTGTAAAAAGTCCAAAGCATGCGGACCTTTCACCCAAAACTCTCCCATGTGGGAGACGTCAAACACACCGACACCCTGACAAACAGTAAGATGTTCATCAATGATACCGGAATATTCGATAGGCATATTGTATCCCGCAAATTCGTGCATCTTAGCTCCCAGCGAGATGTGCGTTTCTGTAAATGGAGTGGTTTTCATGGTGTGACTTATAAGTTATAGATTATGATTTATTTGTTAGCGGCAACGAGTTCGGCTATCTTGACGATAACATTCATGGCTTTCTCCATATTCTGAATAGGAATAAATTCGTAACGTCCGTGGAAATTCAGACCACCGGCAAAGATGTTGGGGCACGGCAAGCCTTTGAACGAAAGTTGCGCACCGTCCGTACCGCCACGAATAGCTTTTACGTGAGGCTCTACACCGACGGCTTCCATAGCTTTAAAAGCTGTATCGATGATATGCATCACCGGCTCAATCTTCTCACGCATATTATAATATTGGTCATGTAGTTCGAGTGCGGCTGTACCCTCGCCATATTCGGCATTAATTTTGCAGACAAGGCGTTCAAATTCTTTCTTGCGGCTCTCAAAACGGACACGGTCGTGATCGCGAATAATGTAAGTAACCGTGGTCTGCTCCACTTCACCCGTAATTCCAATAAGATGATAGAAGCCCTCGTACCCCTCGGTATGTTCCGGTGTTTCGTGGCTGGGCAACATGGAAATAAAACGATTGGCTACGCGGATAGAATTTATCATCTTGTTTTTGGCATAGCCCGGATGTACATTGCGTCCCTTGAAAACAATCTTGGCAGAAGCCGCATTGAAGTTCTCGAACTCCAGTTCGCCTACTTCACCGCCATCCATAGTATAAGCCCATTCGCAACCGAATTGCTCAACATTGAATTTATGCGCACCCAAACCGATTTCCTCATCGGGATTGAAACCGATACGGATTTTACCATGTTTGATTTCAGGGTGTTCTTTCAGATAAGCTACTGCCGAAACAATCTCCGCAATACCGGCTTTGTCATCGGCACCCAATAATGTTTTTCCGTTAGTAACAATCAAATCTTCTCCCTTATGGTCGAGCAATTCGGGGAATCGAGCAGGAGAAAGAACTACTTGCTCATCTGCGCAAAGAACAATGTCCTTTCCATCATAATTCTCTACAATGCGCGGGGAAACATCTTTCCCGCTCATATCGGGACTAGTATCCATATGGGCAATGAAGCCGACAACAGGTACAGACTTATCTATATTGGCAGGAAGAGTGGCAAACAGATAACCGTTCTCATCCAATGTAATCTCTTCCAACCCCAAAGCTTCCAATTCTTCTTTCAAGAACCTGGCAAATACCATTTGCCCCGGAGTACTCGGAGTTACCCCACTTTCCTCATTCGATTGCGTATCGAAACTTACATACTTTAAAAAACGTTCTACTAAAGTCATGATGATAGTGATTAGCTGTTAGTGATTAATGATTAGGGGTTAGCGATCAGTGATGAACGATTAACGGTCAGTAGACAACAACCGCGCCCTCCTTCTTTATCCGAACGGCATTAATCACTTATCACTAAACCCTAATCACTATTTTACTGCCGTAAAATTAAAAAAAGGATTGTGAACTGCCAAGCAATTCACGACCCTTTTTCATTCATTAATAACTATTTTGTCAATCAAAAGTGACTGCTACCATCAAAACAATGGGTACAAAGTTTACATTTAGGCAGACCAATAGCCTCAACCAATGTTTCCAGCGTATTGAACTTTAATGATGACAGTCCAAAACGCTCACGGATAACTTCTACCATTTTCTCGTACTCCGGCGAACCTGTAGTGGCATATTTCTCAAGATTTTTGTTTTCATCACCTTCCAACTCCTTAATGACACGGCGGGTAATCAACTCCAAATCTCCTTTGGATGCTGTGAAGCCAACAAACGGACAGCTATATATCAACGGCGGACAGGCAATACGAATATGTACTTCTTTCGCTCCATACTCATAAAGCACCTTTACATTATCGCGCAACTGAGTTCCACGGACAATGGAATCGTCACAAAACAGAAGGCGTTTACCTTCCAGCATGGCACGGTTGGGAATGAGTTTCATCTTTGCCACCAACGAACGCATTTCCTGCCTGCTGGGAGTGAAACTACGCGGCCAAGTCGGAGTATATTTTGAAATGGCGCGATGATAAGGCACTCCCTTTCCTTCGGCATATCCCAGCGCCATACCGACACCGGAATCGGGTATGCCGCACGTACAATCTACTTCCGAGGTATCGGTCTGTCCCATTTTCAGTCCGGAAACAAAGCGTACATCTTCCACATTCTTTCCCTCATAGCATGAAGTGGGAAAGCCATAATAAACCCATAGGAAAGAACATATCTGCATCTCCTCATTAGGTTTGCGCATCTGTTCCACCCCTTCTGCATGCAGACGGACAATCTCGCCCGGTCCCAGATAGCGGTCTATTTCATATCCCAAGTTCGGGAAACTACTCGATTCGCTTGTGGCTGCATATGCTCCATCTTTCTTACCGATAACAATGGGAGTGCGCCCCCAACGGTCGCGGGCGGCAATAATGCCGTCTTCAGTCAGCAGCAGCATGGAACATGAACCTTTAATATGCTTGTATACATTCTCAATGCCGTCTACAAAAGTCTTACCTTGTATCAGCAGCAAAGCGATAAGTTCCGTTTGATTGGTTTTGCCGGAGCTTAATTCGGCAAAGTGCATATTTTGCTCCAGAAGTTCGGTTTCCAACTCTTTCAGGTTCATAATCTTGGCAACCGTAACTATGGCAAAACGACCGAGATGGGAATTTAAAATAAGAGGTTGAGGGTCTGTGTCACTGATAATTCCGATGCCGGAATTTCCCTTGAACTTATCCAGTTCGTCTTCAAATTTCGTACGGAAATAGGTACTTTCCAAATTATGAATGGAGCGTGTAAATACAGCCTCATCCTGATCATAAGTAGCCAAACCGCCACGTTTTGTCCCTAAATGCGAATTATAATCTGTGCCGTAAAACAAATCCGCCACGCAACTTGCCTTGGCGACTGTCCCGAAAAAACCTCCCATAAGTTCCTTGTGTTATTAGTTATTTTATTAACGGGCACAAAGGTACAAAGAAGTTTCCTTGTGAGCGATATATTCCACCTCTAAAAATAATAAAAAACTCCCCGCCAAAACAAAGAAGTCAGTCCTGCGGGGAGGTTACCAATACCTAATTAAGAATTTCTTTTTACCTTAATCATTTCCATTTTTTCACACTCTTCTTCTCAGCCGGAGTAGCTTCAATCAAGCTCAATGCGAAACCACCGCTACGTGCTTCCCAAACGGAGATTTTGGTTTTGTTGGTTACAATACCTTTCTTTATCTGATAGGAAGTAGGATTCTCTTTGTAATCGGCATCCTTACCATCGGCATACAGAATAGCTACATATTGCTTGCCCGGTGTCAGAAAATCGAGAGTAAAGCCGGCTGTGCGGGCATTTTCATCTGTAATGCCGCCTACAAACCAATTATCAGTACCTTTCGCCTTACGGGCTACGGTAATGTAATCTCCCGGTTCAGCTTCAATATATTCGCTGTCGTCCCAATCTACGGCTACATCTTTGATGAACTGGAATGCATCCATGTGCTTCTCGTAATTCTCCACTAGATCGGCAGCCATTTGCAACGGACTGTAAAGGGTTACATAAAGAGCCAACTGCTTGGCAAGCGTAGTTTGTACCTGTCCGTGAGGCAGGTCGCCCATGAAATCCAGTTTTGTATCAAAAATACCCGGAGTGTAGTCCATCGGTCCGCCGATAAGACGGTTGAACGGAAGTAGTGTGGTATGAAACGGCTTGCTACCGCCAAATGCTTCGTATTCAGTGCCACGGGCAGATTCGTTGCCGATAAGATTCGGATAAGTACGGCACAAACCGGTAGGACGTACGGCTTCATGGCCGTTGACACAGATTTTATAGTCGGCAGCTTTTTTTACGGCATAAAGATAGTGATTGTTCATCCATTGTCCGTAATGATGTTCGCCACGCGGGATGATATCTCCTACGTAACCGCTCTTCACAGCATTATAACCGTTATCGACCATAAACCGGTAAGCTTTGTCCATGTGGCGTTCGTAGTTGCGGACGGAAGAAGAAGTCTCATGGTGCATCATCAGTTTAACACCTTTACTCTTGGCATATGCATTCAACATCTTCACATCGAAATCGGGGTACGGAGTCACAAAGTCGAAAACATAATCTTTGGAGTGTCCGAACCAGTCTTCCCAACCTTCGTTCCAACCTTCTACCAGAACCTGGTCAAAGCCGTGGGCAGCGGCAAAATCTATGTATCTCTTCACGTTCTCATTGTTGGCGCCATGACGTCCGTTAGGTTTTGTTTTGGAATAGTCCGTTTCGCCCAACTTAACAGAAGGCAGGTCATCCGTATACGCCCAAGTGCTTTTACCGGCAATCATTTCCCACCATACTCCTACATATTTCACAGGTTTAATCCAAGAAACATCTTCATAAGCGCAAGGTTCGTTCAAATTTAAAGTCAACTTGGAAGCAAGAATATCGCGTGCATCGTCACTGACAATCACCGTACGCCACGGCGATTTACAGGGAGCTTGCATATAACCTTTATCACCTACTGCATCGGGCGTCAGCCAAGATTCAAAAATCAGATTTTTATCATCCAGATTCAGATGCATGCAGGAGTAGTCTACCAAGGCAGCTTCGTGCAGATTGATATACAAGCCGTCCGCCGTTTTCATCTGAAGGGAAGTCTGTACGCCTGTCGGAGAGAATTGTGTCTGCGACGCATTACCGGTAATGGCAGATTTCATAAGACCGCAGATTTCAGAAAGTTTGGACTCTGTAAAGTCATACTCCTGCGTATCATAATCACCCGGAATCCAAAACGCCTTATGGTCACCCGTCATGGCAAATTGGGTACGTTCTTCCTTAATAACAAAGTAGTTCAAATTCTTTTGTAAAGGAAACTCGTAACGGAAACCGAGGCCATCATCGAAAAGACGGAAACGGATGATAATATTACGGTCTTGCGCTTTTTGGTCCAGCGTTACAGCCATTTCATTATAATGGTTGCGGATTTGTTTCACCTCACCCCACACCGGTTCCCATGTTTCGTCGAATGTAGACGTTTGGGTATCGGCCAGAGTAAATCCGTTCATCAGTCCTGGATCATTCTTCAATTCCAAACCCAGCTTTGAGGGCTTTATAACAGCTTTTCCTTTGTAGAAAAGTTCATAAACAGGTTCACCTTGAGAATTGACGGAGAAGTTTAATTGAAGTTGTCCATTGGGCGAGGTGATGCTCTCGGCCATTGCTGCACTACTCATAGAAAGTACGAGCAGGAAGCAGGTTAGTTTAATGCAAATTGCTTTCATGTTTCTCATGCTATGATTTATAATTTATTTGATGCAAATATAAGCAGGAAAGTCTCCTGATTTAAGGTTATCAAATGAAAATAGATATGAAATAAAAGCAAACGTTTGCATAAGTGATTATAAACCTGTTTTTTAAAAGAAATACCGCTCACTCGGAAATACAAATGGAATGAAAACACTATCTTTGTCAACTCAATACCAGACTTCAATTATTATGACTAAAATATTGATAGCCATATTTCTTGGCGGCGGCACAGGCAGCGTATTGCGCTATTGCGTGCAAATGGCACTCCATGAACGGATAGTACCCTACTCCTTTCCTTGGGCTACATTTGCCGTAAACATCATCGGAGGCTTCCTGATAGGATTGTTCTACGTCTTATCCGCCCGCTTCAACTTATCCGCAGAAGTAAGAATGTTGCTGACTACCGGCTTGTGTGGTGGCTTCACCACTTTTTCCACATTTTCCAACGACGGATTGATTCTGATTAAACAAGGATTTTACGGATTATTCGCCCTATATACCTTATTAAGTATCTTGTTGGGAATATTTGCAGTATGGGGCGGAAATATCTTAGGGAAGACCTTTTAAAACAGCAATCATGAGAACAGGCAAACCCTTCAGCATGCCGCCCGTACGGGTCATCTCCCCCACTTTTGAAAGTCAAGTCGAGAGTTCCAAATCACTCAAAGAATGGCTTAGGACCGAAGAAACTGTCAGAGGGATATGTTTCAGCAAACAAATGGAAGAATCAATGGATTGTTCTTATAAAAGTATCACCAATTGCACTTTCAGCCATGTACAGTTCAACAACTGTAAACTGAAAGCTACTCACTTTACGGATGTCCGTTTCGAGCATTGCGATTTGTCCAACATATCATTTGCAGAAAGCTCTCTTTTTCGGGTAGAATTCATTTCCTGTAAACTGGTCGGCACAAATCTGCCAGAAACAATCCTGAATCATTGCAGGATGCAGGATTGCAATGCGAGATACCTCAATTTTTCCATGAGTAAAATCAATCAGGCGGAGTTCACCACCTGCGATTTGCGCAACAGCGACTTCAACGACTGCAAGTTGACTTCCATCGCTTTTACCAATTGCGAGTTAGTAGAAGCGGAATTTTCGCATACTCCGCTCAGGGGCATTGACTTGAGCGATTCGCATATCGAGGGTATTCACGTCAATCTGCCGGATATACGGGGAGCTATCGTCAGTACCCACCAAGCCATGGACCTGACAAGCCTGCTGGGACTCGTAATAAAAGACTGAACAATTTTCCATTTTCACTTGTTATACCTATGGAATTTACATTTAAAATAAAATAAGATGAAAATAGAAAAGATTATCGGACGTGAGATTCTTGATTCAAGAGGAAACCCTACCGTAGAAGTTGATGTAATATTAGAGTCCGGCTTTATCGGCCGCGCTTCCGTACCCTCCGGTGCATCCACTGGCGAACATGAAGCCCTAGAACTGCGTGACGGTGATAAAAAACGTTATGGTGGCAAGGGAGTACTGAAAGCCGTTAACAATATTAATAATATCATCGCTCCCAAGTTGATTGGCATGTCGGTTCTTGAACAAATGAGTATCGACCATACCATGCTGGCCTTGGACGGCACAAAGACCAAATCCAATCTGGGTGCAAATGCAATCTTGGGGGTTTCGCTTGCCGTAGCCAAAGCAGCGGCGGCATACCTTGATATCCCCCTTTATCGCTATATCGGTGGAACAAATACATATGTAATGCCTGTTCCGATGATGAATATCATCAATGGCGGTTCGCACAGTGATGCCCCCATCGCTTTCCAGGAATTTATGATACGTCCGGTAGGGGCGAATTCTTTCCGTGAAGGTCTGCGTATGGGCGCAGAAGTGTTCCACGCCTTAAAGAAAGTATTGCATGACCGCGGACTTAGTACTGCTGTAGGCGACGAAGGCGGTTTCGCTCCCGACTTGACAGGCACAGAAGACGCTTTGGACTCGATCATTGCTGCCATTAAGGCTGCCGGCTACGAACCAGGCAGGGATGTGATGATTGCCATGGACTGCGCTTCTTCCGAATTCTATCACGACGGCATTTACGATTACAGCAAATTCGAAGGTGAGAAAGGCAAAAAACGTACAGCCAACGAGCAGGTAGATTATCTGGAAGAGTTGATTGACAAATATCCTATCGACTCTATCGAAGACGGCATGAGCGAAAACGACTGGGATGGCTGGAAGAAACTGACCGACCGCATCGGAAACCGCTGTCAACTGGTAGGTGACGACCTATTTGTCACCAATGTAGATTTCCTTGCCATGGGTATCGAAAAAGGTTGCGCAAACTCCATACTGATTAAGGTAAATCAAATCGGCTCCCTGACAGAAACGCTGAATGCCATCGAAATGGCGCACCGTCATGGCTACACAACCGTTACATCCCATCGTTCCGGCGAAACGGAAGATTCCACGATTGCAGACATTGCCGTAGCCACCAACAGCGGTCAAATCAAGACCGGTTCTTTAAGCCGTTCAGACCGTATGGCTAAATACAATCAGTTGTTGCGCATCGAAGAAGAGATAGGCAATAACGCTGTATACGGATACAAAAGAATAAAATAAGTGCCGTTTTCAAACTGAACCGAAATATCATAAAGACAAAGAGATATATCATCGCTGATATATCTCTTTTTTTGAGCCTCTTGTCGGATTCGAACCAACGACCCCGAGATTACAAATCA
>ERZ773260.4770-NODE-4770-length-10888-cov-6.258377_pt1 | contig 10888 bp, 9 predicted proteins | sample MGYA00511387_ERZ773260 | MGnify/ENA primary metagenome ERZ773260 (study PRJEB29015, sample SAMEA2737745) | human gut metagenome | biome: human gut; feature: human-associated habitat; material: faeces | place: China | collected 2012 ... | reverse complement strand
TGTTAAGCACGCCGCCAGCGTTCATCCTGAGCCAGGATCAAACTCTCATGTTAAAGTTTTGATTCCAGTCCAAAACTTAGCTTGGCTAATTTTTAAACCGTTTTACTGTTTTTTAGGTTGTTCTGAATGTTCTCTCGAACTTCAAGGCTCCTAAGCCTTTTGTTCTTAGAATTTTCAGGGTTTTACATACTGTTCAGTTTTCAAGGTTCGTTGTTGTTTCTCAACAGCAACTCGTTTATCTTATCATAACTTGTTGTGTTTGTCAACAACTTTTTTTATTTATTTTTTGAAGCTCTTTCGAACTTCCGTGCCGCTCTCAGCGACGCGTTATATCTTATCACAACTCCGTGTCAGTGTCAAGCACTTTTTTGAAGTTTTTTAAGATTTTGTTTTCATCCGTTTCTTTCAGATGGTATCCTCAGAAAACCTTGATTTTAAAGGCCGGATGAATCAGCACTTGTTCAGCGCTGGGTTAAACTATACCACTTACAGAGGCCGTTGTCAAGGGAATTGTTCTTATTTTTTTAAACAATTTTCATTTCCTCTCCTCAAACACTACATCTATCCTTTTATTTCTTTGCATACCATATTTTGTGGTTTTTGAAATCCCTTGATTTTACAACATATTTTTCTATATTTTTTATATTGTATGTAAAATATGTTTTGTTTAATCAATTTGAGTTCTCATACATGCAAACGCCGGGACATGCAGCTTCAAGCCACATGTCCCGGCACTCTATGAGACTATATTACGTTTTCTCTGTGCGTTCTCTGCGCGTCAGCGCCAAAGCGGCAGAAACCCTGCAGCGGCGTCTCCCGCTCTGTTCATATTGCAGATTACAAAAATCCCTTCATCAAGGACGCAGCCAGCGTTACCAGCAGATTGTGATCATATAAATAGGACAGCCAGCTGCTCTCTTCTATCAGTCTACCAAGCTCCGCTCCCCACTCTGCTGCAGAAAAGGCTGTGACAAGCAGGCAGAACAGCCACAAAAATACAAGGCCTTCCGCCGCTCCCAAAGCTGCGCCGGCCAGTTTATTGACTCCATAAATGACAGGCAGCCTGGCCACTATGTCCAGACATCTGGAGATAATCTGGAGTGTGCCGAACAGAACTCCAAATAAGAGGAGATATACGGTCAGATTGACCATATTATTAACCAGGTATCCCGTCACATACCGGGAGAAGGTTTCCGCTCCCAGCAGGCGGTAAACTTCATGGTTATTATTGGCTACAAGGCCTTCCTTCAGCCGTTCCGGAAGCTTCAAGCCTTGTATTTTCTGGCGCTGGGCCGCAGGAGTATCTGCGTCCGCGCTCTCATCCATTCCAATCGCCTCGCCAATGGCGTTTTCAATCGTCTGGTAAATTTCTGTGTGCTGCTTCAGATAGGAGGTCACCTGCGGCATTACGGCATTCACCGCTATCAGCGTAATGATCAGAGAAGCGGCCGATACAGCCATTCTGATAAATCCCTTATAATGTCCCATCAAAATCATAGCGGCCAGATAGACGGCCGCCGCGATTGCCAACCAGTTCTGCATAGATTTTCCCTTTCTCTTCTCTGTGTAGGCTGCTTTTTCGTTTCAGCAGTTTTTTATAGAATCAGCTTCTCAATCACTCTGGCCACCCCGTCTTCCTCATTGGATCGGGCAATGAAATCAGCCTTCTTCTTAAGCGCCGGATTTCCATTGTCCATCGCCACTCCTATTCCGGCAAGCTCCATCATGCTGAGATCATTTTCCCCATCCCCGAAGGCCATGGTCTGGCTGGGGGAAAGTCCCAGATAACGGGCCAGAAGCAAAATCGCATTTCCCTTGGAAGCCCCCTCTCCGTTGATCTCCAGATTGTTGGGCATGGATGAGGTAACGGCAATTCCTTCCAGCTCTGAAAGCGCCTCTCTCACATGGCGTTTTGTCTCTCTGTCGTACCCTTTAAAATAAATATTCATTTTATCGAGAGCCGGATGGGTTTCATTCAGATAATCTCTCAGAGAAGGGAGGGGATCTCTGGTTCTGCGGATTAATTCGCAAATCTCCGGACGGATTTCATAGTATTCAAGCGTATCTAAGAAACGCCTGTCAGCCTTTCCTCTCCCGTCTGCGTAAGCGTCGTACATCAGCGTACAGCCGCTTATTTTATCAATAATCTGCACTGCTTTCTGCCAGTCTAACGCTCTGCGTTCAATCACCTCTCCTGTCGCCGCATTCTGAATCTGCGCCCCATTCGTCAGGATTGCATACTGTATCCCCTTTACCTGTCTGACTGCAGCCGGGATTCCCTCAAAGGTCCTGCCTGTACACGGCACAATATAAACCCCCTTTTCAATGCAGACCTCCAGCGCTTTTCTGTTTCTCTCAGAAAGCTGTTTGTCCTCTGTCAAAAGCGTTCCGTCCAGATCCAGGGCAATTAACTTGATATCCACGTTCCTTCCTCCAAATTTTTCTCATTCTGCTTTTCATAATTATGTAAACTGCACCAGAAGATGCCGACGATAAATTCAGGCCAGCGGCATCCCTTCGGATGGCTGGCCTGAATCGACATAAGCGTTTAAACGCTCTGGCGCTGTGTTCTATTTTTAATCAAAGAAATGCTTTTCCTTCAGAATCAGAAGACCATCTTTATCGTATTTAGATGAGAAGAATCCTCCGAAAGACGGTTTCTCAGCCCGGTCTGCGGCTTCCTCGATGAGTTCTTCCGCGCTTTCTCTTGTCAAAGGAACGCCGTCCTCCTCCATCATCTCAGCGCGCTCGTAGAGGGCAAGCATGCTCTTTCCTGAAATACTGCAGTCAATCTCCGACGCATATTTGCAGGCATACTGTGCGAATTCCTCCACATCCATTGCTCTGTCGTCGCCTTCCTCAGAATAGCCGTCAGACTCCTGTTCCTCATTGTCCCAGGAGTCCTCATACGCCTCCTCATCCTGGTACTCGTCCTCCTGATAGGAGTCATGTTCCTCGCGCTCTCTGCCGCGGGCGCCGTCATCCTGGAAGTCCTCTTCATAAAAGTCCCGGGCGTCATAATCCTCTTCTGCAGGCTCTTTGTAATCGTCCTGGAACTCCTGCTCTTTCGCGCGTTCTTCCTCTTCTATACGGCGCTGACGCTCCGCCTCGGCTTCCCGTTCTGCCTGAAGACGAGCCGCCTCCAATCTGCGCTCCTCCTCACGGCGGCGGGCAGCTTCTGCCTCTTCCCTGCGTCTGTTTTCCTCTGCTGCCGCAGCCTCCTCCAGGCGCTTTCTCTCCTGCTCCGCCTCATATTCTGCCTGACGGCGGGCAGCCTCTGCCGCTGCAGCCGCCTGTCTTCTCTTAATCTCCTGTTCCTCCGGATCCTCTGCCTTCTCCTGCGCTCTGCAGCCAATATACTGGAACTTGTCCGCCAGATCAGGATTTTCATTGTGCAGGCGCTCCATTCTGGATGGAGTGTCGATGAGAACCACAATCATGCCGCTCTTATCTGCTTCCATCAGCTCGCTTAAATCACGGACGGAGAATTCATCCAAATCTGCCGCACGCTCTACGATCAAATCTCTTCCGCTGAGGCGGTCTGCCACAGAAAAGATACCTCTTCTGTTTAAATTCTGGGCGCTGATTTTGGCCACAGGATTCTTGGTTCCCAGTTCTCTGTGAATTTTCTTTAAGGATTCAAGGGCCAGGGAAAGACCGCTCTCCGGATCCTCGGCCTCGATCATCAGGTGATTGCTGTCATTTTCCACTGGCTCTAAATCCCAGTCTTCAATCACCGTCTCCTCCTCTTCCTCATAAGCTCTGGCAATCGCTTCCTCCCGGCGGGCAGCCTCTGACTCAGAAGTTCTGTCCTCCTCTGCCCCTGCCTGCGCGTTTCCTGCAGTTCTGCTGTCGGAAGCTGCTGCTGTCTGCTTCAAAGCCTCCGCCTTGCCCTCTTCCAGCTCTCTTCCCACTCTTCTGATGTCAGTGAGCACTCTCGTCTCTCCCAGGGAATCCTCCTCATCGTCTGCATGGTACTCTTCCTGGGGAATTCTGGAGATCTCCCGGGCCAGCTCTTTCTCTGCCTGCTCCTCCCCGAGTGAAGCGCCGACAGCCATTCTGCGCGCCTCCTCAGCCTCTGAATCGTCGTCAGGCTCGTCAAAATCCTCGTCCGCTTCTATTTCCTCGTCCTCTCTGTGACGCCGGCCGGAACTGTATTCCTCCTCCACAGCTCTCAGCTTTTCCTCATACTTTTCTCTGTTTTCCACCAGATCCATCTGATATTTGGTTAAAGGCGCGTATTTCTGTTTCAGAGCCATGGCCTTATCTACGTACTTTCCGAGGCCGAAGAGCAGCATCAGCTTATCGCAGATGCGGACGCAGTCTTCCTCCCGTCCAGCCTTCTGGTACAGCTCAGCCAGCTTATACAGCCATTTTTCATCCAGCTCGTCCTGGCAGTAGCGCTCCAGAGAGACAATCAGCTGCTCTAATGGAGCCTGTTTTGCCTCAAGAATCAGATAACGAAGCAGATTCTGTCTGGGATCCTCCCCGCACAGCTCGCAGAATTCTCTGTAGTATGCCTCGGCCTCAGACACATTGCCCTCTCTCAGAGCCAGATCCGTCAGCTTAAACAGAAGCCCCTTTCCAATAGGCGCCCGCTCAAAGGCCAGAAGCAGGATATCCTTAGCCTCCTGATATTCCTCATTTCTCTCATATACCTGGGAAATAGACGCTAACAGACTGGTGCTGCGGACACGTCTCCAGTCGATTCCATCGGCGATTTTCATAGCTGTCTCGTAATCGCCTTTATTTACCAGCTTTTTAATCTGTTCAACCTTTATGTTAAACTCGTACTTATCCATCTCTTTTGCATCTCCTAACGCCTGACAGACAGGCCTTTCTATATGAAGATTTTCTATCTACCGTTTCCTGTTACAGCTCCGTTCTGCCTTCCAGCGCCCGAAGCAGCGTCACCTCGTCAATGTACTCGAGATCTCCTCCTACCGGCACTCCGCTGGCAATTCTCGTCACCTTAATGCCCGTAGGCTTAATCAGCTTGCTTATGTACATGGCTGTGGTTTCGCCTTCCAGGCTGGAATTGGTGGCAATGATAACCTCCTTCACCTCTTCTCTCTGGAGTCTGGCCATCAGCTCCTTCAGCCGGATATCTCCCGGCCCAATGCCAAGCATGGGAGAAATCGCTCCGTGCAGGACGTGGTAAACGCCGTCGTATTTGCCTGTTTTCTCGTAAGCGGCCAAATCTCTCGTGTTTTCCACCACCATAATGACGCTGTGATCTCTCTTCTGGCTTTCGCAGATAGGACAGAGTTCCTTGTCCGTCAGAGTAAAGCATTCCCGGCAGTAGCGCACGTTTTTCTTGGCGCTTGTAATGGCCGACGAAAGACGCTCTACCTGCTCCTCCGGCATATTGATGATATGAAACGCCAGTCTCTGGGCGGATTTATTTCCAATGCCGGGAAGCTTCGACAGCTCCTCTATTAATTTTGTTATCTGACTGCTGTAGTAATCCATGTTAGAACGGGAAGCCTCCGCCTAAGCCGCCTCCCAGGCCGCCAAGGCCGCCTGTAAGCTTCGCCATGGCCTGAGCGCTGGCATCCTCCATCTGGCGGAACGCCTCGTTTGTGGCAGCCACAATCAGATCCTCCAGCATCTCAATATCATCCGGGTCCACAACCTCCTCAGAAAGCTTTACGGAGACAACCTCCTTCTTTCCGGAAACAGTCACTGTCACGGCTCCGCCGCCTGAGGAAGCTGTGTACTCCTTCTCTTCCAGCTCCTTTGTCGTCTCCTCCATCTGGCGCTGCATTCTCTGCGCCTGCTTCATCAGATTTGTCATATTCCCAGGCATTCCTCCCGGGAAACCGCCACGTTTTGCCATGGTGTTTATCCTCCTAAAAATAAATAAATGAAATTATGTGACTGTGTCACTGTGTCTGTCAGTCCTCGATCTCTATCACGTCGTGAATTACCTTCAAATCCTCGTCGCTTACATAAACCGTTGATACGGGAACCGAGGTTTCCCGAAGATGGGCTTTAAATTCAATCGTCCTGTGGTAATCAGCCTCCACCAGCTCCTTAAGCTCTGCCAGGCGGTTCTCCTGATTCATAATACTATAGTTATTGACGTCTGTAAACTCAATGGACAGGCATCCTTCCCCCGCCGGCTTTAGCGAGGTTCCCTGAAGGGCCACCCGCATGGCGCCGCCCAGCTTCCTGGAAAGCTTTCCCCAGTCGCCCTTAACTGCCATCAGCTCCTCATACTGGGCCTTCGGAAGCACCACTGTCTCCGGTTCCGCCGTATGTTCACCGGCCGCCTCAGAAATCGAAACTCCGCCTGCTGTTCCCTGCGCCGCAGACGCCTGTCCGGCCGCTGCCAGGGCAGCCAGCTCGGCCGGAGACGGAATCTGGGCTATCCTGGCTTCCAGCTCAGAAATCCTCTGGAGCACAGAATCCAGATTCTGCTCCATGGAAGGCTTTGTCAGCTTGATAAACGCTATCTCCAAAAGCACTCTCTTCTGGCTGGCATAGCGCATCTGCCCGGACAGCTCTGAGAAAATGCGGATATAGCGCATCAGCGTATTTCCATCTGTGAGGGCCGCTTCTTCCTTTAACTGGCGCAGATTTTCCATGGACGTATCCAGGATATTCTCCGCGTCGTCGGCAGACTGGACAATCAGAAGATTTCTCAGATACCAGATAAAATCTGTGACAAACTGCGAAAGCTCCCTGCCCTGAATCACAATCTCCTCAATCGCGCTGATGCAGTCCTTCGCCCTTCCCTCCACAGCCGCGCGAAACAGCTGGGAAAATACACTGTTGTCCACAGCTCCCAGCACTTCCAGCACATTGTCGTAGGTGAGAGGCTCCCCAAAGTGAAAGGCCGCGCACTGGTCCAACAGGCTTAAAGCGTCTCGCATGGATCCGTCCGCCGCCTTGGCCACATAGCGCAGAGCCCGCTCCTCCGCCTCGATATGCTCCGCCTCCGTCAGTTCCTTCAGGCGGCCTGCAATGGTATCCAGAGAAATTCTCTTAAAGTCATACCTCTGACATCTGGACAGAATGGTAATGGGAATCTTGTGAACCTCTGTGGTGGCCAGAATAAAGATTACGTAGGACGGCGGTTCCTCCAGAGTCTTTAGCAGCGCGTTAAAGGCGCCGATGGAAAGCATGTGAACCTCGTCGATAATGTAAACTCTGTATTTCCCCTCTGTAGGCGGATACTGCACCTGCTCCCTGATTTCCCGGATATTTTCCACACCGTTATTGGAAGCCGCATCAATCTCCACCACGTTCAGGGAAGCGCCCTCTTTAATCCGCTTACAGGTTTCGCATTCATTGCACGGGCTTCCGTCCTTCGGATGTTCGCAGTTGACCGCTCTGGCAAAAATCTTCGCGATACTGGTCTTTCCGGTTCCCCTGGTGCCGCAGAACAGGTAGGCGTGCCCAATCCGGCCTGACTCTACCTGATTTTTTAATGTTTTTACAATGTGATCCTGCCCCTTTACGTCCTCAAAGGAGGCGGGACGCCACTTTCGGTAAAGGGCTGTATACGACATAGCCTCTTAACTCCTCGCTCTATTCATCGCCAAAGCTGATTCCGATAGCCTTAGCGTCCCGGATCATATCGCAGGACGGATCCACCGTCTTCAGCTTGCCTGCGGCCTCAGACAGAGGCACCTTGACGATCTCGTTATTCTTAATAGATACCATATAACCGTACTCGCCCCGCATAATCAGGCCTGCCGCAGAAGCTCCCAGGCGGGTGGACAATACACGGTCGCAGGGAGTCGGCTCTCCGCCTCTCTGCATATGGCCCGGAACGGTCACACGAACCTCCTGGCCTGTCCGCTCTGTAATCTTAGCCCCCAGCTCATAGGCCACAGACGGATAGACGGGGCTGGACTTCTTCTTTTCCTTCAGCTCCTTCTTAGTCAGGGCCGCATCCTCTTTTGAGATAGCTCCCTCAGCCACAGCCAGTATGGTAAAATTCTTTCCTGCTTTCGTTCTCTTTTTGATGGCATCTACCACCACATCAATATCGTAAGGAATCTCCGGAAGCAGAATAATATCCGCGCCGCCGGCAATTCCCGCGTACAGAGTCAGCCATCCCACCTTATGTCCCATGATCTCCACAATGAAGACCCGGCCATGGGAAGCAGCCGTGGTATGAATGCAGTCAATGGCATTGGTCGCCACAGTAACTGCGCTGTCAAAGCCAAAAGTCATGTCCGTTCCCCAGAGGTCATTATCAATGGTCTTAGGAAGATGGATCACATTCAGCCCCTCCTCCCTGAGCAGGTTGGCCGTCTTCTGGCTTCCGTTTCCTCCGAGAACCACAAGACATTCCAGCTTTAATTTATAATAGGTGTGCTTCATGGACGCCACTTTATCAAGTCCGTTCTCATCCGGTGTTCTCATCAGCTTAAACGGCTGTCTGGAAGTTCCGAGAATGGTTCCTCCCAGTGTCAAAATACCGGAAAAATCAGACGGCTTCATAATATGGTAATCCGCGTACATCAGACCCTTATATCCGTCTTCAAAGCCTACAATTTCCACTTCGTCATTGTATTTTTTATAAAGCGCTTTCGCTACGCCCCGCATGGTGGCATTTAAACTCTGGCAGTCGCCGCCGCTGGTAAGCATACCAATTCGTTTCATCATGTCACACCCTTTCTGCTTGTCTGTATATAGGTATTTCAGGTTACACTATACCCATTTTGTAATTATAATACAATCTTTTCTTGCGGGCAAGGAAAAAATCTTTACGGAAAGCTTAGGAATTATGCGGTTTTAAAAGGAAAAGGATATATTTTCCATGTTCCAATTTAAGTCACTGGAAAATATATCCTTTCCTTTTTAAAGCAGTTTTGTGCAAGGGCATATATACCCCCACAATGCAAAAATCTCCCCGGCATTATCCCGGAGAGATCAGTAATTCTTTATTATTTTAATCCGCACATTCTGCTTTGAATGCTCTTCACAGACGTTACCCTTGCAGTTAACTCGGCCCAGGCTCCCTCGCGGCACACGAGAGCTTCCACTTAGTGCTGCTGCATTCCTGCCCTGACACGGTTCATGGATTCCCATTGCGCAAGACCCAAACTTCAACGCCACTTACAAGGGGCAGCTCTGCAAACAAGCACCCTGGGCAGAATATCACCCCTGCTATAGCGGATTGCAGGTACAGGGCACCGCTAACTCCCCGGCTGTGCGGAATCTTTATGACATAATTATATTTTATCAGCTAATTCAGTATACACGGCAGGGGCGGTTTTGTCAAGACCGCCAGAAGGAACCGAACATAATCTGCAAACTGTCCATTTACTCCCATCCAAATTCATAATATAATAAAAAATACAGATACTTTTCAGAAAAACATTCAGTTTCCCCACTCGAAAGGAGCACGCATATGAATGACAAAACCATGTTCAATCTGACCTATGGCCTGTTTGTTCTGACTGCCAGCCTGGACGGCAAAGATAACGGCTGTATCATCAACACTGCCGGACAGGTAACAGCTGTCCCAAACCGAATCAGCATTGCGGTAAATAAGAGCAATTTCACCCATGATATGATTCTTGCTTCCGGAAAATTTAATGTTTCTATTTTAAGCGAAGAGGCTGATTTTTCTATTTTTAAGCGGTTCGGCTTCCAGTCCGGCCGTGACGTCAATAAATTCGACGGCTATGAACACGCTGTCCGAGGTGAAAACGGAATTTATTATGTGACAGAAGGTACCAACGGTTTTATTTCCGCACAGGTCGAAACTACTCTGGATCTGGGAACCCACACCCTGTTCATCGCAGGAGTAACTGACATGGATGTTTTAAGCGACATTCCGTCCACAACCTACACCTATTACCAGAACCACATTAAGCCAAAACCGCTGCCAAAGACAGAAAGCGAGAAGGGCGTTACCATCTGGCGCTGCCGCATCTGCGGCTACGAATACAAAGGCGACGTTCTTCCAGATGACTTTATCTGTCCCATCTGCAAGCATCCGGCCTCTGATTTTGAAAAAATTACTGGCTAAACCAACCGGATCAGCTGTAAACGCAGCAGGATCTCAGGCGGCTTTCAAAAATAAATGAGGCCCCTCATCTTAACAGATTAACAGACAAAAAAGCGCCGTTTTCCCACACGGTAAACAACCAGCTGGAAACGGCGTTTTCTGTTTTTACATACGCTTTTCTGCTTTTCGCTTTTTTGATTCTCGCTTTATTACTCCTGCTCTTGCTCGTTCTGCTGCTCTTTTTTTCGTTCTTTTTTCTTCTCCCGCAGCTCCCGGAAGAAGTCCTTCAGCATCTGGGAACACTCCTCCCCCAGCATTCCCACCTCTGTCTCCACCTGATGGTTAAAGCCGTCTTCATGAAGCAGATCTAGCACTGATCCGGCGCAGCCGGCCTTGGGATTCATACACCCTATCACAACCTTCGGTATCCTGGCCTGGACAATCGCTCCCGCGCACATAGGGCAGGGTTCCAGGGTCACATACATGGTGCATCCCTCCAGACGCCAGTCGCCCATAGCGCGGCACGCTTTTCGTATCGCAATAATTTCCGCATGAGCCAGCACATTTCCGTCTGTGGTTCTCCGGTTATAGCCTCTTCCTATGATTTTTCCTTCATATACAATCACGCACCCAATCGGAACCTCTCCCAGCTTCCAGGCTTTCTTGGCCTGCCGGACAGCTTCCCGCATACAGCGCTCCTCTTCTGTCAGTTTTTTCATTCCATTCTCCTGTTTTCATTTTCCCTATTTTCCATTAAGTATAGACCACAGGGCCTCTCCCTGGCAATAGCTGAGAAATAAAACGCAGAGAAAGAACGAAAAGGATGAATCCTGGATCCACTTGGCCGGCCGCCTGATGATATGGTATAATATGAACACTTGGCGAGGTTTTTCACGAGTCTAGTGAGAATATATA
>ERZ773260.4769-NODE-4769-length-10892-cov-7.761834_pt1 | contig 10892 bp, 7 predicted proteins | sample MGYA00511387_ERZ773260 | MGnify/ENA primary metagenome ERZ773260 (study PRJEB29015, sample SAMEA2737745) | human gut metagenome | biome: human gut; feature: human-associated habitat; material: faeces | place: China | collected 2012 ... | reverse complement strand
ATGCCTCTATAAACTGTCGCACTAAATCCAGGAGAGGGAATACATTTACAGATGCCCCACGCTTTGTTATGGAAGTTTTATCTCCATCAACCGAAAAATATGATCGTACAGAAAAGATGGAATTATATGCGCAACAGGAGATAGAGGAATATTGGATTGTTGATTGGCGTACAAAGACAATAGAGATTTATGAACTGGACTATGATGAGAATGATATTCCCAAATATTATCTCTGGAAAACTATTAGCGAAGAAAACAAGGATGAATTAAGATTGGTTCATTTTCCCAATATTAAGATAACCTTTGAAGATCTGTTTGATGAGATTGACTACTAAGATATAGTATGGAATTGTAGGAGGTGAGTGAATATGCCATTACTTGAAGAGGAATATAGAAAAGAAGAGAAGATCAATGGTGTGATTTATGATATGTCACCGTCACCAAATTATCAGCATGGGATTGTAGATGGTAATATTTATTCCATTATAAAAAGTGGATTAAAAGGAACATTGTGCTTGGCTTTCATGGAGAATCTGGATTATAAATATCATGCACAGGAGAATAATGATTATGTGATACCAGATGTGATGATTATATGTGACCGTAAGCACTTGAAAGGTGGTTCCTATACTGGTACACCCAGATTTATTGTGGAAACTCTTAGTCCTGCGACTGCATTGAGAGATAGGACTGTCAAAAAGGATCTTTACCAGAATGCAGGAGTTGAGGAATACTGGATCATTTCACCAAGAGAGCGGGCTGTAGAAATCTACTATCTGGAAAATGGTAAATATGATTTGAAATACAGTTACATTCTTCAGGATGATTCAGAAGAAGAACATTATAATGCAGATACAGTGGTGACATTGAAAGACTTTCCGAAAATCTCCATGACATTAGCGGAGATGTTTGAGAACATAGAATGATCACAATTTAATATGAGCAGCATGAAAGCCCTCGGGAGTTAATCCAAACGAAAAGGAAAATAGTTCTTTTGATAATTAAGTGTTATAAAGATAATATTTTAATTGGGATAAAATTAGATAAAGATGGGGACTATTTATATGTTGCAACCATGCATGAAGTACAAGAATCAAAAATAGTAAGACGTTTGCATAGTGGAAGGATTAAGGAAGTTATTACTGAGTGTGAAAAAAACAGCACTGAAAACAGAAAAAATAATCCTGACAAAGAAGAAATTAAATAGTATTTCTTTTTATAGAAAGTGAATATGATAATAACAAGCATAATTATTTTTGAGGTCAGAAAAGGTTCCTGACGCACTCTGAAAAGAGTACCTGAGATGATGGATACACCGCCCATCCAAAAATAATTATGCTTTTATTAAGGATGTAAGAGACTATCGTAATAGGTAGTCTCTTTTCTTATGCAATTTTTTAAAATAATATCATAATATAATAATACAGAAGGAGGTTTTACATGTCAGATTTTAAAATAAAAGTGACGGCAGATCTTGATACGTCACAAGTAGAAGCGAAACTAATGGCTTTGCAAAATAGAAAAATAACGATACAAGCCAATGCGATATTGTGGATTTTAGAACTTGTTTCTTATCTTTCGGTACTCTCTTGGGGAATATCCTTTCAGTTTGTGGAAAAGCCGGCTGAAATAAAGCTGATTATCATACCCGACGATTTTAGAAATTTCATTGATGGAATAGGTTGTTGTTTCAAGTAACATCTGGGCATTGTTAATTCGGATTCCCACAATAAACTGCATTGGTGTAGAACCTGTGTATTTTTTGAAGTTTCGGATAAACCAGCTGACACTCATTCCACGTGAGGCAGCATAATCATCTATGCTAATATTCTGGTTATAATTTTCACTGAAAAAGGTAACTGCGTTATCCATCTCGTGATCCAGGTATTCATTTTTCGAGATATGTTCCCTGGTCAGTTCCCGATGAAAGATGATAAGAAGATGACGGAGCAGAAGGACAAGCATTTCCTCATAATTATCTTGGCAACGCTGAAGCTCGATGATAATACGCTTGAAAATCTGTTCGTATTCCATAGAGGTTCCGACCTGAAATACACGCTCTTTATCCGGGAATCCATATTGCCGTAGGATATTTTTTACATTGTTGCCTGTAAAATGAATCCAGTATACTTCTGTCTTATCTTTTCCATAATATTCATATTTCTGAAGTTCCTTCGGTCTGTACAGTACAATATTACCGGCGGGGACAATCGTTTCGTTATCCACATTGTCAAAATGAAAATGCCCACAACCAGCAGTGATATAGATAATCTGATAATCCAGGCGTCCCCTTGGACGGTAGGTTGGTAACTTTGGATGGCTGGAAAGGCGGTAAGTACCGCAACTTCCTACAACCAGTGGGCGACTTTTGTCTTTGAAATCCATATGGGAGTGGTTTAAATAACCGGTATTCATATACATATGGTAGCACCTCTTTTCCTTTTTTTTGTTATTGTATCATTTAGTGCATATTTTGTCTAATCCAATTCATAGACATGTTTTGCAGATTAGGATAAGATATATATAGCAAAACAGAGAAACGTAAACATAAAAGTAAAAGACAAGGTTTGCTGTGGAAAAACAAAGTGCAAAAAAATGTATATGTATTAAAGGAGAGTTATTTATGATTGTACCACGTTATTATGAGGATTTAAGCGTACTGCATGAAAATACAATGCCAGCCAGAGCCTATTTTATTCCGGCATCCAAAAGAATGGATAACCTGGTGGAGCACAGGGAAGAGTCAGACCGAATGCAGTTATTGAACGGAACTTGGAAGTTCCAGTATTTTAACAGTATCTATGATGTTCAGGAACCCTTCTTTGAGAAAGATTATGATACAGAAAATTTTGATGAGATTCAGGTTCCGAGTGTATGGCAGATGGCAGGATATGACACACATCAGTATACAAACATCAGGTATCCGTTCCCATTTGATCCACCGTATGTACCACAGGATATCCCATGTGGAACATATGCACATACCTTTGTTTATCACAAAGATGAAAATGCACCAAAAGCTTTCTTGAATTTTGAAGGAGTAGACAGTTGCTTTTATGTATGGATCAATGGCTCTTATGTAGGATATAGCCAGGTTTCTCATATGACCAGTGAGTTTGATATCACCGACCTCCTTCGGGACGGAGAGAACAGCATAGCGGTTCTGGTCATGAAGTGGTGTGATGGTTCCTATTTGGAAGATCAGGACAAATTCCGTATGAGTGGTATTTTCCGGGATGTGTACATTTTGAAACGCCCAAAACAGGCAATCAGTGATTATCATATTAAAACAAGAATTGAGGATATGCTTGCGAAAGTAGAAATTGAAATGAAATTCTACTCTCCGTTAAATGTAAAAATTTCGATTGAAGATAGAAACGGAGCAGTTGTAGCACTAGGAAGTATTGCTGAAGAAGGAACAGCTGTATTAGAAATCGCAAGTCCGGAACTTTGGAATACAGAAAATCCATATCTATATAAACTGATTCTTGAAACAGAGAATGAAGTAATTGTAGATCACATTGCATTAAGAAAGATAGAGATTAAAGACCAGGTTATTTATTTAAATGGACAGAAGATTAAATTCCGTGGTGTCAATCGACATGATTCTGATCCGGTTACTGGATTTACAATCAATCCGGAACAGATTACAACCGATCTTACGTTAATGAAGCAGCATAATTTTAATGCGATCCGTTCCAGCCACTATCCGAACGCACCATTTTTCTATGAAATGTGTGACAAGTATGGATTCATGGTAATAGATGAAGCAGATATTGAAGCTCATGGTCCATTTATGATCTACAGAAAAGAAGACACTGATTACAATCGGTTCAAACGATGGAATGAGAAGATTGCAGATGATCCGGTATGGGAAGAGGCAATCGTTGATCGCGTAAAACTCATGGTGGAACGTGACAAAAACCGTTTCTGTATTGTCATGTGGTCAATGGGAAATGAGAGTGCTTATGGCTGCAACTTTGAAAAAGCACTGGAATGGACAAAGAATTTTGATCCAGACCGTATCACACAATATGAGAGTGCAAGATACCGTAATTATGATGAAACATATGATTACAGCAATCTGGATGTGTACAGCCGGATGTACCCAGCGCTTTCCGAAATTCAGGAATATCTGGATAAAGATGGAAGCAAACCCTTCCTTTTGGTAGAGTACTGTCACAGCATGGGAAACGGACCTGGAGATTTTGAAGATTACTTCCAGATGATTCAGGATAATGATAAAATGTGCGGCGGCTTTGTCTGGGAATGGTGTGACCATGCGATTGCTCATGGAACTGCTGAGAATGGAAAGACTATATATGCTTATGGGGGCGACCATGGCGAAGAAATTCATGATGGCAACTTCTGTATGGATGGATTAGTATATCCGGACAGAACGGTACATACAGGACTTTTGGAATACAAGAATGTTTATCGCCCGGCAAGAGTTATTTCCTATAACAAAGAAAGCGGAGAACTGGTGATTCATAACTACATGGATTTTGATGACTTGAAAGATTATGTGAAGATTAGTTATGAGCTGACACAGGATGGTCTTGTGATCAGCAAAGGCATACTTCCGGAGTTTTCTGTGGCACCACACGGGGAAGGAAAAACAAACCTGAAGATCAATGTTCCAGAGAATGGGAAATGTTATTTAAAACTTATTTACCATCTGAAAAAAGAATTGCCACTGTTGGATGAAGACCATATTCTTGGATTTGATGAAATTGAGGTAAGTAAAGAGGATACAAAATGTAAACTTGCAGAGAAATGGATACCAAAAACAGTAGTGGACTCTGAATTACAGGTAAATGAAAATGATACACAGATTCATATCAAGGGGCGTGAATTTGCTTATACCATAGACAAACGTACTGCACTCTTTACAGAGATGAAATTCGCAGGGAGGGAATACTTGAACCATCCGATGGAATTAAATATTTGGAGAGCTCCAACAGATAACGATATGTACATCAAGTCTGAATGGAAGAAAGCCCACTATGATAAGGCTTACACAAGAGCCTATACGACAGAGGTTGTGCAGGGAAAACATGGTGTGAAGATTACAAGCCATGCTTCCGTTGTGGCAGAGACAGTACAGAAGATTCTTGATGTGACGATTACATGGAAAATAGAAGCTGCTGGAAAGATTGATGCAGATATTGCAGTAACAAAAGACGATGAATTCCCGGATCTTCCGAGATTTGGTGTGAGGATGTTCCTGGATAAAAAACTTTCAGCTGTAAGATACTTTGGAATGGGACCACAGGAAAGTTATTGTGATAAACATCAGGCTGCGAGCCACGGTTTGTACCGGGCAGATGTAGGGGATTTACATGAGGACTATATCCGTCCACAGGAAAATGGAAGCCATTATGATTGTGAATATGTAGAGCTTAACAACAGCCGATATGGAATTGTGGCATCCGCAGAAAAGGCATTTTCATTCAATGCTTCTTATTATACACAGGAAGAACTTGAGAAGAAAACGCATAATTATGAATTAATAGAATCAGATAGTGTAGTATTCTGTGTTGACTACGCATTAAATGGCATTGGTTCTAATAGTTGTGGTCCAGTTGTATTGGATCAGTACCGATTTGATGATGTATTATTCCGGTTCCAGTTTACACTGATACCGTATGTAAAGGGATAATAAAGTTTCATGTAACCCGTAAACAAGGAAAGAGAGTCTGATTGTAATGTAAAGTCCGGATATACAGAGCAATCAGACAAAATCGGAGAAAAAAACAGAATTAGATATCATACGGTTAGCCATATTGAGATTCTAAGTGCGATGAAGATGAGGAGCAAAGAAATTCGATGGAAGAAAAAAAGTATTTGAAATGGTATAACAAAATTGGATATGGATCAGGCGATATTGCAGGTAATGTAGTCTATGCGTTCCTGACATCTTTTATGATGGTCTATTTGACGGACTCAGTAGGACTTGCTGCAGGTGTCGTGGGTACCCTGATTGCCGTATCAAAACTATTTGATGGTTTTACGGATATATTTTTTGGATCAATGATTGACAAAACACACAGTAAAATGGGAAAAGCGAAACCCTGGATGCTATACGGATATATTGGTTGTGCCATTACGTTGGTCGGCTGCTTTGCAATACCGGTGAGTTTGGGAACAACGGCTAAATATGCATGGTTCTTTATTTCTTATACACTGTTAAATAGTGTGTTTTATACAGCAAACAATATTGCTTATTCAGCACTTACGTCACTGATTACAAAGAACAGCAAAGAGCGTGTACAGATGGGATCTTACCGTTTTATTTTTGCATTTTCAACAAGTCTTCTGATTCAGGCGATTACAGTTGGATTTGTAGATAAATGTGGTGGAGATGCTGCGGCATGGAGAACGGTTGCTATTATCTATGCAATCATTGGTCTGGTCGTAAATACGATTTCAGCACTTTCTGTTAAGGAACTTCCGGAGGAAGAACTTAATGAAGGAGAAGTAAAGAATGATAATGAAAAGTATGGAATGGTACAGGCATTCAAGCTTCTTGTCAAAAACAAATATTACATGATGATTTGTGGAACATATATTTTACAGCAGTTATATGGTGCCATGATTGGAGCTGGCATTTATTACATGACATGGGTACTGAAAAATAAGAATTTGTTTGGACAATTTGCATGGGCAGTAAATATTCCACTGATCATTGCCCTGATTTTCACACCGACATTAGTTGGTAAGTGGAAAGGTATGTATAAACTGAACTTAAGAGGTTACGTCTTAGCAGTCATCGGTAGAGCACTTGTTGTTGTTGCCGGATATATGGGCAGTGTTCCGCTGATGATGGCATTTACAGCTCTTGCAGCCTTAGGTCAGGGACCATGGCAGGGAGATATGAATGCAGTTATCGCATCTTGCTCTGAATACACTTATCTTACGCAGGGAAAGAGAATTGACGGAACGATGTACTCTTGTACTTCTCTTGGTGTAAAAATCGGTGGAGGTATTGGAACCGCTGTTGTTGGATGGATGCTTGAGTTCAGTGGATATGTCGGAACAAATGCAACTCAGCCACAGTCTGCACTTGATATGATGCAGTTCATGTATCTTTGGCTTCCGTTAATCTTTGATGTATTGATTATGTTTGTACTTTCAAGAATGAATGTAGAAGATGCAAATAAAAAACTGAAAGCAGAAAAAGGAATTGTTGCAGATGAAGTAACAGATGCATTAGACATAAATTAGAATTGACAGGAGAAAGCGTTGTCTGGTTGTTGCTCGATGAGACAGTGCTTTTTTCTATATATAAAGTGATAGAACTGTATTTTGAAAATAAAAAAGGACCACTTCATTTTTGTGAAATGGTCTTAAGAAAATATTCAGTTTTCACAAAATAGTCCTTTTAGTATTTATACATGGTAAGGATGCTCAAAATATTCAGTGTAGAATACTAAAAGGTCATTCAGATATTTTTTTAGGTTGCTCATTTGCAATTCCTCCTTTCCTTATTTACAAGTTGATTATAAGATAGGTGTAAAAGGATTGCTTGCCAAATCGAAAGAAGATATAGACAAATGTTGCAAAGGGGAGTATTTCATGCAGTTAAAATATGTTGACACAAAAGAGGAGATTATAGCAATAAATAGGAAGTCAAAACATATTGAACCACATCTTCATAATGCACTGGAGATCGTTTGTGTAACAAGTGGATCATTAGAACTTGGTGTCGGACAGGAACTATACCATATGGAAAAAGGAGATATAGGCTTTGTATTTCCAGATGTTATTCATCACTATCAGGTACTGACACCCGGTGTAAATAAAGCGACTTATCTGATTGCATCGCCATTTACGATAGCCAAATTTGCAGATATCATGCAATCCATGGCTCCTGAATACCCAATCATCAAAGCGGAAAAGGTTGAACCGGAGGTATATAGGGTTATAAATGCAATTTTAGAGACAGAACAGTCGGATATTACTGTTGCACAGGCATATCTTCAAATTGTGTTGGCACGCTGCATAGGAAAATTAAATTTGGTAGAAAAGAGCAGTGTGGGGAGCAACGATCTTATTTACCAGACAGTTTCCTATATATCAGCAAATTTCAAGAAGAAGTTTTCGTTGGAAGAGATGGCAAAAGACCTGGGCGTGGGCAAATATGTTTTATCCAGACTCTTTTCCAAGACATTCCATAGAAACTTTAATCAATATCTTAACGATGCAAGGCTGAACTATGCATGCCATCGTTTGGAAAATACGAGTGATTCTATTACAAATATTTGTCTGGATAGTGGATTTGAAAGTCAGAGAACATTTAACCGAGTATTTAAAGAAAGATATAAAATATCACCGAGTGACTACCGGAGTACATGTCTGAAAGATATGTTGTCATAACATATAGATTAATAAATTCAATAAAAATCTGATTATCAGTCTGAAATAAGTATCTCTGGGTGTTATTTATAATATGGGGTAGTGGTTAATTATTATGTCATGTATGAATGGGGAAGAAACAAACGGAGAACTGCTTCAGAAAAAGAAGTAGACAAACCGTAAATAAAGAAGTTAAGAGAGGCTGTTACTTTAGAAACTATTTAAAGAAGTAACAGAAGTTGGGGAAGCGTTAGAAAAGATACAAGAAACATAAATCAATATTGTTCGTTCTATTTTCAGTAACACATTTCGCAATGCGAAAAATAGGTTGCTGAACAGTCGTTGCCTATATTATAATGAAGCTATAGCACCCTGTTAAATAATACATTTGAGAAAGTTCAACTTTCACGCTCTGTTAAGCCGGATCAATATACATTATTTACGAGGAGTGCTACAGGTACAATAAAAAACGGACAAGAGGCAGACTGATATGGAAAATAAACTGGAACATTTAAAAGAATATCTGAAGGGACTTGGCAGTGTAGCAGTTGCTTTTTCAAGTGGAGTGGATTCTACATTCTTATTAAAAGTAGCTCATGATGTGCTGGGTGATAAGGCGATTGCGATTACGGCTCAATCCTGTTCTTTCCCGAAAAGAGAGCTGAATGAAGCGAAGGCATTCTGCGAGAAAGAGGGGATTCAGCATGTGATCTGCCAGTCTGAAGAATTGGAGATTGAAGGATTTTCAAAGAATCCTCCGAACAGATGTTATTTATGTAAAAAAGAACTGTTTGAGAAGATTGGCGATATTGCAAAAAAGAATGGGATTGAATATATTGCAGAGGGATCAAATATGGATGATAACGGCGATTACAGACCAGGTCTGATCGCCGTAAAAGAACTTGGAGTTAAGAGCCCGCTACGTGAGGCGAAGCTGACGAAAGCGGAGATCAGAGAATACTCAAAGGAACTGGGGCTTCCGACTTGGGACAAACAGTCATTTGCCTGTCTGTCCTCCAGGTTTGTCTATGGAGAGACCATCAGTGAGGAAAAGCTTGGAATGGTTGAGAAAGCAGAGCAGCTTTTACTTGACTATGGATTCCATCAGGTACGTGTCCGTATTCACGGTTCACTTGCAAGAATTGAGATCATGCCGGAGGAATTTCCGAAACTTCTGGAAAAAAATGTCCGAGAGGATATTGCAAAGAAATTTAAGGAGTATGGATTCACTTATGTGACCATGGATATTCTGGGATATCGTATGGGAAGTATGAACGAAACACTTGGCGAAAATGACAAAACGACTGCAGATAGCAGCCTTAGGGGTAAAAACGAATGACAGTAAAAGAGAGAATAGCAGCACTTCGTGCACGCATGAAAGAGACAGGAATTGATGCATATCTGATCCCTACAGATGATTTCCATGGTTCGGAATATGTAGGTGAATATTTCAAATGCAGAAAATATATCACAGGATTTACCGGTTCTGCAGGCACTGCGGTGATCATGCAGGATATGGCAGAATTATGGACGGATGGACGTTATTTTATCCAGGCTGCAGATCAGCTGGAGGGAACAGGAATTACTTTATTTAAAATGGGTGAACCGGAAGTTCCCACAGTTCATGAATTTCTGAAAAAAAATCTGACACAGGGAAGGTGTCTGGGATTTGACGGACGTACTGTCAGTGCAAAAGAGGCAGCAGAATTGGAGAAAATGCTGGATGAAAACGGTGTGTCTCTCAGTGTTGATCACGATCTGGCAGGCGATATATGGGAAAACCGTCCGGTACTTTCGTGTGAACCGGTTACAGAGCTGGATATAAAATGGGCAGGAGAATCCAGAGCTGATAAATGCGCAAGAATCCGCAAAGCAATGGAGAAGAAGGGTGCAGATTTATTTGTACTGACTTCTCTGGATGATATTGCCTGGCTGTTAAATATACGTGGGGGAGATATCCACTGTTGTCCGGTGGTTCTTTCTTATCTTGTAATGACAAAAACAGAGATCAGACTTTTTGCAAATGAGAAAGCCTTTCAGACAGATGTACTGGAAGCGCTGGAAAAAGATGGTGTGACCCTTTTTCCCTATGACAGTATCTATGAGTATGTGAAAACATTTAAAAAGGACAAAAAAGTTCTTCTCTGCAAAAAGAAAGTCAACAGTCGTCTGGTTAGCAATATTCCGGCAGACACCCGGATTCTGGATGAAGAAAATCTTACACTTCTTCCCAAGGCAACGAAGAATCCTGTTGAGGTGGAAAATGAACGCATTGCGCATATCAGAGACGGAGTTGCAGTTACAAAGTTCATATACTGGTTAAAGAAGAATGTTGGAAGGATTCCGATCACAGAATTAAGTGCAGCAGAAAAGCTGTATGAATTCCGTTCGGAACAGGAGGATTTCATAGATAACAGTTTTGATCCGATTATTGCCTATGGAAAGCATGCTGCTATTGTACATTATTTTGCAACACCCGAAACGGATATTCCTCTGGAACCATCCGGCTTTCTTCTGGCAGATACAGGAGGACA
>ERZ773260.4762-NODE-4762-length-10919-cov-2.444496_pt1 | contig 10919 bp, 9 predicted proteins | sample MGYA00511387_ERZ773260 | MGnify/ENA primary metagenome ERZ773260 (study PRJEB29015, sample SAMEA2737745) | human gut metagenome | biome: human gut; feature: human-associated habitat; material: faeces | place: China | collected 2012 ... | reverse complement strand
TGGCCTTGCGGCTGATGTGGCGCATGGCCTCGCCGATGACCTCCTCCAACAGCTCGCCCTCCATGTTCAGCTGCATGGTGCCGCCCTCCATTCGGGTGATGCTGAGCAGATTTTCCACCAGATTGATCAGCCACATGGAGTCGTCGTAGATGTCCTGGCAGACCTGTTTTTTGCGTTCCTCCGCCAGATGGCCGGTGTCGTTCATAAGAATGCCGGCGTTGCCGGAAATGCTGGTCAGGGGCGTGCGCAGGTCGTGGGAGATGGAGCGCAGCAGGTCGGCTCGAAGCTGTTGGGTCCGGGCGTTTGCCGCCTCTTCCTCACGGATGCGGCTTAAGCGCTCTTTTTCCATGGCCATGGCGCATTCGCCCAGAATGGCCTGGATCAGGTTGTCCTCGAAGTCGTCGGGGGCTGAGCCGGACAAACGGACGCCAATGATTCCGCAGATGGAATCCGCGCCGCCCACAGGGCTGTAGCGGAAGGAGGTGCCGGGCAGGGTGTCCGTAAAAGCGCCGGTCTGTTTTTGCTGTAAACAGGCCGCCCGGGCCGCGGACCGCTCCTCCAGGGTGTCGGGGGAAGGTCCTCTGCGTCCCTGGTCCGGCGTGGCCGTACAGAACAGTTCCGGGTCGCCGGGGCCTTTGTCCCCTACCGGACAGAACAGGGTGTCGCGCTTTAACAGCTTGTTGAGCTGGGCGGCGGTGAGCCGCAGCAGGCCCTCGGCGCTGTTTTCCTGCTGAAGCAGCTGGTTGGTCTCTAAGAGTACCCCGGTGCGGTAGGCCGCAAGAGCGGCGATTCTGGCCTGACGTTTGAAGCGGGCTGCAAAGGAGCTGGTGATGAAGGCGGAGATCAGCATGACCAGCAGTGTGAACTGGGTGTCGATGTCGTCGGCCTTGAAGGCGTACCGCGGCGTGGTGAATAGGAAATTGAACACCAGCACACAGACTGCGGAGGCCAGGAAACCGTATTCACGGCGGGACACGAATCCGGCGATGATGAGGACGGCTAATATGTCCAGGGTAATGATATTTGCCTCGGAAAATCCCAGCTTTTGCAGGATATCGCAGAACAGGGTGACGACGGCCAGAACTCCCAGGGTCCAGGCCAGATCCCTGCGGTTGATGAGCGGCGGCCGGAATTGGCCCACAAAGGCCGGAAGCGCCGGTTCCGCCGGGGAAGTTTCTATATTGCTGTCAAACATGGACAGGTCCTCCTATAATTGGTAATTCCCCCGGAAACGGAGGGGGAGGTGGATGTGCTGCTTCAGATGCCGCTGGGGGCGAGGAGCATTACGTTTCCTTAATTATATCTCGTCACCAGCCGCCAGGCTGATGATAAGCATTACGTTTCCTTATTATACCATAATTTTCACCTCGCCGCCCCCATCTTTATAAAATCTTTATGCTCCCTTTATCCCGATAATACTCCCTTAATGAGAAACATGGTATGGTGGTAGCAGAGAATGAAAACGGGGAGGAATATCAATGAAATATATACGGAAACAGACACCGGCCAGGATTCTGGCGCTGGGGTTTCTGGCGGTGATTCTGCTGGGCTCATTTCTGCTCATGCTGCCCTGCTCGGTCCGCCCCGGGGTCAGCCTGCACTATGTGGACGCGCTGTTTACGTCCACCAGCGCGGTCTGCGTGACGGGCCTGATCGCCGTGGACACGGCGGACACCTACACGGCTTTTGGCCAGGCGGTGGTGGCCGCGCTGATCCAGATCGGCGGCCTGGGCGTGACTTCGGTTGGCGTTGGTTTTATCCTGGCCATGGGCAAGCGGGTGAATTTGAAGGAGCGGCTGCTGATCCGGGAGGCGATGAACCTGGAATCCGGCCGGGGGCTGGTAAGCCTGGTGAAAAATATTCTCAAGGTAACGCTGGTTTTCGAGCTGACGGGCGCGGTTTTAAGCTTTCTGGTGTTCAGGCGGGATTATCCTCCTGTACACGCCCTTGGGATCAGCCTGTTTCACTCCATCGCGGCCTTCAACAACTCGGGTTTCGATATTCTGGGCGGACTTAAAAATCTGTCCGGTTACCGGGACAACGTGCTGCTCAACCTGACCACCGCGGGCCTGATTACCTTCGGCGGTTTGGGATTTCTGGTGATTATGGACATTGTGCGCAAGCGCTCCTTTAAAAAGCTGTGCCTGCACTCCAAAGCGGTGATCACCACCAGCGCCATCCTGCTGGTGGTCGGAACCGTGCTGATCCGCATGACGGAGCAGATCACCTGGCTGGGCGCGTTTTTTACAAGTGTTTCCGCCAGAACCGCCGGATTTTCCACATTTTCCCTGGGAAACTTCACCAATGCGGGGCTTCTGACGGTGACGGTGCTGATGTTTATCGGAGCTTCCCCGGGGTCTACCGGTGGCGGTATCAAGACCAGCACCTTGTTCACACTGTTTCATACAATCCGGGGAGCGGCTACCAATGGGGAGCCGAGGGCATTTCACTATCAGATTCCGCCGGAGGCGTTTTACAAGGCGGCGGTGGTGAGCACATTGTCGATGCTGGTGGTCTGTGCGGGTTCCTTTGCTATGTGCGTGCTGGAGCCGGGGCTGGGATTTATGGATATTCTGTTTGAGATCACATCCGCATTCGGCACGGTGGGTTTATCCACGGGAATCACCACGGGGCTGGGACCGGCGGCTAAGCTGTTGGAAATTGCGGTGATGTATATCGGGCGGCTGGGGCCGCTGACCATTGCGTCCATCTGGATCTACAAGCCGCGGACATCGGTGTCTTATCCAAAAGGGACTATTTCAATCGGATAATATCAATTATTGGATCATAAAGGGAGGTATTTATTATGTTTGGAAAACAGAGACAGGAGGACGCCACGTCCTACGGGAAGGTTTGGCAGCGCCCTGGCCTGCACCCTGGCGGAAGCCGGAAAGGAAATTCTGGTGCTGGATCAGGATGAGGAGAAGGTCAGGCGGATGCGCAGCTATACGGAGCACGCCTACGTGGTGCGAAATCTCCAGAAGGAGACGCTGCAGGAGACGGGAATCCAAAATTGCGATCAGGTGATCGTGTGCATCGGCGACAAGGTGGACGTGAGCATTCTGACCACTCTGAATGTGATCAATCTGGGCGTGCCCCACGTGGTGGCGAAGGCCAACAGCCCGGAGCAGGGCGAGATTTTAAAGAAAATCGGCGCGGAGGTGGTGTATCCGGAGCGGGACATGGCCATCCGCCTGGCCAAACGGCTGATCTCCGGCCGGGTGTTCAACCTATTCGAGCTGGATGAGCGCACGGATATCTCGGAGCTTAAAATGAGCGGCGTGCTGGCGGGCCAGACGGTGGAGAAAGCCAGCCTGCGCCAGCGCTACGGGGTCAATATAATCGCCATCAGCCAAAACGGCAAGCTGACCACGGACGTGCGTCCGGACTATGTGCTGAAGCAGGAGGACTCCCTGGTAGTGATCGGGGATCGGCAGAAGATACGGCAGCTGGCGGATGATTTGGTGGGTGAGGATGTATAATACGAAATACGATAGACCGGGGGTTCAGGATATGGTAAAATAATGGTCAAGGTTGGGAGATCGAATCCTTACGAATCTGAAATGCCGCGTGCAGCATTTTGGGGAAAGGGACCATAAATGAGCTGGGATGTATTGCTGATCAGAACCAAAACGAACCGTGAAGCCATGGACGAGATAAAAAGCGAGAATATCATTCTGTTCAGCCAGGCGGAAATAGCCCGTGAGATCGGAAAGATTGCAACAGAGCTTGGCGCTGTCTGCGACTGCCAGGATTTGTCGTGGCAGAATCTTGACAGCGACAGTTGGTCCATTGAATTCAATGTTGGGAAAAATGCGGAGACGGAGTCGGTTATGCTGCATATCAGAGGCAGCGAACCGAAGGAGGTGTTGACCCTTCTGCCCGTTGACTTGAATGCCTGGTTGATCGATTGCAGCACGGGCGAATTCATCAGACCGGGCGAACCGACTTCATTTGAGCGGTGGAGGGCGTATCGCGATCAGATTTTAGGGCGGAATGAGATGTAATTGTTGGAAAATCAGGGAATGGGTTATACTAAATTGTGAGAGCAGGCGGTATTGCCTTCCAGCGGAAGGCCGGACTACTTGAGGGGTTAGAGAACAGCTTTACGGCTTTGAACAGATTCGCTTACGGGGAGTAGAATCTGTTTGGATAAAATTCGAAGTTTATAGAAAACTTGATCCGGCTCACCGGTTGTACAGGCGCTGCGGATATGATAAAATATGGGGAGGCAAAGGCTTCCCGGAACAGGGATTCGCTTCGCAATTTGGAGGCGGCAGGCACTGCTGACAGAAACGGCGCCTGCCGCCTTTTGCTGAATGCAATGGGCCGCTGGCGCAGCCTGCGGGCGATTGCTGAATGTAATGGGCCGCAGGCGCGGCCTGCGGGCGATTACTGAGCGGGAATGGTGACCGGAACGTTGTCACTCACTGATCGACAGGAGCGTTTATGGAAGAAAAACAGAGAAAACGCCGGAAATTCTGGCGGCTTGCCCTGCTGGCGGCGGTGTTTCTGACCGTGGCGGGGGCCGTCTACGGCTACTGCGGATACAAAGGATACATTTTGTTAAACCACCCCTCCCGCCTGCGCTACCCGGTGCGCGGGGTGGACGTGTCCCATTACCAGGGGGATATCGACTGGAACGCTTTTGAGCGCCAGGGGATCGAGTTCGCCTATATCAAGGCCACGGAGGGCAGCGGCATGGTGGACGACCGGTTTTGGGAGAACTGGGACAAGGCCAGGGAGGCGGGGATCAAGGCCGGGGCCTACCATTTTTTCAGCTTTGACAGTCCGGCCCAGGGGCAGTTCGAAAACTTCGTCAGGACGGTTCCGGCGTACCGGGAGATGCTGCCGCCCACGGTGGACTTTGAGTTTTACGGGGACAAAAAATCCAACCCGCCGGACCCGGCGGCCACCCGGGAGCAGCTGGGTATTTTGCTGGACAGCCTGGAGGCGCGGTACGGCGTGAAGCCGGTGATCTACGCGGCCAGGGATACCTGGGAGCTTTATCTGAAAGGGCATTTTGACGAGTATCCGCTCTGGATCCGCAGCATTGTGACCCGGCCCCATATCGGCGGAGATAAATGGACCTTCTGGCAGTATGCCAACAGGGGCCGTCTGGAAGGATATGCCGGTGGAGAGAAGTTTATCGACTTAAACGCTTTCTGCGGCAGCCGGGAAGCCTGGGAGGAGTGGTCCGGGAGCTACAGCCGGGCAATGGACGCCAGGGGGACTCTGGCGGAACTGGAAGGCTTCGGCCTGCTGGTATCTGAGGACGATCAAATCGTGCGGCAGGACGGCAGACTGATTGTGACCCGGGAGCTGTCGGAGGATTCCTACCGGATGCAGCGGCTGAAAATTTCCAGCCACCCTATCCCCGGAGATTTGGGGGAGCTTCCGCTGCAGCGCAGCGCCTGGTGCCTGAAAATGGGAATGGACCTGACGTCCGGCCTGCCCATGCGGGTGAGCCGTTATCCGCTGCCCGGCGGGGATATGGCCTATCGGGCCGTGGACATCCGCAGCGGGGACTGGGCGACCGCGCAGATCGTGTGGTTTTTCTTTGGCAGGGATCGGATTTACGCGGTGGAGGAGGCCGACACGACGGACGACGAGGAGATTCTGTCCTTTTCGGAGATGATCCGTCAAGGCCGTGTATTCCTGGACGGCAAAACCGTGCTGATTGACGAGGAAAATACACACGGCGCGCTCTGGCAGGAGACAGTTGGCGAAGACGGCGCTCCGCGGCCGGAGACGAAGGTGCGCGAAAACAACCTCCTCTGGCTGGAAACAGAGGCGCGCGGGGACGGCAGCCTTGAACTGCGCATTTACAATGAAAATGGGCTGGCGGCCGGTCAGCCGGTCAATAGATTTTCCTGTGGGACCAGGGATGTGAGGGTCTGGGTGGACAAGGATGTAAATTTTGACGGGTATCATGATATCCAGATTATGGAAGGCGATACCTGGCACGTCTATCTCTGGGGCCCGGAACAGGGGCAGTTCCGGCAGGAGCTGGACTACGGCCCGATGCTGCGCCCGGAGACGGATGCGGGATTTTCGCTGGACAGCGGACATGAGCGGGTGAAACTGCACTACAATGACCGCAACGGTTTAAACGGAAATAGGGCCGCGCTGGCAGAATGGCGCGGGGACCGCCTGCTGCTGTTCAGAATGATGGAATTCCCCCCGTCCTTTGGCGACGATCCCAGCCAGGTATTTCCGGTATGGGTGGTGGATTTCCCGGAGGGCCGGGAGCTTGACGGTCCGTTTTACGGCGAGGACGCCGGCGGGGGCCAAATGCTCTTCGAGGCCCAGTGGACGAAGGAGGAGTACGAGGAAAATCGCGAGGAGGCGGAGGCGGCTTTTTACAGGGATTTGGCTTTTGAGGGAGATTTTGCGCGCAGTCTGTGGGCCGGGGATGTGTTTTACGATCAGAGCCGGATAGCGGAATCTTTCAAAAACTACTTAAAGTCTGCAATGGAGGCGGGAAATGAGAAGGAAGCGCTGCTTGCGATCCGGGAGTCTGTGGAGTTGACGCCGCCCCGGGTGAAAGCGCTGGCCGCAGAGAATCCCGACCTGGACTGGTGGGTGCGGGAGATCGCCTCCAGCCCGGACGGCGCGGCGGTATTTGTGGAGGCGGAGGGCGACGGGGATGGAATCGGGGATATTTCTGCGGAAATTTACCTGGGCGGCACCGGCGGCTTCACCCAGTTCGTGTTTTTTAAAGGGCAGGCGGACGGGAGTTACCGGGAGACCAGCGATTACGGGCACGTGAAGGAGGAATTTGCCTATGTGAGCTGGGAGGGCAGGCCCTATCTGGTCAGGACCGGTTACGATTACGGGGCCAAGCTGTACGACGGTTTTTCCGTCTACGCCTACGAGGACGGAAAACGGGTCGGTGCGCTGCGGCTGGCCCTGGAGCCGGAGGGATTTTCCGTGGAAACGGAGGATGTCCGGCCGGGATATGAGGCGCTGGCTCAGAAAATATCCGTCGGAGGCCTTTCGGAGGTTCTGGACACCGGGGCGTGGCCCTACGAGCCGAAGGTGACGCTGGGAAGCGGGGAGACTGAGGTTGGAGAGGGAATTTTTTCCAGCGATGTTTTCAACACCGGGGAGCCGGTGGAGTATGACAAGTACAACTGGTATTCCAGCAATATGTACACCCGGGACGGCGTAGCGAGCAGCTTATTTGCGAAACTTCCGCCCATCCAGTGGTCGGATTTTACCGGTGACGTGGTGATGTTCTGGGTGGAAGCGGCGGGGGATAAAAATGTGATCTGCTTTCTGGAGCGGGACGGGCTGATGGATTACGCGGTCAGCGGCTGGCAGTATGAGGGCGAACAGGCGGAGAACGTATTCCGGGTAAAATGGACGGGCGTTCGCGTCATAAAGGAGCAGCCGTTGCAGGAAAACAGCGGTGTGTGACGGCGGGAAGGAGATTGGAGCGGTGATCTATTTTACATCGGATTTGCATTTTTTCAATCGGAAAGCCCTGAGCGTTGGGCAGCGGGTGTTCGGGAGCGCGCAGGAGCGGCAGGAATTTTTGGTTCAGCAGTGGAATGGCACGGTGGGGCCGGAGGACGAGGTCTATTTGCTGGGGGATAGTTCCGACGGGGGCGGCGAGGAGACCGGGCGGCTGCTCGGGAGCCTGAACGGCAACAATGAGCGGTATCTGGAGGACCCGGCCTTTGACGTCTCGGTTTTCCAGTGGCGCAGGCAGTATTTTGAGCTGAAGGCGATGGGGACCAAGTTTATTTTGTTTCATTTTCCCATCGAGGTGTGGACCGGGTACAAGAAGGACCGGGTTCATTTGCACGGGCATCTGCACCGGGTGAAGCCGGTCTGGGAGCCGATCCGGCGCTATGAGGTGGGGGTGGACGCCCACGACGGCAGGCCCGTGTCCATTGAGGAGATTTGGGAGGCGGTGAAAGACCTGCACAATATGGACCGGACGGTGGAAGGAGTGTGGTGAGATTTGTTTGAGCTGACAAATGAAGAGAGGCGTTGCCTGGGACTGGAGGAGAGAACCGGATGGATGAAAAACAATATTTGAGTGTGGACGGAAACTCAGCCTCAGGGGACGTGGAAGCTTTGGTGAGAGAGCGGGTGCACAGCCTGTACTATGACCGGGATGTGAACTGCGCAAGGACCACGATGCTCTGCCTGGGGGAGTTGCTGGGGTTTCACATCGAAGAGCAGACCTATGCGGCTGCGGTTGGGATGCACGGCGCGGGCGGCTTCCGGGCGCAGTGCGGCCTGGTGGAGGGCGCGCTGATGATGCTGGGCGCGTATTTCGGCGCAAAGGGTGTTGCGGACGGGGAGCGCGTGGACATGTGCAGGCGGTTTGCCGGGCGGTTCGGGTCGCGGTTCGGATCACTGCGCTGTCTGGAGCTGAGGCCGGGCGGATTTAACGAGTGGGATCCGCCGCATATGTGCGAGGAGCTGACGGTGGAGAGCGTTTTGTTTGTCTATGAGTTTATGGCGGAGGAGGAGCGTCTGGAGGGCGCGAACCGGTAGAATCATACGGAGGAGGATAAACAGGAAATGATAAAGGAAATTTTGCTGCTGGGGAATCCGGCGCTTTACGAGATCAGCGAGGCGGTCCGGGAGGAGGAACTGACTGAGATGGCGGCTTTGGAGCGGGATCTGCACGATACCATGATGGAGTTCCGGCGGATTTATAAGGCGGGCCGGGCCATCGCGGCGCCGCAGATCGGAGTGAAAAAACGGGTGCTCTATATGAACGTGGGGGAGCCGGTGCTGTTGATCAACCCGGTGCTGGAGTTCCCGGACGGGGAGATGATGGAGGTGATGGACGACTGCATGTCCTTCCCGGGGCTGTTGGTGAAGGTGGACCGCTACCGCCGCTGCCGGATTCATTACAAGGACCGGAACTGGCAGGACGAGGAAATGGAGCTGGAGGGGGATTTGTCGGAGCTGCTTCAGCACGAATACGACCATTTGGACGGAATTCTGGCGACCATGCGGGCCAAGGACAGCAGGGCGTTTTATAGGAAGATGGGGTGAGACTTGGGATAACCTATCTGCTAATTTCTTGCAAATTATAAGGAAAAATTAAAAATAACTCCGGTGTAGTGTGATATAATAGTGACACTATACTGGAGTTTTTGCTGCGCCCGGCCCATTTCCGGCGGCCAGAGCGCGAGGCCGGAAGGCGGGAGGACGAGGAGATGAACCACTCAGGAACCATAAGACTGGAAACGAAGCGGCTGGTACTGCGTCCCTTTGTGATAACGGACGCGCAGGCCATGTACCGGAACTGGGCCAATGATCCCCAGGTGACCAGATTTCTGACCTGGACGCCCCATGAAAACGTGAAGGAGACAGAACAGATCCTTTCTGAATGGATCGCCCAGTACCAGAACCCGGATTATTACTGCTGGGCCATCGCGTTTCGGGAGGACGAGGGGAACGTGATCGGAAATATCTGCGTTGTCAAGCAGGACCCGAGTGTGGACAGCGTCACCATCGGCTACTGCCTGGGGCGCAGATGGTGGGGGCAGGGTCTGATGCCGGAGGCGTTTTCCGAGGTGATCCGCTTTTTCTTCGAGACAGAGAAGGCCGGACGGATTCAGGCCAACCACGACACGAATAATCCCAATTCCGGCCGGGTGATGGAAAAATGCGGCCTCCGGCAGGAGGGAATCCTGCGCCGCAGCGGGCGGAACTGCCAGGGAATCTGCGACGAGTGCCTCCATGGGATGGTGGCGGAGGACTATGGGGAGCTGATCAAACGAAGGGGTGAATGATAAGAAGGAAATACCTGACCCGTACGCGGACCAGGTAATACATTTGGATCAATGAGAAAAGAGGGATGAGAGATGAATGTGTGTTTGAAGGCGGCTGTCCCGGAGGACAAGGAAACGCTGGGAAATCTGCTGGAAAAGTACCTGTATGAGTTTTCGGAGTGGGAAGACCAGGATGTGGACGGTAACGGGCTTTACGGATATCCGTATCTGGACGCCTATTGGACGGATGAAAAACGATATCCGTTTCTGATCCTGGTGGACGGAAAGCTGGCGGGCTTTGCGCTGGTAAATTGTTATCCGATTGTGGATACGGAGGCGGACTACACCATAGCGGAGTTTTTTGTGATGCGAAAATACCGGAAGCGCGGAGTGGGGCGGCAGGCGGCGTTTCAGCTGTTCGGCCGTTTCCCGGGCAAGTGGCAGCTGAAGTATTATCTGGAAAACAGGGCTTCTTCCGTATTCTGGAACCGGATTGTGGGAGAGTACACCGGCAGGGCCTATGAGCGCCTTCAGGGCAGCCTGAAGGAGGCGGGAGCGGATGCAGCGCGGACGGTGGTGCTGTTGTTTGAGTGCGGGGAAGCACGCAATGGCTGATTGCAGAGGACGGCTTTACCGATGTGGCGATATTTTTGACCACAGGGCCACGGACAGCCTGTTTTTGGGGGCGGTCCGCGAAAATGTGCGCTTTCATCAGAAATACAACCCGGTATACCGGCGAATGCTGAAGGCGGAAGGATTTTCCGCAAACAGCATGGAACGGATTGAAGATCTGCACCGTATCCCGCCGATTCCCACCGCATTTTTCAAGCGCCATACGCTTTGGACCATGGATCCGGGCTGCCTGGCGGTGCGGGCAACCTCCTCCGGCACTGGGGGACTGGTGAGCCGGATCGGCCTGGAGTGGGCGGCTCTGGCCCGGGGAGCCGCTATGGCGGCAAGGCTGGGGAAGGTCCGGGGGCTGTTTTCGCCCGTGCCTGTCAATTATATTGTGCTGGGGTACGAGCCGCACCGGGAGAATCAGACCGCCATCTCCAAAACCCAGAGGGCCAGCCTGCTGTACGCGCCGCCCCTTCAGGTGAAGTATGCGTTGAAACGCGGGGCCGGTGGATACCGGCCGGATTTTCCGGGGGTGAAACGGGCGCTGGAACGGTA
>ERZ773260.4746-NODE-4746-length-10947-cov-2.927653_pt1 | contig 10947 bp, 7 predicted proteins | sample MGYA00511387_ERZ773260 | MGnify/ENA primary metagenome ERZ773260 (study PRJEB29015, sample SAMEA2737745) | human gut metagenome | biome: human gut; feature: human-associated habitat; material: faeces | place: China | collected 2012 ... | reverse complement strand
TGGTTGCGAGGACTTAAAAACTTCGATGCAGAAACAGCCTATGAGGCGATGGTAAAATCGGCGACTGCTCCCAGTAGCGAAAATATTTTACGCACCGATAACGACGACTACATGAAACTGGGATATGTACCCTTACGCGAGCAATTCGACAACTCCGTATCCCACGCCCTCGAATACTATCTGGCAGATTTCGCACTCTCCCGCTTCGCCGAAAGTTTAGGACTCAAAGAAGATGCCCAAACCTTCGCCAAACGTTCGTTGGGCTACAAACACTACTATTGCAAAGAATTCGGGACACTGCGTCCCATACTGCCAGACGGCTCATTCTACACACCGTTCGATCCCCTGCAAGGACTTAACTTCGAACCGGCTCCCGGATTCCATGAAGGCAACGCATGGAATTACACCTTCTATGTCCCCCACGACATCGGCGGGCTAAAACGATTGATGGGAGGAGAAAAGAAATTCGCCGCCAAGTTGCGCAAAGTATTCGATGAAAATTTCTACGATCCGGCAAATGAGCCAGACATCACTTACCCCTACCTTTTTGCCCAAGTCAAAGGTGAAGAATGGAGAACCGACTTGCTAGTCAACTCGCTCTTGAAAAAATACTTCAAGAATCAACCCGATGGCATACCCGGCAATGACGACACAGGAACGATGTCAGCATGGGCCGTATTCAGTATGATGGGACTTTATCCCGATTGTCCGGGAATACCCCGTTATACCCTCGTAGCTCCTGCCTTCGACAAGATTATACTCCATCTCGATCCTCGTTATTATACCCAAGACACCCTGGTCATCGAGTGCGAACGGCCTTCTCCGAAGGCTATCTACACCGACCGTATCACGGTAAACGGAAAAAAACATAAAGGACGATTCATTTTCCACGAAGATTTAGTCAATGCCGGTACAATCAGGTTCACTCTTACCGAGAAAAAATAAATTCAATCTTTCTCCATAATGCAGAAGCGGAGCCAATTTCCTCAAATGGAAATTGGCTCCGCTTGTTTTATAAATTCCGAAATCTATCGACTATTCCCACTCGATAGTCGAAGGCGGTTTAGAACTGATGTCGTAAACAACCCGATTCACGCCACGCACCTTGTTAATAATGTCGTTAGATACCTTGGCAAGGAACTCATAAGGCAAATGAGCCCAATCGGCAGTCATACCGTCGGTCGAAAGAACGGCTCGGAGGGCGACAGCCCGCTCGTATGTCCGTTCGTCGCCCATCACCCCTACCGACCTCATATCCGTCAGCGCCGCAAAATACTGACCCAAATTCTTGTCCACACCCGCCTTGGCGATCTCCTCGCGGTAGATAGCGTCAGCTTCCTGCACGATGCGCACCTTGTCCGCGGTCACCTCGCCCACGATGCGCACGCCCAGTCCCGGCCCCGGGAAGGGCTGACGGAATACGAGATTTCCTGGAATCCCCAGTTCCAATCCCGCCTTGCGGACCTCATCCTTGAACAGCAGGCGCAGCGGCTCCACAATCTCCTTGAAATCCACGTGCTCCGGCAGGCCGCCCACGTTGTGGTGGGACTTGATCACCGCGGACTTACCCAGACCGGACTCGATCACATCGGGATAAATGGTTCCCTGGACGAAGAAATCCACCGCTCCGATCTTCTTCGCCTCTTCCTCGAACACGCGGATGAACTCCTCGCCGATGATCTTGCGTTTCTGCTCCGGCTCCTCCGCTCCTTTTAACTTCTCATAGAAGCGCTCCTGGGCGTTGACCCGGATAAAATTCAGCTGGTAAGGGCCGTTCGGGCCAAATACCGCCTCCACCTCGTCTCCCTCGTTCTTGCGCAGCAGGCCGTGATCCACAAACACGCAGGTCAGCTGTTTTCCCACCGCCTTGGACAACATAACCGCCGCAACGGAGGAGTCCACGCCGCCGGACAGGGCGCAAAGCACCTTGCCGTCCCCGATCTTCTCCCGGAGAGCCTTAATCGTGGTCTCCACAAAGGAATCCATCTTCCAGTCCCCGGCGCAGCCGCAGACTTTATAGACAAAATTGGAAAGCATCTTCGTGCCTTCTTTTGTGTGCACCACCTCAGGATGGAACTGCACGCCGTAAAAATTCTTCTCCCGCAGCTCCATGCCCGCCACCGGACAGGCGTCCGTGTGGGCCACTACCTTGAATCCCGGCGGCACCTGCTCGATATAAACGCCATGGCTCATCCAGCAGACCGTTCTGGGGGAAACGCCGTCGAACAGCGGGGAATCCGTATCCACGTCCACTTCCGTATGGCCGTACTCGCTGACCGGCGCCTTCTTCACCACGCCGTCCAGCAGATAGCTCATCAGCTGCGCGCCGTAGCAAATTCCCAGCACCGGAACGCCCAGCTCAAATATCCCTTTGGAACAGCGGGGAGCGCCGTCCTCAAACACCACATCCGGTCCCCCGGTGAAAATGATCCCCTTGGGATTCATCTCCCGGATCTTGTCCAGGCCCAGATTATAGGGATGTACCTCGCAGTATACGTTGCATTCGCGGACGCGGCGCGCAATCAGCTGATTGTACTGGCCGCCAAAGTCCAAAACAATGATCATCTCTCTGTCCATGAGATTCTATTCCTCCGTGTCGTTTCTGAATGTCCCCTCAAAATAATGCCGTTCCCCCTATACCATGGCCCAATTTACCGGAAAATATTTATTTTCCCATAAAATTGAAAGAGATTGTACAGCAATCGTACAATCTCTTCTTTATCTTTCGTATGAATTAATTATACGGCATCTGCCGACAAATAGCAAGAACTTTCGACAACTTTTTTATCTTTTTTCCCGCTGCCCATTTCCCGCCTCTGTCCGCCCTTACGCTTCCTGCCCGTCCAGCCACGCCTTGCAGACCCCCGGATAATTGGTGAACACTCCGTCGCAGCCCCACTCATAGAGTGTTTCCAGCACGCCCATATCGTTGACCGTCCAGACGTTAACCCCCACCCCGTGGGCCTTGCAGTTCTTCACATTCTCCTCAGTCAACCACTCCACGCCCGGGTGATAATTCTGAAAACCGTAACGCTGGCAGTAGTACCCCGCATTTCCCAGGTCCACATATTCCACCAGCGCCCCCCTCGGAATCTCCGGGGCCAGCTGCTGCAGCCGGAACAGCGACGCATGGTTAAAAGAGGAGAACAGCACCCGGTCCGTCAGCCCGAAACGGCGCACCATCTCCACGGTTTTCTCCTCAATATCCTCGTAATAATACACCCCGGACTTGATCTCAATGTTGGTGACCAGATCCTGATCCTTCACCCACTCGCAATATTCCTCAAAGCTGGGAATGGGCTGAAATCCGTGCTTTCCGCCCTTGATTGCGCTGGCGTCAAACCTGCGCAGCTCCTCAAAGGTGTAGTCAACGACCGCGCCGGTTCCGTCCGTGGTGCGGTCGATGGTCTCGTCGTGAATCACCACCAGACGGCCGTCCTTCGTCAGCTGCACGTCCAGCTCGATGCCGTAGCAGCCCGTTTCAGCCGCCTTCTGAAACGAAAGCATAGTGTTCTCCGGGTACATCCCGCTGTAGCCTCTGTGGCCAAATACCTTCATCATCGAATGTCCTCCTTAGACAGTTCTCGCATCCGCTGTTTTCCCGTTTAAACCGCACGGATCTCCTTGGTGGCGATCACCGGAATCCCTGTTCCCGCGCAGTTGGGGATAATCACGTCCCCGATCTGTACGGGAGCCTTTGCCGAAGCCCGGTGAATCTCATCCATACAGGCAAAAATCTTACCCTTGGGAATATCTTCCTTCGTTTTCACGGACACCATCTCCACACCCCCGCCGGTGACGCGGACCGTGGACGTGACGATGCGGGTGGGGTTTTGCACCTCTTTTCTGGCGTAATCCTCCCCGCGCTTACAGGTGTTGCCGGAAATCTCCAGCTGTTCCCCGTCCAGCCGGACGGTCAGAGGGCAGCCTAACGGGCAGCCGATGCAGATCAATTCTCTCGTTTCCATCTTACTCCACCTCCGTGCAAACCACAATCTTTTTTAAATCGGGATAATCCTTCAGGCTCTCCTTCTTGATCACCACCTGCTCCATTTCTCCGGGCGCAAGAACCTTTTTCTTCCGGTGCACCACCCGTTTGTCGTCGTAGTAAACGCTGATAAAGCGGTCTTTGTAAACGTCGGCCACACGGAAACGGACTGTGACCTGATCCCTCATATGGTCCACATCCAGACTCTGGGGTACCGTGTAGCGCACCCCGTTCTCAGCCTTCATCTCCACTCTGCGGCCGCCTGCCTCCTCTGACTCCGCCCGCACGTATGCGGCAGCGTTGGTGCCTGCCAGCGTCGCCTCCTCGGACACATAGTCCACCAGATCGTGGACGTGCAGCACGTTTCCACAGGCGAAAATGCCCTCGGCGCTGGTCTCCAGCTTATCGCTGACATTTGGACCCGAGGTCACCCGGTTCATCTCCACGCCGATGCTGCGGCTCAGTTCATTCTCCGGGATCAGTCCGACGGAGAGCAGCAGCGTGTCGCAGCTGTAGTTCACCTCTGTTCCGGGGATGGGCCTGCGGTTCTCATCCACCTGGGCGATGGTGACGCCGGTCACCCGCTCCTTCCCCTGGATATCCACCACCGTGTGGCTCAGCTTCAGCGGGATGCCGTAGTCGTCCAGACACTGGACAATGTTCCGCTTCAAACCGCCGGAATAGGGCATGAGCTCGGCCACCACCTTCACCTTGGCCCCCTCCAGCGTCATGCGGCGGGCCATGATCAGACCGATATCGCCGGACCCAAGAACCACCACCTCCCGCCCCACGGCGTAGCCCTCAATATTCATCAGGCGCTGGGCCGTTCCAGCGGAGTAAATGCCTGCGGGCCGGTAGCCGGGAATATTTAACGCGCCTCTCGGCCGCTCCCGGCAGCCCATTGCCAGGACAATGGCCTTGGCCTTGATGGTGGTGAGGCCGTCCTCCCGGTTGATCAGGGTCACTTCTTTATCTTTATTAATGTCAATGACAATGGTGTTCAGCTTGTAGGGGATGTGCTCCTCCTCCACCATCTCGATGTAACGCGCCGCATATTCCGGCCCGGTCAGCTCCTCTTTGAATGTGTGCAGCCCGAATCCGTTGTGAATGCACTGGTTTAAGATTCCGCCGAGACAGTTGTCCCGCTCCAGAATCAGAATATCCTGAATTCCCGCTTTTCTGGCCGCAGCCGCAGCCGCCAATCCCGCAGGGCCGCCGCCGATTATCACAATATCATGCTCAGTCATGTCCTTCCCCCTCCTATTTGCGGCCGGTTACCATCTCGGAACCGGGTGCGTTCTTACAGATTTCTTCCATCTCCATGCCGCGGCTTCTGGCCAGGATTTCCATGGTTCTGGGCGTGCAGAAGCCCGCCTGGCATCTCCCCATGCCCTGACGCACCCGGCGCTTGATTCCATCCAGCGAGGTAGCGCCCAATGTCCGGTTGACGGCATCCTCGATCTCCCCCTCGCTGACGCCCTCGCAGCGGCAGACGATGGTACCGTAAGCCGGATTTTCCCGGATCAGCGCCGCTCTGGCCTCTTTGTCCAGCTCATTTGGCCGCACGATTCCGGTTCTGCGGCCGTTCCAGCCCGCCTTCGGCAGCGCGCCGGATTTCTCCGCCACCAGCTCCGCCACATATCGCCCGATGGCCGGCGCGCTGGTAAGTCCCGGGGACTCGATTCCCGCAGCGTCGAAAAATCCCGGCGCATCCGCGGCTTCCCCAATCACAAAGTCGTCGCTGTCCTCGTGAGCCCGCAGCCCGGCGAAGGAGGTGATCACCAGGCGGAAGGGAACGTCCTTCACGCCGATTACCGCTTTGCTCATCACCTCGCCCAATCCCTTGGCGGTGGTGTCCACGGCTTCCTTGTCCTCCACGTCCGTGGCGGTGGGGCCGGTGAGCAGATTGCCGTGAACCGTGGGGGTCACCAGCACACCCTTACCCATGGCACCGGGCAGCTGAAAGACGGTATGGCTCACCAGACCGCCGTCCTTCCGGTCCAGCAGGCAGTATTCGCCCTTTCTGGCCGTGATGTGAATCTTCCCGGCGCTCACCATGTTGTGGAACGCGTCGGCGTAAACTCCCGCCGCATTGACCACGTATTTGGCCGTCATAACCGCACGCTCGCCGTTCCTGCGGTTCTCCGTCTCCAGCTCATATCCACCGGCAGCCCTGCGGATGCCCTTTACTTCGGTCAGAAAACGGAATTCCACGCCATTGTCGCAGGCGTTCTCCGCCAGGGCGATGGTCAGGCCGAAGGGGCAGACGATCGCGCCGGTCGGCGCCCAGAGGGCCGCGACCGCGTCCGGAGAGATGTTCGGCTCGAGTTCGCGCAGACGGTCGCGCTCGACGATCTCGAGGCCGGGCACGCCGTTTTTCACGCCGTTTTCGTAGAGGGCGTTCAGGCGTGGGCGGTCGGATTCTGACATGCAGACGACGAGGCTGCCGTTGCGGCGATATGGGAAGTCCAATTCACAGGACAGCGGCTCCATCAGCTCGCTGCCGCGCAGATTGAATTTTGCCATCAGGCTGCCGTGCGCGGCGTCGAAGCCCGCATGGACGATGGCGCTGTTGGCCTTGCTGGTGCCGCAGCAGACGTCCTCCTCGCGCTCGAGCACGAGGAAGCTCCCCTGACAGCGGCTGAGATACCGGGCGACGGCGCAGCCCGTCACGCCCGCGCCGACAATGATCACATCATACATAAAATCACCTCAAAATGATCGTTTTTGCAAATAAAAATTGAAAAAACGGTAGACCAAATAGACTACCCGGTGGGGCGGTCTGGTCTGCCGTTCTCAAAGTCTCACGGTGAACTATTTGTTTTTGCGCCCCCATTCTTTTCTTTCTCTTTATAGAGAAAGAAAAGAATCGCCGCGGCGTCAGAAGAAGCCAGCTCCATTCCGTTTCCGCCGGGGCGGCGAAAACTCCATATCCGCAGCCTTCTTCTTCCTTCCCAAATTGTGACCGTTTCACTGGGTCACAATTTGGCCATTTGGAATTTTACAACGCCGCACGCGATCTTGATGATGGCGGGCAGACGGAATTTTGTGGATACGGTTTGTAGGGGCGGACGCTTCTGTCCGCCCGGCGCGCTGCACATCCGAAATGCGAAGCCCTTCGGCGAGATCGTACTGCCCTACGGGCCGACAGAGTCGTCGGCCCCTACAAGGTGCAGTGGAAAAAGACTGGGGGCGCGAATGTTACTCCTCTTTTGCCCAGTCGAAAGCGCGCTGGACGGCGCGATGCCAGCCATGGAGGCGCGCGTCGCGCGATCTCGCGTCGAGCTGCGGCTCGAATGTGCGGTCGACGGCCCAGATCTTGCGGATCTCCGCCTGATCGCGCCAGAAGCCGACCGCAAGGCCCGCAAGATAGGCCGCGCCCATCGCCGTGGACTCCACGCACGTGGGCCGGAGCACCGGCGCGCCGATGACGTCCGCCTGCGTCTGCATCAGGTAGTTGTTGGCACTGGCTCCACCGTCGACCTTGAGGCTCGCGAGCGCGATGCCTGAGTCGGCGCGCATCGCGTTCAGCACGTCGTAGGTCTGGTAGGTCAGCGAATCGAGCGTGGCGCGGACGATGTGCGCCCGGTTACAGCCGCGCGTCAGGCCGACGATCGCGCCGCGCGCGTACTGATCCCAATAGGGCGCGCCAAGGCCCGTGAACGCCGGGACGACGTAGCAGCCGTTCGTATCCGTGACCTCCTGCGCAACCGCCTCGGACTCCGCCGCATTCGCGATCAGCTTCATCTCGTCGCGCAGCCACCGGATGGCTGCGCCGGCGACGAAGATCGATCCTTCGAGCGCGTAGGTCACCTTCTCGCCGAGGCCCCAGGCGATCGTGGTGACGAGGCCATTCTGCGAGAAGACCGGTTTTTCGCCCGTGTTCATCAGCAGGAAGCAGCCCGTGCCATAGGTATTTTTGGCCTCGCCGGGCTGGAAGCAGGTCTGGCCGAAGAGGGCCGCCTGCTGGTCGCCCGCCGCGCCGGTGATCGGAATTTCGCCGCCGAGAAGCGACGGGTCGGTCGTGCCGAACAGGCCGCTGGAGGACAGCGGCTTTGGCAGCATGGAGTGCGGGATGTTCAGCTCGGCCAGAATTTCCTCGTCCCAGTCGAGCGTGTTGATGTTGAAGAGCATCGTGCGCGAGGCGTTGGAATAATCGGTGACGTGGGCGCGGCCGCCGGTCAGCTTCCAGATGAGCCACGTCTCGACCGTACCGAACAGCAGCTCGCCCTTCGCGGCACGTTCGCGCACGCCGGGGACGTTTTCCAGCAGCCAGTGCAGCTTCGTCGCGGAGAAGTAGGCGTCGAGCACAAGGCCGGTCTTTTCCCGGAAACGGGCGGTCAGGCCACGGGCACGCAGCTCGTCGCAATATTCACTCGTCCGGCGGCACTGCCAGACGATGGCATGGTGCACCGGCTCACCGGTGGCCTTGTCCCAGACGATGGTTGTCTCGCGCTGGTTCGTGATGCCGATGGCGGCGATGTCCGCCGCCGCAGCTCCGGCCATCTGCATCGCCTCGACCGCGACGCCGAGGAGCGTCGCCCAGATCTCATTGGCATCGTGCTCCACCCAGCCGGGCTGCGGGAAATACTGCGTGAATTCGCGCTGCGCGACGGAGACGATCCGCCCCGCGCGGTCGAAGAGGATACATCGGTTGGACGTCGTACCCGAATCGAGGGCCATCATGTACTTTGGCATAGTCATTCTCCTTACATCGACCATACGGCCGGGTCTGTGGTGGATATGGCGAGCGCTCCGGCTTCCAATGCCTGCAAAATCTCCGCTTTCTGCGTGATGAGTCCTCCGGTCAGCACCGGGAGTCCTGTCTGCTCCCGCACGCGGCGGATCATCGGCGGCATCAACCCCGGCAGAATGTCGAGCGCGTCCGGGCGGATACGGCCGGCCGCGACGAGATTGTCGAGCGCGATGGAGTCGATCAGAAATGCGCGCAGGACCGTGAACAGGCCGAGGCTTTTGGCGTATTGGATGAGGTTCGTATGCGTGGAGATGACGCCGTCGGCCCGCGTACTCTGCCGGATGAAATCGACGGCGACCTCTTTGGAGGCAAGACCGGTCACGCGGTCGAGATGGACGACGGCAAATTTATTGGCCGCGCGGATGCGGTCGACGATCGTGGGGATCGAGCAGACGTCGCCAAAGAGCGTGAAGACCATGCGCACATCGGACGCCAGGCAGGCGTCCAGCCCCGCCTCGTCGCGCACGGCCGCGATGATTGGGCAATCCTGCAAAGCGTCGTAAAAGCGCTGTTCCATGGCCGCACCTCCAATAAAAATGAGCACAGAAACAAGACGGCGGGTCGGCCGTTTGTTCCCCTGCTCACGTCTCAGGTTTCTTTATTGGTTTGATTATAGCACAAACAGGCGGGATTTGCAAGCAATAGGAGAAAATTGACAAATATTTTTGCCGTGGTATAATGAAAATGCTCTGAAAAGAGCCTTAGGGCATTGCCACACCACGGTAGGCGGTTTGCCCCTCCTCGGAGGGGACTTCTGCCCCCTCCGCAAGAGAGGGGGGTGACATGGTTACATACAGTGAATTGTTTCAATTCTGCCTTGTGCTGATCGGCGTCATCAGTTTGATCGCTCAGATCATAAATGTCGAATAGTTATGAATCATGCAAACACTTTTTTCATGTTCTAATACAAATAGCACTAATTTTTACGCTCATTAATTGCAGAAACCCAGCACTTTTGCTATAATTGTTAATAGCAGCCAAGATACATACGAGCAGGTCGCGCAATCTGATAGCCTGAGGCAGCAAAAGTTGTCGGAATGAAACGGAGGATACAATGTATATATCGCGTTTGTCTGTACACGGGTACAAAAACACTTGCCAAAAGTCCGTTATTTCTTTAAACAAAGGCTTAAATATTCTATTGGGTGAAAACGGCTGTGGAAAAACTACTATCATTAATGCCCTCCGACTTCTGTTTCGGGAACCGGAAGCAAATTATGGTTGTTCTTCGGACGATTTCTACTGTTCCTTGGATAGAGCAAATCGAGCAGATATAATTGAAATTGATGCCCTATTGACAGAATTGACAGAAGACGAGCGAATCACATTTCTTTCCTGGTGCAATGCTGATTTTGATGCTCATTTGCACCTTCGCATTTCAGAGAATTCTTTGAAACCTGGCACACTAAAGCGAAAGTACTGGGGTGGTGAATCTGTAGCGGGTGTTTTTGAAGAGGATACTTTTGATAGAGTAGAATGCATTTACCTTCCACCACTGCGAGATGCTGAAACAAAGCTATCCGCCGGAAGGCGCTCCCGACTTGCACTATTGCTCAAAATGCAATATGGAGATAACACAAATTCTCTTGTCAGCGAAATAGAAAAGTTTAACAATAGTATTGTCGAAAATACAGGCGAAAAGTACTCTGAGATACAAACCGTCAAGGCTTCAATCAACCAGAAAATAGAGGATGCGCTTGGCCCCCGACTTGGTCAGAGCGTGAATCTGCAATTCTCCGAGGCTTCATTTAACAGAATTGTCGAAAATATTCGTCTTGTCTTCTTTCCACAGAGCAAGGAAACAGATATAACAAAATTCAGAGATCTGGCAACAAATAGCCTTGGTTATAACAACTTATTATACATTGCGACCGTTCTTGCTGAACTCGAATTGATTAAAGAAATAACCAACTTTACACTTCTTCTAATCGAAGAACCAGAAGCACATTTGCATCCACAATTGCAGGTAAAGTTTATTAAATATCTTGAATCACTGGCTTCCACACTCCCAAACGCTCAAATTATTGTCTCGACTCACTCACCGGTATTGGCCTCCTCTGTAGAGATCAATAAGTTAATACATCTGTCCGGAACAGCAGACTCTATTGCAACAACCACCATCAGCCTCAAAAACTTCGAAGATCCAGCATCTGAGATGTACATTAACAGATGGATGGGTATAACAAAGTCTACCATGCTCTTT